>JAEEGL016369203.1_pt1 | contig 13701 bp, 4 predicted proteins | sample 9134231 | NCBI WGS metagenome assembly JAEEGL01 (sample SAMN16246548, study PRJNA631951) | gut metagenome | biome: gut microbiome; feature: rumen; material: fiber-attached | host: Bos | place: Iran: Karaj | collected 2018-10
CAGAGGATTCAGCATCAGGCAAGACTGGCGACACTGAGGAAGCTTCAGAAGAGAAGTCTGAAGAAAAAACTGATGGTAAAAAGACTGATGATAAGAAAACTGATGACAAAAAATCTGAAGAGTCTGACAAGACAGAAGATCCTGATATGACGGATAACGATAAAGGGACTGCTGTATCAGAAGATACCGCTGAGAAGAAGGCTGCTGACGGTACAGAGGATGATAACAAAAAGGACAGTGCTTCTGACAACTCGGCTGAGAAGAAGGACAGTGCTTCCGACAATTCAGCTGAAAAAAAGGAAAGCAGCTCATCACAGTCCAAGAAGACCTACATAAGCCCTATACTTTCAGGAATGGGAGACTTGAACGAAAAAGTATGGTTTGTGGAATTCACTGCCAATGGTTATACTTACAGCAGTATCATAAATCTTGAGGGAAATGTGATATACTATTCAAGGAAGAGCAAGTAACTAAAACTTCTTGCATTTAGTCTGTGCAAAGAAGAACGACGACTCGCATATGCACCGAAACTGATGCAATTGCGAGTGTCGTTTTGTCTTGGATTGTGGCGGGAAGTTAAATAAGTAACCCTAAAAAGGAGGAATATTATGTCAGATAAGCCGTATCCTACACCCCATATAGATGCCTCACCTGAGGATTTTGCAAAAACTGTACTGATGCCGGGGGATCCACTTAGGTCAAAGTACATAGCAGAAACATACATAGAAGATGCAAAGCTCATAAATAATGTACGCGGTGTGCAGGGATATACCGGAACCTACAAAGGACACAAAGTAACCGTTATGGCTAGCGGCATGGGCATGCCGTCCATAGGAATTTACAGCTATGAGCTGTATAATTTTTTCGGAGTGGAGAATATCATAAGGATAGGATCAGCTGGCGCCATAAGCAATGAACTTAAGGTCAGGGATATCGTGTTTGCTATGGGTGCATCCACCAATTCAAATTACGCAAGGCAGTTTGAACTTCCTGGGACGATGGCTCCTATTGCCGACTATGAGCTGCTTAAGACCGCCGTTGAGGAAGCTGATGCGGAGGGGGCAAAATACATGGTTGGAAATGTTCTCTCGTCAGACACTTTCTATGATGCCCAGGAAGATGCAAATGACAGATGGATAAAGATGGGTGTACTTTGCATAGAGATGGAAACTGCGGCACTCTATTTAAATGCTGCAAAGGCCGGCAAGAAGGCACTTGGAATGTTTACTATATCTGACCATATTCTTACAGGCGAAGCATTGAATGCAATGGAAAGACAGACTACATTTGACCAGATGATGAAAATCGCCCTTGAGACAGCTGTAAAGATGGATAGGTAAGCGTATATAGCATATTTTATGTAAATTATTACAATTTATAGTAGTTATTAACTTGTTTTTTTCGGACATTTTCGCTATACTTAAACGTGGTGTGGTATAGCGAAGATGTCTTTTTTGCCACATGAAAAATACATATTTGTTCGTTCTTAATTTTTGATTGACGGTTGATCGGACAGAGGGAATTGGGAGGCTGCAGCAGATGAAAGAACTTATGATAATGTATCATCCCGTAAAAAAGGAAATCAGGTTTTTTACGAGATTTAAGGGTGATTTTGTGGAGATTCCGTATGAGGAGTGTCCGCACCTTGAAAAATATAGCCCGGGATCGGGTGAATTCCTTCTGCAGAATCAGGGCATAAGCTTTTTTGATGATATTTGGGAGCAGTTTGCCAGGGACAATGTCAATCTGACGTTCAAGGGAACAAAGATCGATTACGAGGACTTCCGTAAAAAAGTGGCTGACTACAATGATGAAAAAGGCAAGGAAATCTTCAAGATAGCCGATTATGTCGAGCTTCCCAATGTTTCCGAAATATATGAAGCAATAAGCAAGTTCTGTGACGAGGCTCTTGTTTCTTTTGACGAGCAGCTTCAGAATCAGGAGACCAAGCAGATGTTCCGCCTCCGCAAAAAGCTTTTTGATGAGAGGAAGGCTGTGCTTGACCAGGACGAGGTCAACCTCTGTCTGGTAGGTACATATTCTGCAGGAAAGTCCACTTTCATAAATGCAATCATCGGCAGGCGTATCCTTCCGGAAAGCATTAACTCCGAGACTGCCAAGATGTTCAAGATCCATAACGAGGTCAATCCCCGTGTAGGCTTTACCGTTAATACCACGAAAGAGGACAGGCCTGATAATATCCAGATTGTATGGAACAATGCGGTTGGTCAGTTTGAGGTGGTAAAGTCCCAGTCCGCATCCCAGGAAGGCCTCAGGAAGTCTCTGGAGATGGAGACATCGGTAGTGGCAGAGCTTGGCCTTAAAACGCATGAGCAGCTTTGCCGTATCCTTAAGAAACTCAATGATGTTCCAAATCATGAGCAGCAGGACGGCTCCGGATATATCAACGGAGTCATAGAGGTGGGGTATCCTATTCCTCTCTGCCGTGATATCAACTTCACATTCTTTGATACTCCGGGAACGGATTCCAATTCCTCGGAGCATCTGCTTATACTTAAGGAGGCCCTTCAGCAGCAGACAAATTCCATACTTATTGTAATGTATGAGCCTACCAAGATGGAAGGTACCGGTAATTCCGTGCTTTACAAGCTTATCAACGGATTCCGTGACGGCTCTGCAGGTGACCAGGGCGTATCCATCGACCTTGATCGCTCCTTCCATGTTATCAACCAGGCAGATACCAAGACCAGCAAGGATTTGAAGCTTCTCCGTAACAAGAAGGTTGTTGTATCCCTTAAGGAAGAAGATAAGATCTGTGATGAAGAAGAGGTTGAGATCGACCTTTCTGAAGCAAGACTTTTCTTCGTTTCATCCAAGGCTGCTTACATAAGCAAGGCAATCCAGGATGGCATAGACTTAGATGATGAGCGTACCTGGCTTGCAAACCATAAGAACGAGATTAATAACGAGCCTACGGCAGATCCCTTTACTGAGGATCCCTCCAATATCCAGGCAGACAGCGGTCTCTTCTACCGCTATGATAAGTTAGCTAATGCCGAGTTTGAGACCAAGCAGCTCATAGCTGATTCCGAGAAGGCTGCAAAGGAATGTGGCAATGCCCTGGACGGTGTTGTACGCAGGATATATGTCAATTCCGGTATGTATGCCATCGAGCAGGAGATAATTAAATATGCTCAGAAATATGCCCTGGCTGTTAAGGCTAAGGGACTCTATGACAGCATAGAAAACCTTATCAACTTCGTCCGTGTGGACTATGAGGCTATTGAGAACCAGGCAAGGCTTTCCAAAGAGCATATCGAAAAAAATATCGAGATCATGAAGACCAGCATGGTTCAGGATATCGAAACTGCTCATGAGGAATTCGTGGCCCGTATCACTGATGATTCCCTGGAAACCCAGGTGGCTGAGATAAAGAGTCTTGTGCATGAGATAGAGAAGCGTCAGGAGGCAGCAAGCCGCCAGGCAGACAAGATGCAGTGGATTGCGCTCAAGCCTGAGATCTTCGAAAAGAAGAACGAGATCATAATCAGCGAGCTGAACCGTTATCTGCAGGAAATCGATGATGTATATAAGCGTATCAGAGGCCACATACTTGCGGCTCAGGTGCAGGAGCTTAAGAACATCATCATAAAGAGGATAAAGGAATACAAGGGAATAGATGAAGGTCTTATCAGAAGGATCGCGAATATCTCTGATACTGAGATTCCGCCTTCAGAGCTTACCGCCCTTAAGATGAATGACTATATCAACGAGCAGAAAGCTATTCTTATCTTTAATACCATGGATAAGAAGGCGTACAAGCGTGACCTGGAGAGGGCGTTCAATGCACAGACGGTAGAGCAGTTCGTGGCTTACAAGGATGAAGTTATCCGTGTGGCAAGACAGCGTACCGCAGAGATGGTTGAGGAATTCAAGAACAACATCGATACCATTTCCGGATCATTAGAGCTTCTCTTAAAGGATGAGTCCCGTGCTATCGAGGAGCAGAAGAGAGCTAAGGAAGTGCTTGATATGATCGGTGCCAAGGATGCTGAGCTCAACAGAAAGATCTGGGGCGAAAGTAATCCGGAAGACGGCGACAAGAAGTAAGAGACAGCCGGACGTGTAGGATGTTCTTGTACGATAGAAATAACATAATCAAAAAGAGCTGCAGGCAGCGGCTCTTTTTTGCTGTTGGGACAAATATTCACCTTGCCGATGATAGCGATAGGTAATACAATATAAATTGGGGTGTAGCAAATGCCAAAAAGAAAACAGTTTTTGCGTTTGCCATACAAAGCGAAGTGAAATTGCTGATTGGGGGAATCTGTTGTATCCGGTAAATATATATGCACTCACCAGGGTGTCCGACACTGTATGCGTATCAAAGCTAGAACGCCAGATGTCCGGAAGACCCCGCTGCCTGAAAATCAGGAAGTGGGAGCTGGAAGGGCTTAAGGCTTTCTGTGGAAAAATGTGCGGTTCCATGCCGGAGGCCGCAGAATATGATTTCTATTATTCTTTTGTCCTGCCGAAACTTGGCAAGGAATTTGATCTCTTACGGATATATACTGACTGCGTCATAAATATAGAATTAAAGAGCGGAAATGTGACTGATGAAGTGATCCGCAGGCAGCTTGTGCAGAACAAGGCATACCTGTCTATGCTTGGGATTAATATGTATTTCTTTACATATGTGAGCGGGAGCGACCGGCTGGTGCGGCTCACCCACAGTGACCGGCTTGTGGAATCAACCTGGGAGGAACTTAAGACTGCCCTTGAAAAAAGCGGTGAATGCTACAAGGGTGAGATAGAGGATCTTTTCAAAGAGGAACGTTATCTCATTTCGCCCCTGACGGATCCGGAAAAGTTCTTGCGGAAAGAATATTATCTCACATCCCAGCAGAGGGATATAAAGAAGCAGATTCTGAGACGTTTGCGGCAGGCTTCGGAGGACGAGATTGCGGTTCCCCAGGGATTTACAGGTTTTCCCGGGACCGGCAAGACCATACTTCTTTATGATATAGCTATGGAACTTTCAAAGAAGGATCCAGTGTGCATTTTTCACCTGGGATCATATATGCAGGAACTGGCACACCTGGACAGGCGGCTCAAACGCATAGATTTTTATTATGGGCGGGAAGCTTTTGAAAACGAAATAAATACAGAATATCGTGCCATACTAGTGGACGAAGGACACAATATGGATTTACGGATGATGGAGAAGCTAAAGGAACTCTCTGATAGATGGAATGCCCCTATCGTGATTTCATATGACAGGGAGGATGCTCTGTCATTAGATGAACAGGGGACGTGTGGAAGCACTTTGATAGAGGCTTTAGATGGATTTAAGGGGTACCGCCTGACCAATAGGATAAGGCTCAATACGGAGCTGTCGGGTTTTATAAGGGCTGTCATGCATTACGGCTTCGGAGAGCTGAGGAGGGCATATCCTTCGGTTTCAGTTGCGTATGCTTCAGATGAGGCCGAGGCAGCTGTGCTCTTAGGGATTTTTGAAAAAGAAGGATATGAATTCATCAGGGACACGGCGCTTGTGAATTTCGGGTATACCGGCCTGCAGGTGAGCATAGCCGAGGCAGAGGGCAGGGAATACCCTAGAGTGGTAATGATTATAGACGAAACATTTTACTATGACGGAAAATCCTATTTACGGCATGGGAATGATGACGCAGATACACAGGCTGTGCGAAACCTCTTTAGAGGCCTGAGCCGTGCAAAAGAAAAGATCGCAGTGGTGGTTAAAGGTAACGAAGAGGTATTCAGTCGGCTTATGTCGATACTGCAGCCGATGTGATATTTATTTAGGGTACGTTTTCGGTACGGATGCAAGTTTATAATACAGTATAACAGAGTGAAAAAGGTTTGAAAAACCGGAAAAGCAACGGAGGAAGACTCAATGGATTCTTTATTTCAGGAAAACAAAAAAAAGGAAATCAACACTACCAAGAAGGAAGAACAGCAGCAGCCGTATAAAAGGTATGAGGTGAAGCTTCCAAGCGAGGAACCAAAAGCAACTGCTAAAAAGAAGAAAAAGATTCCTCTTTTTGCTTTTACGGAGAAGAAAACACTTAATGACATAGCAGCTGACACCATAGAAGCGTATGAGACTAAGCTTGAAGAAGAACAGGAAGAGAGCGGGCTCAAGCAAAGCATAGATAACTACACTATGAAGCAGCTCCTTAGTCATATGGAGAATGACACAAATAAGAAGCATAAGGCATTCCGACAGATGGAGGATGCCTTTAAAACGCTTGTTAATTTAAGTGAATACAATGAGACTGCAAAGCAGAAAGGGTTTATGCAGATTGATTACCGTGATGCCCTGAGGCTTGCAGAATCTACTGCAAAATATTATCAGCTTACCCATAAGAAGTGGATGCATCTTACAGGCAGCGGCAGCTCAAGATATCGTATAAGCTGCCGTATAGTTGACGTTGTTTCCGGGCTGAATGACCAGATGATTAAAAACACGACCGAAGTGAAGAAAAAGGTTGATGAAAAGGTCAAGGATACGCAGGTACAGGAAATACTGTCCAATGATTCCCTTTCCGAAAAAGTAAAGGGTGAGCTTATAAACAAATGGTATGGCAACAGCGCAGAATATAAGGATGTGCTGAAGAAGCTTATAAGCGGCAAGGAATTTGAGAAGAAGGACAAGGAGACTCTTGAAAGGATCATTGTGGACAAAAATAACCGGTTGATTGCAAACAAGATGACCTTGAGCATGATTTGTGATGAAAATCCGCAGCTAACACTGGGGCTTTCTGATATGAAGGATAAGCTCAGTAAGTATCTGACTTCAAAGATTAAAGGCGACCAGCACATGTTCGATGAAGTAAAAGAGTTCAGGACATATATGGACGCTATTCTGAAGGATTTCGAAAAGAAAAACAGCAAAATTCTTGCAACAGCCAAGGTAAGAATGGAAAAGTATGCTGAAGTACTGGGGATAGACAAACAGGATGAGCGTTTCTGGGAAAAAAGCGAAGTAAACAGCCTTATGCTCAATGCGGACGATAGCTTTTTCCAGGTACACCTTAATATCCTTAAGGAACAGGCAGAGTCCAATTATGAGATTATAGACCAGATAGTGGCTGAGAAGGGGTATTCGTCACTGTCCTTACAGCGGATAAAAGACAGGATAAAGGCTAACCTTGGCACTAAGTATGTTTATGGCGGTGAGATAGAAATCGCAGATGCAGTCAAGGAATCCCTGTCCTATGTCACTTTCCTGGCACCTGCAGAGATAAAAGCTGAGCAGACTGTAGAACATCTTATGAAAGTCTGCCAGATTCCACCTGTTGATAAGGATGTGTTTGCAAGATATCTTGCCGGCGGGGACGACGTAACGGGAATAAACCAGTTCGACAGCTACACGCTTAGGGAAAAGGCTGCCCAGTTTGTTATTAACCTTAGCGGACAGGCGAAGGTCAATAAGAAATACGGTTTCAAGCACCGTATGCTTAAGGCTGAGACCTGGGAAGCAATCGAAAAGCTCAAGTTTGAAATGGGCGCATATACCAAGGAAGAATTTAAGGCGAAGTTTGATGAGCTTATAAGGAAGAATGACGAAACAATAGACCTTACCAAGCCTAATATAAAGTATGCTGATTTTATGGAGCATTGGACCCAGGAAAAGCCGGCAAGGCAGATAGGCTTTTCAAAGCGCATACTCGGAGACCTTTTCCTGGAGGACAAGGATGTCTGCAGCGTACTTGACAAGGATGATGTGGAATATCTGCGTGAAAATCTCATAAAAAGTATATGTGGTTCGGATGCAGAACTTTCAAAGATAGAATGCCTTCCTACATCAGACATTAAGCTGATCGCAGGCAGGCTTAAACAGAATATTGTTGGCAACAAAGATTTCATAAAGGACATGAAGGAAGAACGTAAGGATGACCGGGAACTCATCAATAAAGTAATCCTGGGGATTACCATGCTCAACGGAACGGCTAGCTTAGGAAATCTGAATGATTTGGTGCATAGTACGAGGGAGAGCCTGAAATTGTCGAGGAATCAGGCGCTTGAAAAGAAAAAATTATTTGATTCCCTCAAGCCTGATGCAAAGCCTGATGGGACGCTCGACAAGGCAAGGTACGAGCATTTTATGAAGCAGCATAAGTTTATCTGCAAGTATAGGAACGGACGGTATAAGAATTTTGTGGAAAAACTGTGCGGCGAAACATTTTTCTACATCACAGTGATGAATTACGATGAAAATGCGGTAAAAAAGTTCCTCGACGGAGAGATTGAGAAAAAACTCGGGAAAGCGATTGATGCCATAAATGCGGCCCAGGTGCCTGATGCTGTCAAACAGATATATATTGACAAGAATTACGAACTTATCTTTAGCGGAAAACTTTCAGGAGAGACGGTGCTTTTCAAGAGCGAGCTTGAAAAGTTACAGATTACATTGCAGAAAGAAGCGAATGCTGACGGAAAGAGCATTGAAAAGAACATTCAGTCCGCAACGAAATCTGCACTTAAGGTCGTAGTGGGCAAGGAAAAGAAAGACGCAGGGAAAACTGCATCGGTATATTTCTGCGCTCAGGAAGTCATTACGAAACTGTATGGTGATAAGAATAATTTCAAAAAGCTTTTGTCCCATAAGGAGCTTAAGGATGAAATCGTAAAAGCCTGCGGCAGGTACGATAATAACAGCTTCATGGCAAACTTGTATTTAAAAAAGCTTGCTAATACTAATCCGGACAGCATCTTTGCTGGAGAGAAGGAAGGCGCTGGGAATATTGCACGTTTCCTTAGTTCAAATAAATCGCTTATGGCTAATCTGAGCGAAGCTGACTTTAAAACGAAGCTGCCTGAAATGGCTAAAAAATATGAAGAAATTTACAGAACCGACGTAAAATTCACAGAAACAAATAAGACTACTGAAGAAGAAAAGCTGATTGCTAAAAAGCTTATTGCGGGTAAGAAGTCCGAGATGACTATAAAGAACCGCCGGGATATATTCTTCGGGACATTTGATGACAGGAATGCACTGAGCGATATATATACAAGCAAGGCGCTTGTCAATGTCAGGACCAAAAAGCTGAATTCGCTTAATTCCGATGACTGGAAGAGGGCGAGGGACAGGGTGGAATCATCCCTGGCAAAATACTACAAGCTGAATGGTTTTCTTACTGACCTTCTTGTGGAAAAGAACGTCAATGCGAGATTTGACAAAACGATAAATGAGCATGCCAGGTGGCTTGCGGATGTTTCCGACATACTTTCATCTGCTGATGAAGAGGAGGAAGCTATTTCTGAAGACGAGCACAAGCTTTTAGTAGTAAATGCATACAGGCATATAGAGGACTTTGAAGACCCTGACAGAAAGGGAAAATTCCTGTCCGAACGCCGTTTCGTAAAGACCGAATGGTATAAGACCTTCAGGAAGAATTATAAGATATTAAAGCAGCTTGAAAGCCTTGAGATAACAAGCGGACCCCTTGTGCAGGAACGCATGGACGTTGCCAGGGATTTAAGGGCACTTCTTGCGACCGGAATCAGCGTCAGGGAGCAGGATGATAAGGCTAAGGGGTTCTTCTCGGAAAAGGCTAAAAAGGCTGTTAAGTATTTTAAATACATGAATGCGTTCATGAACTGTGCTGACAAGGCGCTGGAAATTGATGCCGGATACAGAAAGAACAACCGCTTTATGAAGGACCGGTATATGCTGGCTTTGAGACGGTATTACCATGAGAGAATATTTGAAGAGCTTGAAAAAGGAAAAGATGCAGCCTTTGATGAGGAAAAGTGGAATGCAGAGTTAAAGGCTTTTGCGTCTAACCAAATAAACCTTAAGTATATCCTTAATGAGAAGGAAGATGAAACCATATCCTCAGGAAACTATGAAAAGAAGAACTGGAATTTCCTGCAGTGCACAGGCAAGGATTCTTTCCATAATATCATTAATAAGTATGGTGCGCACGGCTGGAAGAAAAAATACAATAAGCTGAACAGCGGTGAAAAGGAGCTTTTTGCCCTGGGGCTTATGCTTCTTGAAAAGGGTGCTATCGGTTTTGATGCCGGTTCTGCGTCAGTACTGGCTGAAAAGACCCTGAGGGAGAAGGAGGTTGCCGACAGGCTTAAGGAGCTTACAAATTACATGTCAGGAAAGGATTATAATTTCCGCATTGACTATAGTGTGTGCTGCTATAAGTTGATTAATGAAGGTACAGACATATTTGGCGATAGGGTTACGTTAAGTAAATCGGCTTTTGAAAAGGCGCTGCAGTTTGCAAAAGGCGTATCAGCCAAGGTAAAGGAGGGCAAGGAGAAGGTTACTGCTGTAGATAAGAAGCGTATGGGTGACGGCATATCGTCAATTTACGAAGCGGCCTTTCTTGGAAAGAAGCAGATAGATGAAGTATATGAGCTGAGAAAGTCTGATTTCAAGCCCGAATCTGTCAAGGAGAAGCTTCTTGAGCTTGCTAAGTCTGAAGGTGATCTTAATGCGTTAGAGAAGACCTTTAATAAAAAAGGTGACATACCGTTTTTTGCCGGCGAATCTTATATTGTGAGCAAGATAACCGGAGCTAATGCCTGGAAAGAAGTAAATGCAAGAAAAAAGGTTATGAAAAAGCTTGCAAATATGGATGAGATTAATATGCATAAGTTTATCGCCATCCTACAGAACCGTGCGGCGCTTGATACAACCAGTGCAGACAGCAAGAAGTATATTGATGAGGAAAAGCGTGAAGAGCTTAAGCTGCTGTTTTCTGAGGACAACCATAAGAAGTCATTCGAAAAATTCGTAAGCAACGGTGCATGCATGCAGGCGCTGGTTACTGCCCTGAGCTTCAAATTCAATGACAGCAAGACACTGCAGGGCAGGGTGCTGAATAAAAAGGATTTTGATGCACAGTCATTCAACCGTCTCGGAAAGATTGACTGGATGCTTCTCGCCAAGGCAGTGGATTTCATGGATGAGATGGAGAAGGACAACAGGGCAAGAGTAGCCATGCGGAATGCTTCCAACTATGTCCTTGCCAGCGGCAACAAGAAGGCTATTGAGGCCTATAAAAAGGAGTTTGACAAGGCAGAAGGAAAGGATATTGCTAAAGATCAGCTTGAAGAATTCCTTAAGAAGGAATCGGAAAAGGATCGTGCAAGCGGCAAGAACAAAGAGGCGAAGATTGCCCTTGCAGGCTATAACAATCTCAGTGATAAGCAGAAGAGGCTCTTTATTAAAGTGTTGGGACGCAGAGATTTTCTGGATATTTCAAAGAAGAATTTCTATATGAATGTGTTCCGTGCTTCGAAGGAAAGAAACTTTGCCAATGAGACGGGAAGATACAGACTTATTGACGAGTATATAAATAAGTCTATGCGTGGAAATGAAGGTGTTAGCCTTGGCGAGAATGCCTATACGGATGCTTTCAAGTCTCTGCTTTCCACACAGGTTGATGACTCAGTTGATTTTACCGCTAAAAAGAATATCGGCGATATCCTCTGCAATGAAAAATGCTACATCTTCAAGAGAAATACGGCTGTTGACTGGAAGTTGTTCTTAAGGGCGTTGCAGTTTGTGCAGAGGGCAGAGTACGAGCTGGAGATGCGTGAGGGAAATGACGAGCTTTACCGTTCTGCAGGTAAGATTTCAAGTTACGGCAAGATGTCCATGGACTACAGCATACTCAGACGCAATATCCATAATACAGGCAATGGCTATTTGCGGTTCGGAGTGCAGAAGGGCAAGAAGGTGATAGCTGATGAGACCCTTATGGGCGAAAAGCTTCCGCTTGTGGGTATGTCAGTAAATGAAATCAAAAATAACGTGAAGACTTATGCGGGCATGCTTATGCCAAGCATTAGTGAGCAGATCGACAAGTTAGACGAAATGCTAGCGAGCGATGAGGAAAAGAAGGAGAGCCGTATAAGCGAACTGCCTTCCTTCCTGACAACGGATCCTAAGGATTACGATATCAAAGGATTTGTCAAGGGTAAGCTTACAGGTACGCTCTATACAAGCACGGCATCACTTACCAATGAGATAAATGACCTGGTATTCAATTCCGTTACTTCCGGTGTTGACCTTGCTACTATCGGAAAGCTTGTTAAGGGAAAACTTATGGAAAAGAAGACCCCGGGCAGTGCTTCCAGGCTTGATGAGATAATCGGTTCCTATGAGATGCAGTACGAGTATGGTGATATTCGTGATGATATCAATTTGATTTTCGATAGTTACGATAAGACTTCGACGAAAATTAATGGAATCGTTGAAAAGGCGAAGAATTACACGAATACGGCTGTAAGCGTTGAGGAATATGTAAATGTAACGATCATTAAAAATATAAAAGAAACCGTTGAGAATAAGTATGCTGAGGCTACGGCGTATGTAATGTCGAATATTGACCGTACGACCGGCAAGGTATCAGACGACCAGGAGCATTCACCATTTGTGACCAAGGTCAAGGAAATAGTGGAAGGCACTATAAATATGTATAAAGATTCCGATAAGGGAATCGAGGAAATTCTTGCAAAACCTCAGGAAATACTGAATAAGGTGCAGGAGACCATAAAGACTTCTACATCAGAGATTGTGACCGGGGCACTGGGCGAGAAGACCGTGAACCTGCTTCAGGACAAGTTCAATATCGTAAAGGGATTCGGTGAAAGCCTTGTAAGCAAATTCTCGTTTGTTGTAGGCAAGATAAATAAGTACAAGGTATTCATTGACGGTTTCAGGGATATTGCAGTCAGCATAAAGAATAAACATCTCTTAAATGATGCAAAGAGCAGGGCAAATGATCAGTCCACGTTAATGAAGGACAAGGCAACGCTCAAGAAGGCTGAGTCGGTTCAGGATGAAAGACAGAAGCAGCTAAATAAGAATACAGTGGCTGAGCACAGGGATATTCAGAAGCTGTCAGTTGAAACTGCTAATACCATACAGAATATGGCTATCGTGAATGATGTTGCTAAGATGGGCCTGGCAATTGCTGAAGAAATTTATGGAAAAGTTGACGCAGGTATCATGACAGGTGCAATAAATTCGGCTATAAGTGCAGGCATAGATTTTGCGGCATACTGTATCAGATGCATGCAGGATAAGGAAATGCTCAAAACCTATTATACGGATACTGAAAGGGGACAGAAGACCGTTCGTGGTATCAAGGACAGCTATGCCTCAATGGTAGGCTCCAAGGAGGTTATGGAGGGCGAATTGAATGGACAGTCTGTACTGGATATCGTGTGTGCCGGTAAGGGTTATGAGAATATTGACGAGCTTGTAGCCGATACCGGAATGAGGATGGCGAATTCGATAGCGTTCTGTGCAAGTAAGTTTAATCCTGTAAAAGAAACCAGGGTTATGGCGTCAACAGTGCTGCTTGTATTAGGATTAAAGAGCAGTATCGGTAAGACTGATGCGGCCACCATAAACAGTATATTCCTTAAGATGAAGGCTGCATAAAAAACAATACTAAAGTTAAACAAAGATATAACCATTGAACAAAAAGCTTAATTTAATCATAATTCAATAAATAGTGGTTCACAACGCCTTCGTTTTAGGAAAAGTGAGTGTTTTACATTCGTAGATTTACATAAAATGAATGTATTGCACTCATATGAAGGATGATCCGTCAGAATGAAATTGAAATATGATTCAATATGGACGGGAAGGGCGCAAAGCGTGTTGGGTAGGGTGATGTAATTCTCCGTACTTGTTCCGTAGGCGTATGTGTTAAGATCCAGAAAACTAATAAAACCCAG
>JAEEGL010355527.1_pt1 | contig 13700 bp, 12 predicted proteins | sample 9134231 | NCBI WGS metagenome assembly JAEEGL01 (sample SAMN16246548, study PRJNA631951) | gut metagenome | biome: gut microbiome; feature: rumen; material: fiber-attached | host: Bos | place: Iran: Karaj | collected 2018-10
AAGTATTGTCTTTCCTTTGATTCTGTAAAGCATATTGTCTACACAAAACAGGAGCGCACTATGCTGAATTATAACAAAACACTTTCTTCGGCTATGTCTTATGCCAAAGAAAACAAAATTGATGAATGGATTCATACCTATCTTCATGACCCGGACAAAAGCAATGTTCCTTTATCTTACGGACTCAAACTTTTTGAGCGATATTACATCGGACCTATGAAAATGCCGCTTGATTTGTTCGAACGCAACACTGGACCGGAAGAAGGCATGAAATATAAAATCGATAAAGACTGGTGGCCTATTCACGTGGCAGCCCTCGAGGATTCAATTAAAAAAGATCCCGACATGCCGCCGCTCATTGCACACTATGTAGAGCATGGTTTTGAAATGAACGATGGGAATACCCGTCTGCAGGCTTATAGAAATCTTGGTGTTAAAGAAGCACATTTTATCATCTGGATTACCGAGCAGGATGAGTACGAAGAGTTTATGTCCCGCTATGGAAATTATGCAGAAGGAGCACCAGTTATCAGGAGATAAAAAAATATGCCCATTTGTGATGTATGCTTTAGACATTGCAATATAGAAGAGGGGCAGACTGGTTTTTGCGGTGGACGCATCTGCCGTAAAAACCAGATTGTTGCCGAAAACTACGGCAGGCTTACTTCTGTTGCACTGGATCCGATAGAAAAAAAGCCTCTTAAAATGTTTTACCCGGGAAACATGATTTTGTCTCTCGGGTCTTATGGCTGTAACCTCCGCTGTCCGTTTTGCCAGAACTCGAGCATCTCCTGGTCAAAAGAAGCGTTCGAATATAAAAATAAAGCGGAGTTTTATAAGCCGGAAGAAATTGTAAAAAGCGCGCTGGAACTGAGGCAGCGTGGAAACATCGGTCTTGCTTTTACTTACAACGAGCCTCTCATCGGTTATGAGTTTGTTCGAGATACAGCAAAGCTTTCGAAAGAAGCAGGCATGAAAAACGTTCTTGTTTCAAACGGAACTGCAACACAAAAAGTTCTTAAAGAAATAATTCCCTACATCGATGCCATGAACATCGACCTAAAAGCTTTTACAGACCGCTTTTATCACGACTTTATTGGCGGAGATTTTAAAATGGTAAAAGATTTTATTACAGGCGCAGTTCGGTCTTGTCACGTGGAATTGACAACTCTAATCATCCCGGGCGAAAACGACAGCGAAAAAGAAATGAGGGAGCTTTCTTCATGGGTTGCCGCGCTTGAAAAACAAACTGGTAAAAAAATCCCGCTTCATATCACAAGATTTTTCCCAACATTTAAACTTACAGATAAAGAATCGACTCCTGTAGGAACAATTCTACGCCTTGTAAAAGTCGCAAAAGAAAAACTGGAATTTGTATTTGCGGGTAATATATAAACAATATTTTTACTTTGCGGCCACCGCAATCAGTTTTACAATTGTGAGAGCCGTAGTAAGACCAGCGGCGTCTTTGTGGATAATACCGTCTGCTCCATCAAGTGAACCTGTACCAGCAAACTCAAGACGGATTTCTTTACTTGACTCATTAAAATCTGCCGGAATAACCGCTTCATAAACAACAGACGGCTGCCCGTTTACGCCAGATTTTTTCTTTGTATAAAAATCATTATAGTCAAAGCTTGTGTTGAATTCGGCTTTTAATACGTAAGTTTTATTTTCCAGTTCAGCATTAAAAATAATTCCACCTTTTGGAGTTGCACTTGTAACGGCGTCCAGCTTAATATCTGGTGTGGCATTTTTTGAAGGCTTAAATTTTGATGCGTGATACCAGACTGGCAGAGATTCAGGGCGGCCCTCTTTTGGTCCCATAATCCAGCTTTTGTGACTGGCTCGTTCTGTAACGTAAAGAGTTTTAATATAATTTCCGTCAGTGTCTTCAAGCCAGATTGCTACCTGCGGTTCTCTTTTTTGTTTCCAATTTTCGCCTGCTCCTACAGAAATTGTAATTTCTTTTGCAAATGCCATACCGAAACAGAAAATTATAAGATTTAAAAGTGTAATTATTTTTTTCATATTTTACCTCTTCTTTGTATTTGAAAGATTAATTTTTTTAATTACTTTAAAGCCCGAAGATTTGAGAACCTCTCTAACAGCTCTAACCGCTCCGCTCGACTGACCGCAGAAATAGTTGAATGGAAAAGGTGTGGTACAGCTGGTTACAATAACGGCCTTCTTTCCCTTATGAAGGGGGAGTGGAATACCGTGCTTTGATTCTCCCATTAAAACTCCAACCAGACGGTCGAAGAGACTTTTTAATTTGCCGTTCATATTTGCCCAGTAAACCGGAGTTCCAACCATAAGCATGTCGCATTCTTTGATTTCATTTTCAACTTTATGTGCATCGTCTTGTGGCAAAATGCAGCTTCCTTTTGAGCGGCAGGCCATACAGCCATGGCAGAAATTAAAGTTCAGGTCTGAGACATTTTCCCAGATAATTTCTGCGCCAGGATTTTTCTTAAGCAGTCTGTCAGATTCTTTTTTGAGCAGGCTGGCAACATTTCCGTTTTTTCTAGGGCTTCCGTTTAATATTAAAATCTTCATTTATCTTCCTCCAGAAAAATCGAATTACACCACATTTTGATAAAACGGTCTGTATAAGCGCTTCCCTTATCCCAATATTCAACTTCACATTTTTTCAGCAATACAGATTCAATGCAGCCCCAGAGTCCTGAAACAAGGAGGCTAACATCAAAGCGTGGGTCAGAAGTTTTTGCCAGCCCCTGCTTAATTGCTTCCCGCAATAACTTTTCGCCGGTTCTGTTACATACATAAAATTCTTCCATCTGTTCCGGTGTGATATCTTCTGCAGACTTGATTCCCTGCATAACAAGAAGACATCTTCTTGGATTTTCAAAACACCAGTCGCGGTAGGCAATTACTGCATTTTTGATTTGAGCTTTAATTGTTTTTCCACGGGCAGCGTTTTCTTTGATTCGTTCATTAAGCTGGTTCAGACAGTCGAGGGAAATTGACTGGAAGAGTCTGTCTTTGTCTTTGAAGTAGTGATAGATATTTGTTGCAGTGATTTTGCATTCAGAAGCAATGTCTCGCATTCCAATCTGTTCAGGTTCTTTTTCCATGAGCAGTTTGAGCGCAGCTTCTTTAATCTGGTTTATAAGTTCTGGATTAGGATTTCTCATCTTGACTCCTTTTATAATATAACAGTGTTAACCTAACACTGTTATATTAAATTGTCAAGACGAAATATTTTTTTTAGTATTCTATTGAAATGTCTCCGGAGGTTGTCTGAATTTTGATTTCAGCGCCGCCACCATTGTAGTTCTGGGTGTAGTTGTTGCGAGGTTCTACGCGGTTGTTGTTGAACTTGTCGCGGAAGGTTCCTGAATTGCTTACAACGTCAACAGAAAACTTTGCGCGCATTGGAAGATAAAGATCTACATCACCGCTTGTACATTGAATTGCAGAAGAAGCAGCAGGAGCAGATAATAATTCCATTTCGATTCCTCCGCTTGTATTTTTTGCATCAAAGTAATCGCAGTCGAATTTCTTAACTGTAATTCCGCCGCTTGTTGACTGGAAGTTTGCATATTCACTTGAAAAATCATCTGCATCAATGTCACCGCTTGTTGTATGGACTTTTCCTGTTCCTCCTGTGAACTTTTTAACCTGGATATCTGCGCTGATGGCTTCTGCAGAAAAATCATCTGCATCAATATTATAAAGTTCAATGTCGCCGCTTGTAGCTGTAACTTTTACTGTATCTGCAAAAAGACCTTTTTCAGATTTTATGTCTCCGCTGGTAGAAGAGATTATAATTTCGTCTTTTGCGGAAAGGGCACGTTCAATTTCTATGTCACCACTGGTTGTTTTTAAGGTGATTTCGTCAAAGTCTTTTTTCTGTGGAACATAAATTATTACAGTGCAAGAAAGTCCTGTTGGTGAAGAAAAAAAGTTGAAACCCTGATTTGTTGTTTCAATACAAAGAGTTGAACCTGAAACAGAAATTTCTGGAGCACGCTTTCTATGGTTGCAATAAGTTTCTACTTCAATGCTTGTATTATCATAGGTTTCTTTGATTTTGATGTTTTCCCATGAAAGATTTGAGCTGATGTTTTCGATTGAATCTGCACCGAAGTTTTCTTTTTTGAGAAGATTTGGAAGTGCAAATACACCTGCTGTAAGTGATGCCAAAAGTAATGTAGTTATTATCTTTTTCATTATCATACCTCTTAATATTGTAACACCTGATGTGGGTGGAATTTGTTACTTGTTATAATGCGGGTTCACTTTTAATATATCAATTTTATAACTAATTGTGTATATTAGATTTATGAAGAATAAGAAAAATAACGAGCTTGCAGTCTGCGGTTTTGCAGCTGTAAAAAAACTCGAAAAGAATCATCCGGAAAAAATTACCCGTTTATATTTTACAGAAGAAGTTGCTCCGAAATTTGGCGGCTTGTGCAAAAAGCTTGCGAAGGTGCACGGCATTTATAATCAGAAGCCTGCGGCTGATCTGGAAAAGCTGAGCGGTACGGTGCACCATCAGGGTGTGGTTGCTATGATTGAGGCTCCGCAGATTGAACCGCTGGACAGTGATATCACCGACGGATGGTGCCAGCGCGGCGAAAATGCGGTCTTGTTCGACAGAATCGGAAACGCAAACAACTTCGGGGCTATTGTAAGAAGCGCGGCTTTTTTTGGAATTAAGAATATTATAATTCCGCTGGACGAGGCTCAGAGCTCGATCACAACAAGCAGCTATAGAGTGGCTGAGGGCGGAATGGAGTATGTTAATATTTATAGTGTACAGTCGAGCGTGAGATTGCTGGAAGCAATGAAGGGAAAGATGCTTCGTGTTGGAACTGATTTGAGCGCTAAGAAGTCGGTGGACTTTCTAAGTAGTCCTGCTGCCCGCAATAAGCCTGTTCTAATTGTTCTTGGTAACGAAGAAAATGGTATAAGCGAAGCAGTCCGCAAAAATTGCGACGAGCTTGTTATTATTCCCTGGGGCGGCATGAAAGACGGCGCACCTGAAAGTCTTGTAGACAGCCTTAATGTTGCACAGGCCGCATCTGTAATTTTTTATGAACTGACAAAATAGTTAGTTGATGCTAACTTTTCATTATATTATTAATCTGTTATAATAAATACATTAATAAAAACAAGAGGTATTATATGAAATCATATTTTGATTTAACTGGTCAGGTTGCTGTTGTAACCGGCTGTTCTACAGGTCTTGGTGTTCAGATGGCTAAGGCTCTTGCTAATCAGGGAGCAAAAATTGTTGCCATTGCACGCCGTAAAGAGTTGATTGACGCAGTTGCTAAAGAAATTGCGGAAGAATATAAAGTTGAAGCTGTTGGTATTCAGTGCGACATTACAGACACTGCCCGTGTAGAAGCAGTAGTGGACGAAATCCTTGCAAAGTTCGGCCGCATCGATATTCTCATCAACAATGCCGGAACTGGCGCAGTTGCTCCTGCAGAGGATATTACAGACGACCAGTTCTACAACGAAATCAACATTGATATGTTTGGTTCCTTCCGCATGGCTCGTTCAATTGCAAAGAAGGCAATGATTCCTGCTAAGTATGGACGCATCATCAATATTGCTTCTATGTACGGAATGGTTGGAAATAAGGTTGCTCCTTGTTCACCTTATCATGCAGCAAAGGGTGGTGTCGTAAACATGACACGTGGTCTTGCAAGTGAATGGGGAAAATACAACATCAACGTTAATGCAATTTGCCCTGGCTATTTCTACAGCCCGCTCACAAAGGAAACTCTGGATTCAGATTTCTTCCAGCAGAATGCACAGACTATGATTCCACTCAGCCGCTACGGTAACGAGGGTGAGCTTGATACTGCAGCGCTCTTCCTTTCGAGCCCTGCTTCAAGCTATGTAACCGGCGTTATCCTTCCGGTAGACGGCGGTTACACAGCTATGTAGTCGGCTGTTGAAAATTACTCGAGAACTATGTCGCCGCCTTTGGTCAATACGAAGGCGGCTTTTTTATCGCCTGCAGAAATTTCGTATTTTCCTTTATAACCTTCTACAATGATATAGCCCTCTGCATCGGTGTTGGCATCAAGCTCTGTGTGCCACTCTTCTTTTATAAGATGATGAAGAGACTTGTAAGAAGGCTTGAGTGAACCGTCCTTTCTGATTACTCCGCTTGGCGCATTGAGCCAGGCTCCATCACCAAAATCCCAGTTTGTAATTGCTGTAACAAGAGGATGGTTTTCAAAAAGATTGCGATACATTTTTTCGAGGTCTTCTGCCTGCTTAGCTTCGAGCTCTGGAGTTGCGGCATCATCGTCGTAATGAGCATCCTGAAGATCATCAAGAGAAGGATCTACGAGAGGCCCGGCAACAATGGTGTTTTCTGTAAAGTGAATAGGAAGACCAAAGTGCTCAAAGCGGCTGAGAATCTCTTCTGTTTTTTCCGGCGACCACACACCCTGATGCTGATGCGACTGTAAGCCGATTGTCTTAATTGGAACTCCGGCATTGAGACAGCCGTCAATCAGGATTTCGTAGTTAGTAGAAAGATTAAAGTCGTTAATGAGGAAGATGCCGTCCGGATTTGTTTCCTGTGCGGCATCAAAAACCTTTTTTACAAGGCCAACGCGGCCAAGTTCTTTACAGATTCTTGTGATGGCGTTGTCGTATTTATTATATATCGGCATGATAACAACCTCGTTGATAACATCCCACATATCAATAATGCCTTTGAAATTTCCGACCTCGCGGTGAATGCGTTCGAGCTGCTTTTCAAGAATAGTTTTGTTGTCGTAATTCATGAGCCAGGGAACACAGCCTGTGTGCCAGCAGAGAGGATGGCCTTTTACTGTAACATCCTTGCTTTTAAGAAACTTTGCAGCGGCCATAAGCTGCTCGGTGTGAGGAGAACCTTCTTCGGGTTCAAAGCCACCCCAGTAAAATGGCAGAGTTCCGTAGTTGAAAAGTCCAAGCCACTTTTGCATGCGGTCTTCGAGACGGGCCATGTATGCAGCTTTTTCTTCGCCGTCCATTGGCTTTACTTTATTCAGACTGCCGTTACCATTATGAACCTCCGGGCCGTTTGTATAAGGCAGAGTTTCAAAGGCACCACAGCCAAACAAAAATTCATGATTTATCTGATTTATATGAACCTTAGTATTTGAAAGTGGTTTTCCGTCCTTTCCCATTACTCTGATTCTTTTACTATCAATTCTATGAAACATATTTTCACCTCAATAATAATTTTACAGCATAAAACGTGAAATTATATAATAGGTTTACACTATAATAGAATCTTTCTATAGATTTTTTACTAATTTTATAGAGAAGATTTCAATCTTTACAATGAAGTCATGTTATACTTATAGAAGGTATAAAATAAGAGGAGCTTTTATGTTTTATAAAAATTTTAAGACTGTAACTTATTGTGTTGCCTCATGGGTAAATCGAGTAACTGAAGAGCAGCTGAGAAAGGATGCAGATTTTCTTCAGAAATATGTTAAGATTGATAAAATCTATCTGGAAACCTACCGCGATGAATTTGCAAAACGCGAGCAGCTGGAAATGATAAAGCGCGTTATGAAGGAATATGGAATTGAAGTTTCGGGAGGTATTACTACTGTTACTCCAGATCTCAACGAAAGCGATAAAAAACGTCAGCGTCTCTTTAATACCTTCTGCTATTGCAACGAGCCTATGAGGGCAAGACTCAAGGAGGTGAGCGAATATACAGCTTCACTTTTTGATGAGTTTATTATTGATGACTTTTTCTTTACCCAGTGTATGTGCGAAGATTGTATCCGCGAGAAGGGCAAGCGATCCTGGGCTGAATTCCGTCTGGCAAAGATGCTGGAGGTGTCTCGTGAGCTTGTGATTGAGCCGGCAAAGAAAATTAATCCTAAAATCAATATCATCATAAAATATCCTAACTGGCGCGAAAGCTTTCAGGAGACAGGCTACAATCCGGGGCAGCAGCGAGAGATTTTTGATAACATTTATACCGGAACCGAGACTCGTCATGGAGCACAGACAGACCAGCATCTGCCACGCTACCTCAGTTATTCTCTCATGAGATATTTTGAAAGCGTTGCACCAGGCCGGAATGGTGGCGGCTGGTTTGATCCTTATGACTGCGACAGATTCGATACTTATCTTGAGCAGGCTTATCTTACTGCCTTTGCAAAGCCAAAGGAAATCATGATGTTCTGCTGGCCTTCGATTGCGGGCAATAAGCGTGCAACTCCGCTTGGCTTTATGTATGATAAGCTGGACAGGGTGCTGGGCCGTCTTGGCCAGCCTTGCGGGTTAAAGGTCTATATTCCTTTTAATTCTCAAGGTGATGATCATATAGAAGATTTCCTTGGAATGGCAGGTCTTCCAATGGAGCCTGTTTGCGACTTCCCGGAACTTTCAAAGCCTGGTGATTCCGTGCTTGTAACAGCGGCTTCCCTTACGGATGAGAAAATAGTTGAAAAGCTTTGCGCTTTTGTAAAGGAAGGCGGCCATGCAATTGCAACCTCGGCCTTTATGACTGGTGCTCTGGACAAGTATCCGGAAATTAAAGAACTAACGAGCGTTAGTTATACAGGCAGAAAGCTTTCTGCAGATGAGTTCCATACACCGGCTGAAATTCCGCATTTTAAGAATCTCATGAAAACAGCTGAGCCGATAGAGTTCCCTCTGCTCGAGCATCGCAATAACGCAACCTGGTCTATTATGAATGTGGGTCATGGTGAATATCATGAAAGTATTCTCTGCTATGACACCTACGGCAAGGGGCGTTTTACAATTCTGACTCTGCCGGAAATGCCTTCAAAGATTTATGATTTACCAGCTCCGGTGCTTACCGCAATCCGCAGGGAGCTTGAGGTTTCGGGAATCTGGATTGATGCCGGTAGTGGAGTTTCACTTTTCACTTATGATAATAAGACCTTTGGAATTTATGCTTATGCCTGGGATGGCTGTGCTGCTCAGGAATTCAAGCTTCATATCCGGGGAAAGATAAAAGAGCTCGTCAGAATACCGGACAGCGATACTCCGGATATGTGGAAGCCTGCAAAGCTTGCTCCGCTATATACAAAGGAGAAGCCGGACGGTACCTGCGAGACAGTTTTCTATGGTCGTGCTGTGCCTGGCGAGTTTGACTTCTTCGAAATTGTGGAGTAAATCTTAATCGGCTTCCTGAGTTTTAGGTAACTTTCTGAAAAACCAGATTAAATACGGAATGGCGGTGAGCATGCTGAACAGGTCTGCCACCGCCTGACTTATTTCTACACCGAAAAGTCCGAAGAGCTGAGGCAAAATTAAAATTGCTGGAATAAAGTAAACTCCCTGACGGTTCATGGAAAGGAAGGTTGCAGCTTTAATGTGGCGGGTCGACTGCATCAGCATGTTAGTCCCAACTATCAAAGCATGAAGCGGAAGAAAGGCAGCCTGCCAGCGCAGGGCTACTGTTCCCACGGCAATTACCTCCGGGTCGTTACGGAAGGCTGCAATAATCTGTGGTGCGAAAATGAGGGCTGCGGCTGCAAAAATGGACATAACTGCGGCACCACTGCAAACAAGAAATATGTAAGCTTTCTTAACCCGGTCGTAGCGCTTTGCTCCGTAATTGTAACCGCTAACCGGACTAAAGCCCTGGCCGATTCCTATCATAAGGCTGGCAATAAACATTACAATTTTTCCTACAATAGACATTGCTGCAATTGCAGAAACTCCAAAGAGAGCCGCATTTCTGTTGAGCATGATAGAAGCAATGCTGGCAAGGCCTTGGCGGGCAAGAGATGGAAGTCCGGTTGCCGCAATTTTTCCAAGCAGTCTTATATCTTTTGAAATATTTTTTATGCTGATATGACAGATTGATTTTCGGCGCAGATAAAATGAGAAGAGCAGCCAGAAGCTTGTGAACTGAGTAAGCAGGGTACACAGGGCAGCTCCACGGATTCCAAGGCCAAAGCCCTTGAGAACGAATCCTGTCTTAAAAACCGGCAGTTCGCTGAAAATAAAGAAAGGGTCCAGAAGCATATTTATGATTCCGCCGGTGGTCAAGGCAATCATACTGAAAAAGGCTTTTCCCTCGGAACGTAAATCATTATTCAAAACAAAAGAGGCACACATAAAAGGCGCACCCCAGAAAATATAAAAAGCATACTCGCGGGCAAAAGGAAGGACAGAATTATCCGCTCCTGCAAAAGCAAGAACAAACTTAGCAAAAGAATTTCCAAAAATCGTGATGAGCAGGCCGACGAAAAGGGCGGCGAAAAAAGCGGTGGAGCTTATGACAGAAGCTTCCTCGTTTCGCTTCTGTCCAAGTCTGATGGAAACAAGGCTTCCTGAACCCATGCCAAGTGTAAAGCCGCAGGCCTGTATAATCGACATAATTGGAAAAACGATTCCAACGGCAGCACTTGCCTCGGTACCCAGCTGCGATACAAAAAATGTATCGGCCATGTTGTAAAGCGAGGTTACAAGCATAGAAATAATCGTTGGAATCGCCAGCTTTGTGATAAGCCGGGATACCGGAGTTTCTACCATTTTTTTGTACTGTTCGTCAGCGTTCTTTTCCATAGATAATATTTTAATTAGAAAAGGGGTGCTTGTGCAATGAATAAAGCGTTATGTTCTTTCTACCTTATTGTCTTTCTGCCTTACTGTCTTACTGCTTGACAGCGAAAAAATTATCTTTTACCGTTTGTGTATGAAGATTTTTGGAAAAACTTCGGCGGTTAGAGCGTTTCTATTTTTTTTATTTTTGATTTTTCTATCCGCTCTTTCTGCCCAGACAAATCATCCATCTTTTGAGCCGTTATTCATAACTAACAGAAATTCAACAGGTTATACTGCCGATGAAGTTTTTGAAGCAGGACTCTTATTTTCAGAAATAGAGCGGGGGAGTCAGACCTGGATCAGCTGCCTTCAGGATTTTCAGAAAATCAAAGAAAATGTGAGTTCCGAAGCTTTTATGGCACTTTCCGAAGAAGAGCGCGGGCGTGCAATTTTGAAATATCTTTATAATGATTATTTGCGGACTTATAATTTTGATCAGACAAGAATTGACCTGGCATTGAAAACTGGTTTTTACAATTGCGTTTCTTCTGCTGTAATTTACATGGCGGCTGCAAAGGCGGCCGGGCTGGATGTCCGCGGACAGAGAACTACCCAGCATGCCTTTTGTTCAGTTTATGTGCCTTCTGCAAAGGCGGGGCAGCTTAAAAAGATTGATGTTGAAACGACAAATCCTTACGGTTTTAATCCGGGGAGTAAAGAAGAAATTGAGCATAGTGATCAGATTAAAAAATATTATGTAGTTCCCAAAAAATATTATGCCAACCGGAGCGAAGTGAGTGATGGAGTTTTTGTTGGGCTGATTGGCGGGAATCTTACCTCGGATTATATAAAGACTGGCGAATATCATAAGGCTGTGCCGCTTGGTGCGGCCCGCTGGGAGGCTGTAAAAGCGGAGCCCGGAAAAGCAGCTGCTTCGGTTCGAAATGAGTTTGATATCCTTGCGGCAAATTATGTGAACCTTGTGCCGGATTCTGCGGCCACATATTTTTCTACACTCGACTGGTTCGCTGCTTTTATTGAACGCTGGGGTAATAACAGCTTTTTGCAGAAAAATCTGGATACGTCTTTTGTTAATCTGCTGGTTCTCTGCAATCAGGAAAAAAATTATGAGCTGGCTCGGGAGGGCTATGAAAAATACAAGGACAAGGTTTCTGCATCGCAAATCACGAAAGCAGATGAAATAATTACAGATATAATAATTCTTACGGCGACAGACGGATTGAGCTTAGAAGAGAAGTTAGAAGAAACTAACAGACTGCTTTCATCAGAGGAGCTGGCGGCTCCGGCACGAGGTAAGAGAGCAGAATTGCATCTTGAAAGCTTTTGGCTGGAAGAGTTGAATGCACTTATGAACTCCAGAAATTATGAAAGCGGCTACGAAAGGGCAAGTCTTGCAGTCAATCAGCTTCCAAAAAGCAGCAAAATCAAAACGATGCAAAATGGGTTTTATAATAATATAATCGCAACAATTCATAACAGTTTTGCAAAAGAAGCAAATGCAGGCAGCTTTGAAAGTGCGCAGAAAATCCTGGAAGAGGGTTTGGAAAAATTTCCTAACGACAGAACTCTGAAAAAGGATTTAGCAGATTTACAAAAGATTTTATAATTGTCTTATAATTTTACTTTACAAGCAGGTGCTTATCTCTTAATCTGTTCTTATGAAAAAGCTTTTTTGTATTTCAGTTATTTTGTTTTTAATTACTGCATTGTTTGCGCAATCTGCCGTGACTGCAGATTTTTCTGATTCTGCAGAGGCTTATGCCCTGACTTTTTTTAAGAAGCTAAATCAAACTCAGACTAAGCTTACTTATATGAATAAAAAGAGTGCGCTTGCAAAGGTTGGTACAGAGACGGTGAAAGGAAATATTTCCGGCACAGTTTTCTACGATGTAAAAATCAAAGGAGCGGGAGCTCTTGTAACTCTTCGCTATACAAATTATTGCGATGAGGCTGGCTGGGTTTTTGATGGCGAAATCATTACCAAATCTAATATGTCACAAAACGGTACTTTTACCGGTACTGTAAAAATGACAACGCCAGATTCTGAAAAAACTCCAGCACTCGAGGTGTGCTACGACAAGGTTATTCTGGTAAAGGGTGCGCCGGGCGGTGGTAATTATCTTGTAAAAAACTTAACTGCCCCTGAAGCACCTCTCGCTCAGGTAGATTATTCTGTGTATCTAAAATCTAAAGAAGACGATTAGAAATAAACCTGGTAGCGACTTTATTTGTTTGTTGACAATTCCTGGACTCTTGTGTTAACTTATAAGTAGGGAGTTAGAGGAGACTTACAATATGAGAATTGCATTTTTTGATACACGTTCTTATGACAAGGCTTCGTTTACAAAAGCGAATACAGAGGGCGGTTTTAATTACGAAATAGATTTTCGTGATTTTAAGCTGAATGAAAATACTGCTTTGACCGCTCACGATTTTGATGTGGTTTGTGTATTTGTAAATGATGTGGTGAATGCAGAAGTCATAAACATTTTGACTGAGTGTGGCGTAAAGTTGATTGCCCTGCGCTGTGCAGGTTTTAATAATGTTGATTTGGAAGCGGCTGCGACGGCCGGGATAAAAGTTGTTCGTGTTCCGGCTTATTCGCCTTATGCGGTTGCGGAACACGGTGCGGCCTTACTGCTTTCCCTTACCCGTCATATTCCTCAGGCATATCTTCGTACAAAGACTGCAAACTTTAATATAGAAGGTCTGACTGGCCGAGACTTGCACGGACTCACCGCAGGTATTTTGGGCACCGGAAAAATCGGCCAGATTATGGCAGGCATATTGAAGGGGTTTGGAATGAAGATTATTGCCTATGACCCATATCCGAATGAAAAGTGGGCAGACGAGACCGGGGCAAGCTACGTGAGCAAGGAAGAAATCTTCCGCCAGAGCGATGTTTTGAGTCTGCACTGTCCGCTCACCGAAGAAACAAAGCACATCGTAAATCACGATACAATGAAAATGATGAAGCAGGATGCCGTGATTATAAATACCGGCCGCGGCGCTTTGATTGATTCCAAGGCCCTTGTTCACGCCTTGAAGCACGGCCACATCGGCGGCATCGGCATGGACGTTTATGAAGAAGAAAGCAAATATTTCTTCAGCGACTGGTCTACAGATATTATGACAGATGATACCCTGGC
>JAEEGL010429227.1_pt1 | contig 13700 bp, 12 predicted proteins | sample 9134231 | NCBI WGS metagenome assembly JAEEGL01 (sample SAMN16246548, study PRJNA631951) | gut metagenome | biome: gut microbiome; feature: rumen; material: fiber-attached | host: Bos | place: Iran: Karaj | collected 2018-10
CGCAGAGGATACAAAAAGCCGCCCGCGGCCTGCGGGCGGCTTTGTTTTTGTGCGTTTGGGCGGCCGAGCCCTGTCCGGGAGCGGCCGGGGCGCTAGCGCAGGGGCTGCGTAAAGCCGAACTCGGCCATGCTGTAGCCTTTGCCCGGGTAGAGCCAGTCGCAGAGATGATCGCCCCAGAGGACCAGATCTCTGAGGCTCGCCGCGTGCATCTGCCCGTCCACCTCCCGGGTCGTTTCGGGCCCTTCGTAGGCGGTCCAGGGAAGGGCGGCCTCCGCGGAGAGCGCGCGCGGATCCACCACGCTGAAGCCGGCCGCGCCCGCGGCGGGATTGCTCTCGCTGCGCAGCGAGAAATCCGAATAGCATGCCAGGCCGGAGGCCTTCAGGAAGAGGCGGGTGGTGAAGACGGATCCGGACACGGTCTTCGTGTTCTGCAGGATGAGCGTCTCGTTGACGTCGTCGTAGATCAGGGCGCGCTCGGTGCCGTTCTGCGCCTGCGCGAAGGCGGGGAAGCCGTCCGCTCTGCTGTTCTGCGCGCTGTTCATGGCAGCGACCGTCCGGAGGGAGCGGAACATCGCGGCGCGCGTTTCGACGTCGCCTTGATCGGCCGCGCTCTCTTTGCTCCAGAATGCGGCGTCCATGCTGCGGTCGAGGCTGTAGTGCGCGACCGCTTTGGGACGGTACGCGTCGGAGAAGGCCTCGGCGGAGAAGACGCCGGAGGCGATCAGCTTTTCCGCCAGGGTCGTGTCCGCGCCCTTCAGCCGCGTGTTCAGCGCCTGATAGGAGAGCAGGACCACGTCGGAGCGGAGGAAGTCCTCCGTGTCCACCGCGTCGCTCAGGAGCCCGATCCCTGCGGCCAGGGCAAAGGGCTGGTCCCAGGAGAAGTCCGCGTTCTGCGCGTCGGAATAGCCCAGCGCCCGCAGGACGAAGGTGAGGTAGTTGGCCGCGCTGCTGTTCCCGGTGCCGAAGCTCGTGGCGGAAACGCCCTTGGTCAGGCCGTTCTCATAGGCGTAGCCCACGTAGGGATCCGCCCAGGCCGGCACGTCTGTGAAGGGATGGCTCCAGCTGCCGCCGAGCGCGTCCGCCTCTTTGCCCAGCAGGCGCAGCAGCATGACGATCGCCTCCACGCGGCTCGGGCTCCGGTCCAGCGCGTAATCAGTTTCCGATACGCCCTGGAAGAGCGAGAGCGTCTTCAGGCCGTCTGCCAGCCGCGTCTCCCGGGAGAAGTCCTGGTGCGAGCCGGCAAAGACCATGCCGGAAGAGAGCGCGCAGAGGAGCAGGGCGGTCAAAAGAACGGTAAGGGTCTTTTTCATCTTTGAAGTCTCCTGTTTATTCAAAAAGATCCCGTACGATCGGGGCCACGGCTTCCGCCAGCTTCGCGTGTTCTTCGGCGGGGAGATGCAGGCCGTCGATGCTGCTCGCACGGACCAGCGGCGCCGCGTCCAGGAAGGCCGCGCCGAAGCGCGCCGCGACGGCCTTTGCCCTGCGGCCGAAGTCTTCGGAGCGGGCGATGGACTCCTCGGTGAACTCTTCGTCCAGCTTCAGCACGCCGCGGTCCACTGCGGGCGGGGAGATGATCAGCATCTTCGGGACCGGCTGGGAATTGCTCTCGCAGATGTCCCGGACGCGCTCGCAGTAGAGGCCCAGCGCCTCCTGCATGGCGTAGTTGGAGCTGCGCAGATAGTCCTTGTAATCGTTGGTGCCCAGCATGAGGACGAAAAGATCCAGCGGGCAGTGGCTCAGGAGGATGGCCTCCAGGCTCGCGAGGCCGTTGCGCCCCGGGCAGATGGGGTCTTCGAAGGCGGTGGTGCGGCCGTTGAGCCCCTCTTCGATGATACGGTACTCCGGCCCGAGCAGCGCCTGCAGGCGGCCCGGCCAGCGGGTCGCTTCGTCGAAGCGGCAGTGCGGGGCGTCCGGCCGGTAGCCCCAGGTGTTGGAATCTCCGTAGCAAAGAACGTGGATCATATCTCACTCCTTCCCGCGCGCCGTCCCTGGCGGAGCGCTCTCGGCACCGCGACGAGGAAGACCGCCGTGCCCATGGCTGCGATGACGATGGAACTGTATAGCATGGGATAAAGGCCGAGGCCTTCTATCATGATGCCGCCGAAGAGGTTGCCCAGCGCGTTGCCCAGCGAATAGGCCGCGGTGATGACGGACTGGCCCTTCACCATGTCGTCGAGCCCGGTGCATTCCTGCGCGTAGTACATCTGCACCGGCGAGTGGAACGAGTAGGTGATGCCCTGCATCAGCTCTATGAAATAGAGGTGCCGCACGTCCGTGGCCAGCACGAACATCAGCATCTTCGCGACGTAGGCGAAGCCAGCGAAGACGAGCAGGCGGTAGGAGCCGAAGCGGCTGTGAAAGCGCCCGAAGAGGAGCAGCACGGGCGCCTCGATGAGGGTCGCCCAGCAGAGGGCGATGCCGACGTCCGCGCTTCCGCCGCCGAGGTGCTGCGCCAGGTTGATCATGTAGGTCTCCGTCATGATGTGGACGAGGGCGATGAAGAGGACGCCCAGCACGGAGAACATGTACCATTTGTATTTTCGCATGAAGAGCGGAAGACTGCAACTCTCTCCGCGCAGCTGCTGCCCGGAGATGACGCTTCCCTTTGCCGCCGCGGGATAGCTCAGGCTGATGAAGGCGAAGAGGAGGGAGGCGGCGATGGCGAGGAGCAGCATGACGTCCGGGTCGTAGTACTGCAGCGCGTATCCGACGAGCAGGGAGGCGCCGGCGAAGGAGAGCGTGCCGATGCCGCGGCCCACGTTGTAGCTGATGCGCCAGCCCCGGCTGCCGAAATAGACGATGATGGAATTGAGCAGCGGGATCTGCATGTCGAGGAAGGCCACCGCGACGACGTAGAGCAGGCAGAAGCAGAGGCGGGGCAGGGGCACGAAGCGGAGCAGGGCGAAGAGGAGGGCGGCGGTGAGCGCCAGCCCGGTCATGAAGACGGGGATGAGGTTCCGCTTCGAGCGGTCCGCGCGGCTGGCCAGCAGGGGCTGCAGGGCAAAAGAAAGAAAGCTCGCGCCGAAGAGCACGAAGCCGACGCTTGCCGTGGAGAAGCCCTTCGCGAGCAGGAAGGTGGCAGCGAAGGAATAGGAGCAGCAGAAGGCCGTCCAGAAGGCTGCCTGATGTAGGGTGTAGCGGAAGGTCAGATCATTTTTCATGGTGGAATCCCGTGCCTCGGGAGCGCCTCTGCGGACCCGGCCCGCCCCCGGGGATCGATCGAATACAGTATAGCACACGCCGCCCGAAGAAATCATGATATTCTGCGGAAAAGCGGGGCAAGAACGCTGTGCAGACAGCCTGTTTTGTGGTACAATCATACTGCGGTATTTTTTTCCCCGCGGCGCGGAGCGCCGGCAACGCAAAAAGGAGCGAGCAAGGCATGGATTACGCAAAAGAAGCACTGAAAAAGCACGCTGAATGGCAGGGCAAGATCGAAGTCTGCGGACGCGCGCCGCTGGAAACGGCGGAGGACCTTTCCCTGGCCTATACCCCCGGGGTGGCACAGCCCTGTCTGGAGATCCAGAAGGATCCCGCCCTCAGCTACGTCTATACCAGGCGCCACAACCTCTGCGCCGTCATCACGGACGGCTCCGCCGTGCTCGGCCTGGGCAATATCGGCCCCGAGGCCGGCATGCCGGTCATGGAAGGAAAGTGCGCGCTCTTCAAGCGCTTCGGCGGCGTGGACGCCATTCCCCTCTGCGTGAAGACCGGCGACGTGGACGCCTTCGTGGAGACCGTCTATAACATCTCCGGCTCCTTCGGCGGCATCAATCTGGAAGACATCGCCGCGCCGCGCTGCTTCGAGATCGAGCGCAAGCTGAAAGAACGCTGCGACATCCCCATCTTCCACGACGACCAGCACGGCACGGCCGTCATCGTGCTCGCGGGGCTCCTCAACGCCCTGAAGCTGCTCGGCAAGAAGCCGGAGGAGGTCCGCGTGGTCTCCTGCGGCGCGGGCTCCGCAGGCATCGCCACGGCCAAGCTGCTTCTGGCCTACGGCTTCCGCGACCTGCTGCTCATCGACCGCAAGGGCATCGTCTGCGAAGGGCAGCCCGGCCTCAATCCGGCCAAGGAAGAGATCGCCCGTCTGAGCAACCGGGAAAAGAAGACCGGCAGCCTGGCGGACGCCGTGCGCGGCGCGGACGTCTTTCTCGGCACCTCCGGCCCGGGCATCTTCACGAAGGAGATGGTCGCCAGCATGAACAAAGACGCCGTCGTCTTCGCCTGCGCGAACCCCGTCCCGGAGATCTATCCGGACGAGGCGAAGGCCGCCGGCGCCGCCGTGGTCGCGACCGGCCGCAGCGATTATCCCAACCAGATCAACAACGTGCTGGCCTTCCCCGGCATCTTCCGCGGCGCCTTCGACGTGCGCGCCTCCGAGATCAACGAGGAGATGAAGATGGCCGCGGCCAAGGCCCTGGCGGGGCTCATCGGAGACGGAGAGCTGAGCGCCGAATACATCATCCCCGGGCCCTTCGACCCGCGCGTGCCGCAGGCGGTGGCCTCGGCCGTGGCGCAGGCCGCCAGAGAGAGCGGCGCGGCGCGCATCTGATCCGAAAAGGAGATCCGCATGGATTACCGCATCGAACACGATTCCATGGGCGAGGTCCGGGTGCCGGCAGACAAGTTCTGGGGCGCCCAGACGCAGCGCTCCCTGGAGAACTTCCCCATCGGCCGCGGCTGCGAGCCCATGCCGGAGGAGATCATCCGGGCCTTTGCCTGCCTGAAGCAGGCGGCGGCCCTGGCGAACCGCGCCCTGCTGCCGGAGCGCATGACGCAGGAAAAATGCGACGCCATCTGCGCGGCGGCGGAGGAGATCCGCGGCGGCGCGCTCGCGGCGCAGTTCCCGCTGGTCGTATGGCAGACCGGCTCCGGCACCCAGAGCAACATGAACGTGAACGAGGTCATCGCCGGCCGGGCGAACGCGCTGGCGGGGCGGAAGCTGCTGCATCCCAACGATGACGTCAACATGTCGCAGTCCTCCAACGACACCTTCCCCAGCGCCCTGCACGTTTCGGCGGTGCTGAGCCTGGAGAGCGGGCTCCTGCCGGCGCTGGACGCCCTCATCGCCACCTTCCTCCGCCTGGAGAAAGAGAACGAGGGCGTGCTCAAGTCCGGCCGCACCCATCTGCAGGACGCCGCGCCCATCGCCTTTTCGCAGGAGATCTCCGGCTGGCGGAGCAGCCTGGAAAAGGATAGGGAGATGATCCTCCTCTCCCTGCCGCCGCTGCGGGAGATCGCCCTGGGCGGCACCGCGGTCGGCACCGGCCTGAACGCCCCGCAGGGCTTCGGGGAGCGGGCCGCGGAGGAGCTCTCGCGGATCTGCGGCAGCGCGTTCCGCAGCGCGGAGAACAAATTCCACGCGCTCAGCTCCCGGGACGAGATCGTCTTCGCGCACGGCGCGCTGAAGGCGCTGGCCTGCGACCTCATGAAGATCGCGAACGACGTCCGCTGGCTGGCCAGCGGACCGCGCCTGGGCCTGGGCGAGATCCGCATCCCGGAGAACGAGCCCGGCTCTTCCATCATGCCGGGCAAGGTGAACCCCACGCAGTGCGAGCAGGTCACCATGGTCGCCGTGCAGGTCATGGGAAACGACGTCGCGGTCGGCATGGCCGCCTCGCAGGGCAATTTCGAGCTCAACGTCTTCCTGCCCGTCTGCGCTTACAACTTCCTGCAGTCCGCCCGCCTGCTCGCGCAGTCCATGGCATCGTTCAACGAGCGCTGCGCCGCCGGCATCCGGGCCGACCGGGAGAAGATGGCGGAGAACCTCAGGCGCTCTCTCATGACCGTCACCGCGCTCAGCCCGCGGATCGGCTATGAGAACGCCGCAAAGGCGGCAAAATACGCGCACGAGACCGGAGCCAGCCTGCGGGAAGCCTGTCTGGCCCTCGCGCTCCTTTCCGGCGAAGAGTTCGATCTGCTGTACCGGCCGGAAGAAATGGTTTGAAAAGGAGAGGACCGATGAAAAAAGTAGGCATCGTCATGGGGAGCGACAGCGACCTGCCCGTCGTGCAGAAGGCTGTGGATCTGCTGAAGCAGCTCGAGATCCCCTATGAAGTCCACATCTATTCCGCGCACCGCACGCCGGAGGAAGCGAAGCGCTTTGCCGAGAACGCCCGCGCGGCGGGCTTCGGCGTCCTCATCGGCTTCGCGGGCATGGCGGCCAATCTGGCCGGCGCGCTCGCGGCGAACAGCACCCTGCCGGTCATCGGCGTGCCCTGCCGCGGCGGGGCGGGGGACGGGCTGGACGCCCTGCTCTCCACCGTCCAGATGCCGAGCGGCATCCCGGTGGCGACCGTCGCCCTCAACGGCGGCGCCAACGCGGCCATCCTGGCGGCGCAGATCCTCTCCCTGGAAGATCCTGCGCTGGCCGAGCGCCTGGCGGAACGGCGCAGGCAGGACGCGGCGCGCGTGCTGGAAAAAGACGCCGCCCTGGAGATCTGAAGGAGACAGAGATGAAACAGAAAAGCGCTGGCATGGGCCGCGGGGCAGAACGGGCGCCGCGGCAGGAAGGAGAGTCGGAATAATGGGCGGTTTCTTCGGCGCGGTCACCAAAGACCGCCAGGTGGTCCTGGATGTTTTCTTCGGGGTGGATTATCACAGCCACCTGGGGACCCGCAACGCCGGCATGGCTTTCTGGGACCCGGAAGAGGGCTTCACCAGAGAGATCCACAACATCGCGAACGCGCCCTTCCGGGCTAAATTCGAGGACAATCTGGCCGGCACGCGCGGCACCAGCGGCATCGGCTGCATCAGCGATTCCGACCCGCAGCCCCTTCTGGTCCGCTCGCACCTCGGCCTCTACGCCATCACCACCATCGGCATCATCAACAACGCGGAGGAGCTGATCGAGCGCTATTTCTCCACGCACGATCACCAGTTCATGGCCATGAGCTCCGGCCGCGTGAACACCACGGAGCTGGTGGCCGCGCTCATCAATCAGGGGCAGAGCTTCGTGGAGGGCATCCTGAACGTCCAGAAGCTCATCGACGGCTCCATGAGCCTCCTGATCATGACGGACCGCGGCGAGATCATCGCCGCCAGAGACCGCCTGGGCCGCACGCCGGTCCACGTCGGCAGGAGCGCGGACGGCTTCTGCGTCTCCTTTGAGAGCTTCACGTTCGAGAAGCTGGGCTACGAAGACAACTATGAGCTGGGGCCGGCGGAGATCGTCCTGCTGGAGCCGGAGAAGCTCACGCAGCTCTCCCCGCCGGGCGAGGAGATGAAGATCTGCGCCTTCCTCTGGTCCTACTACGGCTATCCGAACTCCTGCTACGAAGGGGTGAACGTCGAGCTCATGCGCTACCGCAACGGCGCCGTCATGGCCCGCGACGAAGCGGCGCACGGCACGCTGCCGGAGGTGGACTACGTGGCCGGCGTGCCGGATTCCGGCATCCCCCATGCCATCGGCTATTCGCACGAGAGCGGGCGGCCCTTTGCCCGCCCCTTCGTCAAATACACGCCCACCTGGCCCCGCTCTTTCATGCCGGACAGCCAGGCCGTGCGCGACCGCGTGGCGAAGATGAAGCAGCTCCCCGTTCCGGAGCTCATCGAGGACAAGCGGCTGCTCTTCGTGGACGACTCCATCGTCCGGGGCACGCAGCTGCGCGAGACCGTCGATTTCCTCTATGAGTCCGGCGCGAAGGAAGTGCACATGCGCTCCGCCTGCCCGCCCATCATGCACGCTTGCAAATATCTGAACTTCAGCCGTTCCAATTCCGAGATGGACCTGATCGCCCGCCGCACCATACAGGAGCTCGAGGGCGATGAAGGCCAGAAGCATCTGGAGGAATACGCCGACGCCAAGACCGAGCGCGGCCGCTGCATGCTGAAGGCCATCTGCGAGACGCTGGGCTTCGACTCCCTGGGCTACCAGAGCCTGGAAGGCCTCCTGGAGGCCATCGGGCTCGACCGTGAAAAGGTCTGCACCTACTGCTGGACCGGAAAGGAATAACATGAAGGACTCTCATTCCGCGGCCTATGCCGCCGCCGGCGTCAACATCGAGGCCGGCTACGAGGGCGTGCGGCTCATGAAAGAGCACGTGGCCCGCACGAACATCCCCGGCGTGCTCTCCGGCATCGGCGGATTCGGCGGGCTCTTCGCGCCGGATCTCTCCGGCATGAAGGAACCGGTGCTCGTCTCCGGCACGGACGGCGTCGGCACCAAGCAGCGCATCGCCCAGATCCTGGACAGGCACGACACCGTCGGCATCGACTGCGTGGCCATGTGCGTCAACGACATCATCTGCTGCGGGGCAAAGCCGCTGTTCTTCCTGGACTACATCGCCATCGGCCGCAACGTGCCGGAAAAGGCGGCGGCGCTGGTCGCCGGCGTGGCGGAAGGCTGCGTGCAGGCCGGCTGCGCCCTCATCGGCGGCGAGACGGCCGAGCATCCGGGCACCATGGCGCCGGAGGATTATGACCTCGCCGGCTTCTGCGTCGGCGTGGTGGACCGCGGAAAGATCGTGGACAACGAGCGCATGCGGGCCGGAGACCTCATCCTGGCGCTGCCCTCCAGCGGCGTCCATTCCAACGGCTATTCGCTGGTCCGAAAAGTCTTCGACGTGGAGAACGCGGATCTCTGCGCGCCGGTGGAGGCGCTGGGTGGAAAGGGCCTCGGCGAGGTGCTCCTGACCCCCACGCGCATCTACGTAAAGCCGGTGCTCGCCGCGCTCGCCGCGGCGGACGTCCGCGGCATCAGCCACGTGACCGGCGGCGGATTCTACGAGAACATCCCGCGCTCCCTGCCGGAAGGCCTCTGCGCGGTCATCGACAAAAAGACGCTCCGCGTGCCGGCGATCTTCTCCCTTATCCGGGAGAAGGGCGGGGTCTCCGAGCGCGACATGTTCAACACCTTCAACATGGGCGTGGGCATGTGCCTCATCGTGAGCCCGGAGAGCGCCGACGCGGCGCTGGCCGCCCTGCGGGCCGCCGGCGAGGACGCGTGGGTCGTCGGGCGCGTGGAGCGCGGTGAAGAGAAGGTGAGGTTCGAAGGATGAGAGACGGAAAAGCGGACATCGCCGTGCTGGTCTCCGGCGGCGGCACCAACCTGCAGGCGCTCATCGACGCGCAGACGAGCGGCATCCTGACGAGCGGCCGCATCCGCATGGTCATCTCCAGCCGCCCCGGCGTCTACGCGCTCGAGCGCGCCAAAGCCGCCGGCATCCCGGGCTACGTGGTCAGCCGCAAAGAGCTGGGCAGCCCGGAGGCCTTCGAGGCGGAGCTCTGCCGCCTGCTGGACGAAAACGGCATCGACCTCATCGTGCTGGCGGGCTTCCTGAGCATCCTCAGCGCGGATTTCACCGGGCGTTATCCGGAGCGCATCATCAACGTGCATCCCTCGCTCATCCCCAGCTTCTGCGGGGAGGGCTACTACGGGCTCACCGTGCACGAGAGAGCCCTGGCATACGGTGTCAAAGTGACCGGCGCCACCGTGCATTTCGTCAACGAAGTGCCGGACGGCGGGCGGATCATTTTACAGAAAGCAGTTAACGTGGAAGAGGGCGACAGCCCGGAGACCCTGCAGCGCCGGGTCATGGAAGAGGCCGAATGGGTCATCCTTCCCCGCGCCGCGGAGCTGGTCTCGCAGGAACTCGTCGGAAAGGAGAAGGAGCAATGATCGATCTGCTGGAGTTTTTGAGAAACACGAGCTATCCCGGCCGCGGCATCGTGGTCGGCAAGGACACGGTCTACTATTTCATCATGGGCCGTTCCGAGAACAGCCGCAACCGCATCTTTGTCAAGACGGAGGACGGCATCCGCACGGAGGCCTTCGACGCCTCCAAAATGAAGGACCCCAGCCTCATCATCTATCATCCGGTGCGCGAGGTGGAGGAGGCGCTCATCGTAACGAACGGCGACCAGACCGACACCATCGTGGAAGAAGGCGATTTCCGCTGCGCTCTCATGGAACGCGAATATGAGCCGGACGACCCCAACTTCACGCCCCGGATCTCCGCCATCCTCTACGACGACAGCAGCTTCGAGCTCTCCATCCTGAAGAAAAAAGACGGTCACTGCCTGCGGGAGTTCTTCTGCTATGAAGACTGCCCCGAGGGCAAAGGCTACTTCCTCAGCACTTACAAGGGCGACGGCAGCCCGCTGCCCTCCTTCGAAGGCGAGCCCCTGGAGGTGAGCCTCCCGAGCCCGGAGGAGGTCTGGAAGGCCCTGAACGAGGACAACAAGGTATCGCTCTACAGCAACGTGAAAGGCGAAGTCAAGCTCTTCAACAAGCATTTAGGAGATTAGGAAAATGAAAGAATTCGAACTGAAATACGGCTGCAACCCCAACCAGAAACCCGCGAAGATCTACATGAAGGACGGCTCCGAGCTGCCGATCAAAGTGCTGAACGGCCGCCCCGGCTTCATCAATTTCCTGGACGCGTTCAATTCCTGGCAGCTCGTGAAGGAGCTGAAGGAAGCGACGGGCCTTCCCGCCGCGGCGAGCTTTAAGCACGTTTCCCCCGCCGGCGCCGCCGTGGGCCATCCCCTGAGCGAGACCGACCGCAAGGTCTATTTCGTGGATCCCGCCGCGGAGCTCAGCCCCGTGGCCTGCGCCTACATCCGCGCCAGAGGCGCGGACCGCCTCTGCTCCTTCGGCGACTGGGCTGCGCTCTCGGACGTCTGCGACGCCGCCACCGCCGCCTATCTGAAGGTCGAGGTCTCCGACGGCATCATCGCGCCGGGCTACACCGAGGAAGCGCTTGCCATCCTGAAGACCAAGAAGAAGGGCAACTACAACATCGTGGAAGTGGATCCCGACTACGTCCCCGCCGCCCAGGAGTGCAAGGACGTCTTCGGCATCACCTTCGAGCAGGGACACAACAACTTCCGCATCGACGAGGCGCTGCTCGGCAACATCGTCACGAAGAACAAAGAGCTGCCCGAAATGGCGAAGATCGACATGATCGTCGCGCTCATCACCCTGAAATACACCCAGTCCAACTCCGTCTGCTACGTGAAGGACGGCCAGGCCATCGGCGTCGGCGCGGGCCAGCAGAGCCGCATCCATTGCACCAGACTGGCCGGCGACAAGGCGGACAACTGGTACATGCGCCAGCACCCGAAGGTACTCGGCCTGCAGTTCGTGGAAGGCATCGGCCGCCCCGAGCGCGACAACGCCATCGACGTCTACACCTCCAAGGAGTATGAGGACGTCCTGCGCGAGGGCGAGTGGCAGAAATACTTCGCCGTGAAGCCGGAGGTGCTCACGGAGGCGGAGAAGAAGGAATGGGTCGCCACCCAGAGCGGCGTCACCGTCGGCTCCGACGCCTTCTTCCCCTTCGGCGACAACGTGGAGCGCGCCAGAAAGTCTGGCGTACAGTACATCGCGGAGCCCGGCGGCTCCATCCGCGACGACAACGTCATCGAGACCGCGGACCGCTACGGCATGGTCATGGCCTTCACCGGCATGCGTCTGTTCCATCACTAGGAGGCATCTATGAAACTTATGGTGGTCGGCGGTGGCGGCAGAGAGCACGCCATCATCAAAAAACTGCTGGAGAATCCGGCGGTGGACAGCATTTACGCGCTGCCGGGCAACGCCGGCATGGCGAAAGAGGCGGTCTGCGTCGGCATCAAGGCGGACGACGTGCCCGCCATCGTGCGCTTCGCCAAGGAGACGGGGATCGACTACGCTGTGGTCGCGCCCGACAATCCGCTGGTGGACGGCTGCGTGAACGCGCTCGAGGCGGCGGGGATCCCCTGCTTCGGTCCCCGGGCGGAGGCGGCCATCATCGAAGGCAGCAAGGTCTTCGCAAAGGACCTCATGAAGAAATACGGCATCCCCACCGCGGCGTACGAGGTCTTCCGAGACCCCGCCGCCGCGCTGGAATACGTGCGCAGCTGCCCGCTGCCGACCGTCATCAAGGCGGACGGCCTGGCCTTCGGCAAGGGCGTCATCATCTGCATGGAGCGGGAAGAGGCCGTGAACGCCGTGCGCTCCATCATGGAGGAAGGGCAGTTCGGCGCCAGCGGGAACAGCATCGTGGTGGAAGAGTATCTGGAAGGCCCAGAGGTCTCCGTCCTGGTCTTCACGGACGGCAGGACCGCGGTCCCCATGGTCTCCTCCATGGACCACAAGCGCGCGCTGGACGGCGACCGCGGCCTGAACACCGGCGGCATGGGCGCCGTCGCGCCGAACCCCTACTATACGCCGGCGGTGGCGGAGCGCTGCCTCCGGGAGATCATCCTGCCCACCATCGACGCCATGAACAAAGAGGGAAGGACCTTCAAGGGCTGCCTCTACTGCGGCCTCATGATCACGAAGGACGGTCCCAAGGTCATCGAGTATAACTGCCGCTTCGGCGACCCGGAGACGCAGGTGGTGCTGCCGCTCCTGAAAACGGACCTGCTCAGCGTCATGCGGGCGGTCACGGAGGAGCGCCTGGCGGAGCTGCCCGTGGAGTGGGAGGACAAATACGCCTGCTGCGTCGTGGTGGCCTCCGAAGGCTATCCGGAAGCGTATCAGAAAGGCTTTGAAGTCCGCATCCCCGATGCGCTTGCGCCGCAGGTCTACGCGGCCGGCGTTGCGGAGAAGGACGGGAAGCTGGTCAACGGCGGCGGCCGGGTGCTGGGCTGCACCGCGCTCGGCAGCAGCCTGCGGGAAGCCATAGACGCTGCCTACCGCATCGCGGAGCAGGTGGCGTTCGAGCATTCGTATTACAGAAAGGACATCGGCGCGCGGGCGCTCCGGGCACAGGAAGAAAACTGATGGTATACAGAATATTCGTCGAAAAGAAAAGAGAATACGCGGCAGAGGCCGAGGCCCTGCTGACGGAAGCCCGGGCCTTCCTGGGCATCCGGGGGCTGGAAGACGTACGGATCTTCAACCGCTACGACGCGGAGGGGATCCGGCCGGAGCTCTTCGAAGCCGCCCGCGGCACGGTCTTTTCCGAGCCGCAGGTGGACCTCTGCTATGACGCCCTGGATCTGCCGGGCGCGGCGGTCTTTGCCGTGGAGTTCCTCCCCGGGCAGTTCGATCAGCGCGCGGACTCCGCGGCGCAGTGCATCCAGCTGATCTCGCAGGAGGAGCGGCCGCTCATCCGCTCGGCCAAGGTCTATGCCCTCTACGGAAAGCTGACGGAGGCGGAGCTGGCGGAGATCAAGAAATACGTCATCAACCCGGTGGAGGCCAGAGAGGCTTCCCTGGAGCTGCCGGAGACGCTGGCGATGGACTACGTGATCCCCACGGAAGTGGCGGTGCTGACGGGATTCCGGGATCTGGACGAGGCGGGGCTCCGCGCTTTCCTGGCGGACTACGGCCTTGCCATGGACCTCGGAGACATCCGTTTCTGCCAGGAGTATTTCAGCGGCGAAGGGCGCGATCCCAGCATCACGGAGATCCGCATGATCGACACCTACTGGTCGGATCACTGCCGCCACACCACCTTCGGCACCATCATCGACGGCGTCAGCTTCGAGGATCCGCTGCTGCAGAAGGCCTATGAGGACTATCTCCGGCTGCGCAGGGAGCTGGGCCGCAAAAAGCCCGTCTGCCTCATGGACCTGGCGACCATCGCCGTGCGTCAGCTGAAGGCCGACGGTCGCCTCAGCAGGCTGGACGAGTCCGAGGAGATCAACGCCTGCACGGTGAAGATCGACGTGAACGTCGACGGAAAGAAGGAGCCCTGGCTCCTGCAGTTCAAGAACGAAACGCACAACCATCCCACGGAGATCGAGCCCTTCGGCGGCGCGGC
>JAEEGL010853016.1_pt1 | contig 13700 bp, 13 predicted proteins | sample 9134231 | NCBI WGS metagenome assembly JAEEGL01 (sample SAMN16246548, study PRJNA631951) | gut metagenome | biome: gut microbiome; feature: rumen; material: fiber-attached | host: Bos | place: Iran: Karaj | collected 2018-10
ATGAAATAAATCCACCCACGCCCGCAGGCATTTCACCCGCCGCAGGCGGATCTCACACGCGAAGCGTATTTCACAAATCCACACAGTGGATTTATTTCGTTGAAAAAAGCACTTGCCGAAGCAAGTGCTTTTTTCTGGCACCCACGGGAGGATTCGAACCTCTGGCCTGCCGCTTAGGAGGCGGCCGCTCTATCCTGCTGAGCTACGTGGGCATATGCGGCGGGGGCGGAGAGCCCCCGCGTTATTGCGGGTTTTACCCGAGTTTTGCTTTGTTCTTCTCCCAGAGGACCGCCAGGCCCTTGAGAAGCAGGTCCGGCTCATAGAGGATGTTCCGCCGGCAGTGCGCGACTACGACGCCCGACAGGCCGCCGGTGGCGACCACCGTGCTGCCGCCGCCCAGTTCCTCGTCCATCCGGTCGATCATGCCGTCGATCATTGCAGCCGTGCCGAAGATGGCGCCGGACTGCATGGAGGCCACCGTGTTCGTGCCGATGCACTTTGCGGGGGCGTCCAGAGAGATCCGGGGCAGCTGCGACGTGTTGGCGGAGAGCGCCTCCATGGACAGCGCCAGCCCGGGCAGGATGGACCCGCCCACGAACCGCCCTTCGGCGTCCACGGCGGTGATGGTGGTAGCAGTGCCCATGTCGATGACGATCAGCGGAGGGGGGGCGATGGCCAGAGCCGCCACCGCGCCGACCACGAGGTCCGCGCCGACCTGGCCGGGATCGTCGATGCGGATGTCGAGCCCTGTCTTCAGGCCGCGGCCCACCATCAGCGGCGGGCGGCCGGTGAGGAGCTCCACGGCATGCACCAGCGTATCGTTCAGCGGCCAAACCACGCTCGAGAGGATAGCCCCCTCCAGTGCGGCGACGTCCACGCCCCGGAAAGCCAGTATGTCGCGGATGCTCACGGCGTACTCATGCTCGGTCTTATGGACGTCGGATGTCATGCGGGCCACGGAGAGGATCCTGTCCCCTTCCAGGCAGCCCAGCACGATGTGGGTGTTGCCTACGTCGATGGCAAGGATCATTATGAAGCTCTCCTCCTCCGTCCGATACAGATCAGCCGGTAGATCACCGGGCTGAGGATCAGGTTCAGCAGCAGTTCAAACAGGAAGTTTCCCCCCACCAGGCCGAGGATCATATACGCCCCGACGTTGGGAAAGCCCGCGGCGGCGCCCCACTCGCGGATGGTGGGCAGGAAGAAAAGCAGGCAGCCCAGCAGGAACACGCCGGTGTTCACTACGGGGCATACGATGGCGGAGAGCGTCACGGCCAGCATGGAGCGGCGCTCCTGAAACGCCCGGAACACCAGTCCGGCCGCAAGGCCGGCCAGTGCGCCTTTCGCCAGCACCGTTACGATCGTTCCGAGGACGTTCACTGCCAGGAAAGGACCGGCGTCGCCCGACAGAAGCACGACCGCGCCGAACACGAAGCCCAGCCACGCGCCCGCGCCGGGGCCGTAGAGGGCGGCGCCCACCACGATGGGAATGAGGACCAGCGAGATGGAGAACGGGCCGAAGCGAATGAACGCCCCCATCAGCTGCAGCACGACGACGATGGCCGTAAATACGGCGATCCCTGTGAGTTTGCGGGTCTCCATGGGTTTCTTATTCATTTTTCTACCTCCTGCTGTTGCTCCGTTTTCCGGATGCAGCGCAAAATATAGACGCAGTATACCCCGATTTGGTTCACCCGTCAAGCACGAGCATCAGCGCGCGGCGGGGTATTCCGTGCACAGGAGCCGGTACGGCGGCTCGTCCTCTTCTATGCTGGGGAAGCGGCCGATCGGCTCGAGGAAGCGGTTGTCCGCTACGTCGTCGTTGCACCGGCTCACCTCGCCGATGAGCACCGGCCCGCTGCCCTCCGCCGCCCAGAAGGCGTGGTAGAGCCCGGTAGTGAGTGTAACGCTCTCTCCCGGCTGAAGGTACAGGATCGTGCCGGCGGGGAGGCGGCGAAGGACGCCGTCCTGCGAGACGGCCACGTCGCTCTCCGTGTCCAGGGCCCCGTCCGGCCGGGAATTGTGCAGCTGCATCTCCAGTACGCCGCCGCCGCGGTTGATGATGTCCTCGGTCTTATTCCAGTGGAAATGCGTGGGACAGACCTGTCCCTCCCGGGAGATGAGGAGCTTCTCCGCGTACGGCTTCGGCCAGCGGGGATCGTTCTGCCGGCCGGTGCGGAGCGTGAAAAGCACCAGGCCCACTTTGGAGAACCGGCCGAGGCCGTAATCCGTCACGTCCCAGCCGAGCATGCACTCGCGGATCTCGTCGCACTCCGGGCCTTTCCCGGCCCAGTCCTCCGGCGTCCAGCCCGCGAAAGGCGGCAGATGCACCCCGTGCGAGCGGATGAACGCATCCGCCTCGCGGACGAGGCGGTTGACCTCACTGCGCTTCATCCCTGCGCCAGCGCCTTTTCCACGGCGGTCGCCAGCTGGTCGGGGCAGGAGGTAGCTTTGGCGCCGCAGCGGATGCCCTTGAGCCGGGCGATGACTTCCTGCGCGTCCATACCTTCCACCAGTCTCGCCACTCCCTGCGTGTTGCCGGCGCAGCCGGAAATGAACTGCACATTGCGGACCTTGCCGTCCTCGATGTCAAAGAGGATCTTTCTCGAGCAGGTGCCTCTGGTGTTGTATTCGTACATGGTTTACTCCTTTCTCCGCGGCACGCCGCGGCGGGGGTCATATGATCTGGAACAGATAGAACTTCAGGTACTCGGTCTCCGGGACGCCCCAGAGGATCGGGTGGTCCGGCGCCTGACGCCTTCCCTCGATCTCCCGCAGGCGGACGTCCGCGTCCCGGGCAGCGTCCGAGAGCATCGCGCGGAAGAGCTCGTCGGTCATGAACCGGGAGCAGGAACAGGTGGCGAGATATCCGCCCCGTGGCAGGATCTGCATCGCGCGGCGGTTGATCTCCCGATAGCCGCGCTGCGCCCGCTCCACGGTGCCGCGGCTCTTGGTGAAGGCCGGCGGGTCGAGGATGATATAGTCGTAGTCGCGGCAGTGCGCGTCGCCCAGCCGCGTGAGGAGTTCGAACACGTCTTCCTGCAGAAACTCAATGCGCCCCTCGAGCCCGTTCTTTGCTGCGTTCCGGCGCGCCTGCTCCAGAGCGTCGGCGGAGACGTCCACCGCGGTCACATGCTCCGCGCCGGCCGCGGCGCAGTGGATGGCGAAGGAGCCCGTATGGGTGAAGCAGTCCAGTACACGGCGCCCCGGCGCCAGCCGGGCGGCCGCGGCGCGGTTGTATTTCTGATCCAGGAACCAGCCGGTCTTCTGGCCGAGGGCGTAGTCGACGCCGAAGAGCAGACCGTTCTCCCGGATCTCCGTCACGCCGGACGGCTCCGTCTCCAGGCCGGACGCAATGTACGGCCCTTTTCCGGACGCAAGTCCCTCCTTTTCCCGCTGGGGCGACTCGTTGCGCTCATAAATGCACCGGACCGGGGCGCCGCGCTCCTCGAGCGCTGTGCGGAGCAGGCGGAACAGGCTGTCCTTCCGCCGTTCGATCCCCGCTGAGAGGATCTCGCTCACCAGCACATCCCCGAATCGGTCCACGGTCCAGCCGGGAAAGCCGTCCGCCTCGCCGAAGATCAGGCGGCAGGCGGTGAAATCTTCCCCCATCACCTGCCGGCGGTAGTCCAGCGCGTATCCGATCCGGCGGGCGAAAAAGGCCTCGTCCGGGCGGTCGTTCGTGTTCCTCGTGAGGATCCGCACCCGGATCAGGGAGCTGGAATTGTAAAACCCGGTCCCCTGCCAGCGCCCGCGCTCGGTGTATACGTCCGTGAGTTCCCCGTCCGGGCAGGGCGGTTCGCCGGAGAGCACCTCTCCGGCGTACACCCAGGGATGTCCGCTCCGCAGGGAGCGGGCAGCCTTTTCCGTTATGATCAGGCGGGGATACGGCCGTTCCATAAAGGTGCCTCCTTCGGTCCGGCGTGGATGAAAAACACATTAACTATAATATTATACACTTTATTATCTGCTTTGGCGAGAGCTTTTCGTGTTTTCTCCCGGGTCCCGGTTTCGCCCGATTTGTTGACAGTTCGTATTCCATGGGGTAAACTTAAATTTGAATCTTGTATTTTCGGAAAGGAGGGCGGGCGCCATTTCCCACATCGATACCGGCCACTACCTGATGGGCTGCAGGGCGGATACCTGGTTCCGCCTTCTGAAAGAGAACCGCGGCGTCATCGCGCGGGACAGGATCCCGCAGGCGGTGCTCCTTTCCGCTGTCTCCGTCGCGATGGTTCCCGCTGCGGCGCTGGAGAAGAGCCTGTTCGACCGCAGGATCCTGGCCTCCGCGCCGAAGAAAGACCCTGTTTTCGTGCTCGGCCACTGGCGCAGCGGCACCACCTATCTGCAGAACATGCTCTCAAAAGACCGGCAGTTCGGGTGGTTCGATCCGGTGAGCACCGTGGTGTTCCCGTACAGCATCCTGCTGCGCGGGCCGCTCACCGGCGCGGTGAAAAAGGGGATCGCCGCCGGGCGGCCCATGGACAATGTGCAGTACGCCATGGATCTCCCCATGGAGGAGACCTTCGCCTTCCTTTCGCAGAACCCGCACGACATCATCAACCTCATCGCCTTCCCGGCCCGCTACGATCAGTACCTCTCCGGCGCCTTCATCGCCGACCTCACAGAGGACGAGCGGGAGCGCTGGCTCCGGGACTATGACTATATCATCCGGAAAATGACCTATATCTCGGGCGGGAAGCAGCTCGTGCTCAAGAGCCCGGACAATACCGCGCGCATTCGTGAACTCCGGACGCTGTATCCCGACGCACGCTTCATCAACATCCACCGCGACCCCTACCGCACTATCCGCTCCACCATCCATATGTTCCTCACGCAGATGGACCTTCTGCACCTCTCTATGGTGCCGGAGAACATCGAACAGCTCGTGGAGGACGTGGTGCTTTACATCTTCGAGCGGATGTACCGCGAACTGTTCGCGTTGGAGGGCTCTCTGCCCGCCGGCCGCTATGCCGACGTCGCCTACGAGGACTTCTGTGCCGCCCCTGTGGAGACGCTCCGCGCCGTGTATGCGCAGCTCGGCCTGGAAGGCTTTGCCGCCGCCGAGCCCGCTTTCCGTGCCTTTGCAGACAGTCAGAAGGGTTATCGGAAGAACCGGCTGGATCTTTCGCCGGAGCTGATCGGGCGCATCAACGACCGGCTCGGTTTCTATCTTGAGCGCTATGGTTATGAGCGGGAGGAGGCGGAAACGGAATGAGCGATCATCTGGACCGTCTGGAAAGCAAAAGCGTGCACATTCTCCGGGAGGCATACGCCGCCTTCGGGGATCTTTGCATGCTCTGGAGCATCGGCAAAGACTCCACCGTGCTGCTCTGGCTGGCGCGCAAGGCTTTTTTCGGGCACGTCCCCTTCCCTCTGGTCCACATCGACACCCATTATAAGATCCCCGAGATGATCGAATACCGCGACCGTCTTGCCAGGGAATACGGCCTGTACATGATCTACGGCGAGAATCGCGAGGCGCTCGATGCCGGCGAGACCTTCCCCGACGGGAAGACTTCCCGGGTGGAGTGCTGCCGCCTGCTGAAGACCGAGGCCCTCACCCACACGCTCGACGGGACCTGGCCGCGGTACCGGCTGGACCTGAAAACGGGCCGCTACGTGAAGGACGCCAACACCCGTCCCTTTACGGGCGTCATCGTTGGCGCCCGCGCGGATGAGGAGGGTTCCCGCAGCAAGGAGCGGTATTTCTCTCCCCGCGACCGGCACAACGACTGGGATCTGGACGACCAGCCGCCCGAGTTCTGGAACCAGTTCAAGACCGACTTCGCGCCCGGTACGCATGTACGCATCCACCCGCTGCTGGACTGGACCGAGCTGAACGTCTGGGAATACATCGAGCGCGAGCACATCCCCACGGTATCCCTGTATTACGATCACGGCGACGGAACGCGCTATCGTTCCCTCGGCTGCGCCCCGTGCACCGGCCCTATCCGTTCCACGAGCCGGAACCCGCGCGAGATCATCGAGGAGCTCAGCTCCGGCGCCCTTTCCAACATCGCCGAGCGGAGCGGGCGCGCCCAGGATGCCGAAGACGGCGGCGGGCTCGAGACCCTTCGGAGAGGAGGGTACATGTGATGGATGCACCCGTCTCTTTCGACCGGGAGGAACTGCTGAACATCGTAGCCGTCGGTCACGTGGACCACGGCAAGTCCACGGTGATCGGCCGCCTGCTCGCCGACGCCGGCGGGCTGCCGGAGGGCAAGCTGGAGGCGATACGGGAGAACTGCCGCCGCAACGCCAAGCCCTTCGAATACGCTTTCCTGCTGGACGCGCTGCACAACGAGCAGGACCAGGGCATCACCATCGATACGGCCCGCTGCTTCTTCAAGTCGGACCGGCGCCGGTACATCATCATCGACGCCCCCGGTCATATCGAGTTTCTGAAAAACATGGTCACCGGTGCTTCCCGGGCAGACGCCGCCTTCATGGTGATCGACGCCTCCCGCGGCGTGGAGGAGAACACCCGCCGCCACGGAAGCTTCCTGTCGATGCTCGGCATCTCGCAGGTGGCGGTCCTGGTGAACAAGATGGACCTGGCCGGGTACAGCCGGGACGTCTTCGAGTCCATCCGATCGGAATTCACGGATTTCCTGGACCGGATCCGCATCACGCCGGCCTGCTTCATCCCCGTGAGCGGTATGGAGGGAGACAACATCGTTCTCCGCTCCGGAAACACGCCCTGGTATTCCGGGCCGACCATGCTCGAACAGATGGACCGTTTCGTTCCCGCGCCGCCCACCGACCGGCTTCCCTTCCGCATGCCCGTCCAGGGCGTGTACAAGTTCACCGAGGACGGCGACGACCGCCGTGTGATCGCCGGCACCGTGGAAGCCGGTACGCTCCGGGCCGGGGACCGCATCGTGTTCCTGCCTTCCGGGAAGAAAACACAGGTCGCCTCCCTGGAGGTCTTTTCCGCGCCCGTTCCCGAGTGCTTTTCCGCCGGGGACGCCGCGGGCTTCACCATGACCGAGCAGATCTTCGTCCGCCGCGGCGAGATCGCCTGCCGGGCCGACGAGGCAGCTCCCTGCACGGGCGTGCGGCTGCGCGCCAACGTGTTCTGGCTGGGCCGGGAGCCCCTCGTTCCCGGGAAACAGTATTCTTTCAAGTGCGGCACCGCCAAAACGGGCGCCCGCGTGGAGAGCGTCCTGCGCGTGATGGACGCCTCCCGGCTCAGCGGGATCGTCCGCGACCGGGTAGAAAAGAACGAAGCCGCAGAGCTGATCCTCCGCCTGGACCGGCCGGCCGCCTTCGATACCTCGGAGAGCGGCTGTGACGCCACCCGGCGCTTCGTTCTGGTGGACGGATACGAGATCGCCGGAGGCGGCATCATCGCCGAAGCGCTTCCGGCCGACGATTATGACGGCCGGAACCTCCGCTGGTCCGCCGATGCCCTCACGCGGGAGGAGCGTGAGCACATCACCGGACGGAAGGGCCTCGTCGTTTGGATGACTGGCCTCTCCGGCGCCGGAAAGACGACCATCGCGCAGGAGGTCGAGCGCAGACTGCTGGACGCGGGCGTGCCCGTATACCTGCTGGACGGGGACAAACTCCGCACCGGGCTTTGCGCCGATCTCGGCTTTTCCGCGGAGGACCGTGCGGAGAACATCCGCCGCGCCGCGCATACTGCCGCGCTGTTCCGTGACGCCGGCATGGTAGCGCTTTGCACCTTCATCTCCCCCTTCGCGGCGGGTCGCCGCGAGGCGCGCCGGGTAGCGGACGGGGCTTTCCTGGAGGTCTGGGTCCGCGCCGGGCTGGACGCCTGCATCGCCAGGGATCCCAAAGGCCTGTACCGGAAGGCGCTGAACGGTGAGATCCGTTCCTTCACAGGGATCGACTCTCCCTATGAGCCGCCCGAGGCGCCGGATCTGGTGCTGGATACGGAAGTCCTCGGCGAAGAGGAGTGCGTCTCCGCGCTCACCGAAGCCATCCTGAAAACTCTGGAAGGAGAAAACGAACTGTGAACTGGGCCCGTTTCCTCCTGTATGTGCTGATCGGCTTTGCCGCGCAGATGATCGACGGCACGCTCGGCATGGCCTACGGAGTCAGCTGCCGGACCTTCCTGAAAACGGTCGCAGGGCTTCCCTCCGCGCTCGCCAGCGCGGTCGTCCATGTGGCCGAGGTCCCCACCACGCTGGCCTCCGGCCTGTCGCATCTCCGGCTCAAAAACGTTGACAAGCCGCTCCTCCTCCGTTTGCTGATCCCCGGGATCCTCGGCGGCGTGCTGGGCGCGTGGTTCCTTTCCAGCGTCGGCGATACCCTGGAGCCTTTTATCGACGCCTATCTCATCGTGATGGGGGTCATCATCCTCCGTAAGGCGTTCCACTCCGTTCAGAAAGAGCGCCACATCGGGAACGGCGTCTACCCTCTGGGCTTTGCCGGCGGTTTTCTGGACGCTACCGGCGGCGGCGGCTGGGGCCCTGTGGTAACCTCCACCATGGTCGCCGTCGGGCACGACGTGAAGAAGACCATCGGCACGGTGAACACGGCAGAGTTCCTGGTCACCCTGGCGGAGACCACCGCTTTCGCCGTGCTGCTGAGCGATTTTACCTCGTACTGGCAAACGATCCTCGGCCTGATCGCGGGCGGGGTCTGCGCCGCTCCGCTGGCGGCCTGGTTCTGCAAAAAGATCCCCGTACGCCCGCTGCTGGCTATCGTAGGCCTGCTCATCATCGGGCTGAACCTCTATAATCTCATCCACTGGTTCCTGTGATCCGGGCATAAAAAACGGGCCCCTTCCGGGTCCCTTCAAAAAAACAGATAAAAAGAACTGAGCCCTGACCGCTTCACACTTTCCGCGATCAGGGCTCAGCTCTGTGAATTCTTGGTATCTAGCATCCTGGTTACCTCTCTTTCTTTGGTTTCCGCCGTTCCCTGTCGAGCCTCTGCACGGACCGTTCTTTTGGGCTTTCCCCATCGCTCATTAAGTGAGCATCCTTACGTCCGAGGTTCCCGATCCCTGCCGGCGGTTCCGGGGTTTCCCCGGTTTTCCTTCAGATCTCCTCTGTGATTGTATTGTAGCGGATCGCTCCGAAAACCGCAAGACGGAATGGTGTATAATTCTTCCGCCGGGTTCTTGTGCGATCCCACAAACTTCGAAAACAGCCCGCAAAACCACTGTTTTTCCCTTGACTTTGCCGGCTGTTTCGCGATAGAATATCTGTGTTGTGAGTGTGTTTTCGGCGCCCCTTTGCGGGGCGCCGTTCTTTGTTTTTCAGCGCAGGAGCAGGTTAAAAAGCACGCCGGCGCCCAGCACCGCCAGCAGCGCCGCGGCGTACAGGAGCCCGGTGAGCAAAGGCTTCTTCGGATGGGAGACCCTGCCGCAATCGTCGTCCTCTTCCGGTACGGGCGAGGGCAGAGGAAGCTCGCTTTCAAGCCGCGCCACCGCCTCCTCCTCGCTCAGTCCCTGTTCCTGCAGGGCAGTGAGTTTTTTGCGGTACTCCACCAGTTTCTCGAGCTTTTCTTCTTTAGAGAGCGTGTTGAAGCGCGTTTCCAGCTGCTGCAGAAATTCCGTTCCTGTTGCCATGTCAATGCTCCTTTGTCATACCAGTTCCCGGAAGTACAGGCCTCCGGTCCGCTCTCCCCGGGCGGGGCGCCCCTGCCGATACTCCTCCAGCACCGCGGCGGCCTCCTCCCGGCTCTCCCTGGTGAAGGAAAGCAGTACGAAGTCCAGCCCGCTCAGGTCCCGGTCTCCCAGATGCAACGGCACGCTGTTGAGGAGCGCCGCATATTTTTTCCCCCGGCACTCAACGTTGAAGCGGACGCCGCGCCGGTCGGTCAGAAAGCCCTTCCCCCCGCATCCGGCGCAGCCTTTCGCCGCACGTACCGGGCAGTTTCGGAACCGCATCAGCGGGAGATATCCATAACCCACGATCCCCAGCGGGACTGTCCCCCCCAGGGCCCGGATCTTCTTCAGGCTGAGTTCCCAGGACGCAGTCACGCTGACGAGCCCTTCCTCTTCATAGTGGCGCACGGCTTCGGTGTTCAAAACGTTCAATCCGGCGCCGCCCCGGAGGGCCAGGCCCGCGCGCCGGCAGAGAGGAATGGCGTAGCTATTGTCTCCAATGACCCCTCGAAGCCCCGTCTCCCGCAGCTGCCCGAGTTTTCGCTCCAGCGCGTCTTCGTCCTCCGGCCAGACCAGCGCCGGCAGTTCGCCGACGAGCCGCTCCCCAAAGCGCTCGATCTCGTTCCGGGAGATCGTCTCCACCGGCAGCACGATCCGGCGCAGGTCCTCGTCCTCGGGGACGTGTCCGGCGTCCGGGAAGCGCCCCCAGAACTCCGGCCGGCGGCAGGGATCCCGCTTCTCCGGCGCGCGCGGCACAGCCGGGACGGGGACACGCTCCGGGACCGCGGTCCGCTCCGCAGACAGCGCGACGAGCGCCTCCCGACGCAGGGCGTTGAGCGCGGAAGCCGGCAGGAAGAGCCCCGGCGAAATATCCGCACGGACGTCCGTGACAAAGTACGGGGTGCCGCCGGTCTTGCGGAGGCTTGCCTCCGCCGCTGCGGCGTCCAGCGCTTTCCGCGCCGCCGGCTCCGGGCGGCCGCCCGCTGCGGCGGCAGTCCTCGTCCCGTCCGACACGCGGATCTCAGAGCCCTCCGCCATCACGCGCAGATCTATCTCGACGCCTACGCGGGGCGTCTCTTTTTCGTACAGCGCGGCGAGCGGGCGGAGCACCTTCTCCGCACCGGTCACGTCCTCCTTACTGCGGAAGCCGAACATCTCACCCGTGCGCCGCCCGGTGAGGAACCCGTCGGTGAACCCCGCGCGCGAGAAAACGGCGCGCAGCCGCTCCTCGTCGTACGGTTCGCCGTTCATCGCCTGCCGGCAGGCAGTGACAGCCGCGGCCACGTATTCCGGGCGTTTCATACGGCCTTCGATCTTGAAGATGCGGATGCCGGCGTCCCGCATCTCCCGCACGTGGGCATACAGGGACATGTCCTTGAGCGAGAGCGCGTGATCCATCTCCCCGCAGCGCCAGTCCAGGCGGCAGGGCTGGGCGCATACGCCCCGGTTCCCGCTGCGCCCGCCCAGCATGGCGGACAGATAGCAGCCGCCGGACACGCTCATGCAGTGCGCGCCGTGCACGAAGGCCTCGGCCCGGATGGAGATGCCTGCGCAGATCTTTTCCATCTCGCGCAGCGTGAGCTCGCGGGCGAGGACCACGGTCTGATACCCGAGATCCTCCAGATACTTCGCGCCGTCGAGATCGTGCACGACCGTCTGCGTGGAGGCATGCCGCGGCAGGTCCGGCCAGCGCTCCCGGAACAGGCGCATCACGCCCGGATCCTGAATGATCACAGCGTCCGCGCCCGAGCGGGCGGCTTCGTCGGCCTCCGCGCGCAGCGCTTCGCTCTCCGCGTCGGTCACGAGCGTATTCACCGTAACGTACACCAGTGTGCCGCGTTCATGGCAGAAGCGCACCGTGTCCGCGAGCGAGGCGTCGTCGAAGTTCTCGGCGTTCCGCCGCGCGTTGAAATTCTTTCCCCCCAGATACACCGCGTCCGCCCCGCAGCGCACCGCCGCGGTGACAGCCTCCGCCGTCCCGGCCGGGGCAAGGATGATGGGATCCAAATCCGTTCTCTCCTTTTTCGACGGAAAACGCCGGAGCGGACCGCTCCGGCGCTTTTCCGGCCGAGGAACTTACTTGTCTGCGATCACGCGGACGGCAGGCGCCTGCACGCCGGCAGCGCCGAGCTTTTCGGTGATCCCCTGAGCCAGGTCGAAGTACACGTCCCAGTAATCGGCGGTCTCGCACCAGGCACGGACCGTATAGACAGTGCCTTCGTTGGTGCCGCCGCTGACGCGCGCGAAGGGTGCGGGCTCGGCAAGGATCTTCTCGTGGACCGCCATGACCTCCTGCATCAGAGCGGTGATCTTCTGCGGGTCTTCGCTCTTGGCCAGCGCAAAGGTCAGGTCAACGCGCCGGGTCTCCTCGGCGGTATAGTCCGTGACCGTGGCGTTCATCAAAGCGCCGTTGGGCACATTGATGCGGCAGTTGTCCAGCGTGTTGAGCACCGTGTAGAACAGGTTGACTTCCTTTACGACGCCGGCGACTCCGCTGGCCTCGATGTAGTCTCCCACCCGGAACGGCTTGAAGATCAGCAGCATAACGCCGCCGGCCAGGTTCGAGAGTGAACCCTGCAGGCCCAGGGCGATGGCGGCGCCTGCGGCACCGATCACAGCGACCACGGACGCCATCGGGATGCCCAGGATGCTGATGATGGCCACGACCAGGATCAGGTACAGCAGCCACTTGGCCGCATTCTCGGCGAATTTCGCGATCGTCGGATCGGCGTTCTTCAGGAACCCCGCCTTAACGAAGCCGGCCAGAAGCTTTTTGATGATCCACTTGCCCACGAAGAAGACGATGATGGCAAGAAGGATCTTTCCCACTACCGTTGTGCACAGAGCAGCAATGTTTTCCATAAGACACACCTCCGTAGGATTGTTTTACGGGTACAGTATACTCTTTCCTGCGCTCTCTTGCAAGACGTCTTCCCTATACAGCATGTGCGGCTTTGTCGGTTTACTTCTCTTTATATGCGGGCTTTTGTGATCTCCAGCTCGAACTCCAGGAGCGGGTTTCCGTACATTTTCATTTCCCCGACCCGGTCGCACAGGTTTTCGGCATACATCAGAAGGCGCCTGGCCCTGTCGGAGATCTCCGGAGATGTGACGGCGACGCGGAGAGCCACGATATCCATACCCGGTTCCATGGTGGCTTTCCCAATGACGATGCAGTGCTCCTCCCCGGCGATCTGGTCGCCGAGAGCGTTCAGGGCGACCGCGTAGGCGTCGAAGCCCCGTCCTTTCTCCGCGAATGGCTCCGGCTCCTCTTCGATCTCGTCCAGGTCTTTCGCCAGCCAGTCGGCGAGCCCGGCCAGAAGCTCCAGTTCTTTCTGTTCCCGGTTCTCATCGGTGATGCCGAACCATTTCTCGATGTATCCGTCCTCGAAGGCCTTGAGCGCCTTCGTATACTCCAGCGCGTCGTTTACGCTGAGCTCCACCTGCCAGTACTTTGAGTTCACCATCTCGCCGACGGCTGTATGGATCCAATCGGGTCTGTCGGCGACGTCGGGCCGCTCGCGGAGGATCCTCCTGGCGCACGCGGCGTCTTCCTCATCGTAAGAATGCTTTCGGCAGAAAAGGTCGAATTCTTCTTCCGTCATTTTTCATTTTCTCCTTTATTCAGAATATACCGGTTCCGGCTTTGAGCCTCCCCACGGATATAGGTACGGGAACTTCGCCAAAATACTACCGTAGTAATAATATAAGCGGCTCCAGAGAGCCGCTTATACCGGATGGAGATATATGGAACGATCTGTCGTTTCGCGACATGATCTGCCGTTCTTTGCCCGGCATGATTTGATATCCGTTCCTCAATATGCGAAGCATATATCACACGCCGAAGGCGTATTTCACGCGCGCAGCGTATTTCACAGATCCACGCCGGTGGAACTATTTCATTGAAAGAAGCACTTGCAAAGGCAAGTGCTTCTTCAACTCATGTTCTCTTTTGCCGTGTTGATGGAGGCGACAAGGATCCGGCGTATCGTTTTGCAGAGTATCCCGTCTTCCTTGCAATCTGTACGAACCCGATCTCCATCTTTCAACTCGCTTGGGCTTCCATCAATAGTAATATAAATAGTAACAGTTCCCTTTCATATTCAACTTCCAA
>JAEEGL011081123.1_pt1 | contig 13700 bp, 12 predicted proteins | sample 9134231 | NCBI WGS metagenome assembly JAEEGL01 (sample SAMN16246548, study PRJNA631951) | gut metagenome | biome: gut microbiome; feature: rumen; material: fiber-attached | host: Bos | place: Iran: Karaj | collected 2018-10
CGTGAAAGACGAGGGAGACTGGCTGCAGATTGTTTCCTGGGGGAAGCACCAGCGGCTGCGGAACAGCAGGCGGATCTATCCGGGACCGGAGGAAGAAGACTGCGCGCCGGAAGGGGAGCAGCCTGTGCAGGAACATGAACAGGATTACCCGGAACCGGAACGTCCGGAGCAGGAGGCGGAGGTCAGGGAGCTTCCCGTGGCGGAACTGCCGCTGAATGACAATACCGTCTACGGCGTGACCCGGCAGCAGGCGGATGATTTTGCAAGGCTGTACCCGGACGTGGAGGTAGACCGGGAGCTGTGCAGGATGCGGGAATGGTGCCTGTCCAACGCGGAGAAAAGAAAAAGCCGGAATGATATCCGGCGGTTTATTAACGGATGGCTTTCCAGGGAACAGAAACGGGGCAGCCCGTCGGGGGCGGTGCCGGTGAACCAGTTCGCCATGATGGCCGCAGCTGCAGGGGATGATGACGCCAGCGACGGGTTTTTTGGATGGAATCCGGGAGGTGAAACACAGTGACAAAGAAGGAAACACTGAATATCATGAGCCAGATCGAAGCGTATTACCCGAGTTTCACAAAGAACCGGAATGTTGAATACATGAGGATGGTCTGGCAGCAGCTTTTCGCGAAAACGCCCTATAAGCTGGTGCAGCAGGCGCTGCTTGCCTATATTGCCACGGACATCAAAGGGTTCGCGCCGACGATCGGGGCCCTGAATGCGCTGATTGCCCAGGAAAAGGGGGAGGGCATGAGCGGGGAGGAAGCCTGGAGCATCGTGGCAAAGGCTGCCTCCAAGGGGATCTATTACTGCGGGGAGGAATTCAAAAAGCTGCCCCCGGAGGTGCAGCAAATTGTCGGCAGCGCAAGCCAGCTTCATGAATGGGCGATGATGAGCACGCGGGATTTTGAGTCTGTGATTGCGGCGTCGTTTAAACGGTCGTGGAGGGCGAAGCAGCAGAAGAAGATGGGAGTGTATTTGACGGCGGGAGAGTAATGTATTCGACTTCGTCGAATGTGAAATATCGGCCTTTGGCCGATGTGATATGTCTGGCCTGCGTCAGACGTGATATAAATTTGCTTCGCAAATTTGTGATATATCGGCTTTCAGCCGATGTGATAGTTTGTGTGACAAGGGGGAACGAGATTTCTCCACGCGGGCGTACCGCCCTTGGTCGAAATGACATTGTAGGGCGTTGAGGAAGTGTTTGGCCGGTGGAACATGAGAAGGTGGGTTTGAAATCTTTACAAAAGTGTTACAACTGAACGCCCGGCACTGTGTTATACTCGAGGCAGAAGGCGGATTGATGCAGGCGTTATGACCAAAAAGGTACAGCCGACGGGGGTCTGCGCGGGGGATGGAAAAACCTGTAAAATGATTTTTAAGATTTTTTTCAAAAAATTTTCCAACAAATGATCAAAATGGCACCCATTCTTCGTCTAATATATGGAGGATGATTCTGAATGGCTAGAAAGAAACGGTGGTTTCTGATCCGGAGAAACGGAAATCAGTATAAGTCCTTCGGAGTCACGAGGGACCAGGATCCGGTCACGGGCGAGAAAAGTATCTGCCTGACATGGCCGGGCGGAATGTGGCTGTTCAGTCTGTGCAGCCTGATTCCTGATCTCTGCGAGAGGATTTGACAAGGAGGATGCCCATATGAAAAAGGTACTGGTTTCCATTCTGGCACTGGTGATGCTCTGCGCGAGCCTGACCGCGCTGGCGGAGGGGAACGAAGCGGTTACGCTGGAAGTGAACACGGCGAAGCTGACGGTTTACGCGGCGGACGATGCCGCTGCCGCTGCTTTCCGGAGCGGGGAGAACGCGGAGAACACCCTGCCGGTTCTGCTGCTTGGGGTGAAGAAGAGCCTGACGCTGCAGGCCGCCGTGAAGCCCGCGGCGGTGAAGAACAAGAAGACGGTGCTCTCCGTGGCGGATGAGACCGTTGCGCAGGTCCGCGGAAACGCGGTGACCGGCCTGAAAGCCGGCGAGACGGTGCTGACCATCGCCAGCGAACAGGATCCGTCCGCTGCCGCGCAGTATCTGCTGGTGGTGTATGTGCCGGTGACCCGGATCAACGTATCCGCTGATTCCAAGACCGTTGCCGCGGGACAGACGGCAGCCCTGAAGGCCGCTGTTGTTCCGGAAGACGCGACCGTGAAGGATGTCACCTGGATCTCTTCCGCGGAAGACATCGCGAAGGTGGATGAGAACGGCACCGTGACCGGTGTGAAACGGGGCAATGTCCGGATTACCGCCACCGCGAAGGATGGCGGCAAGATCCATTCAGATTTCTATATGCAGGTCAGCCAGAATGCTGAACAGATTACCCTGGACAAGCAGGAGCTGACCCTGGATACCGGCCGGAACGGTCTGCTGAAGGCGACGGTCCTGCCGAAGGAAACCAACGACAAGGCGGTTGTGTGGACCTCTTCCGACGAGAAGATCGCGAAGGTGAACTCCAACGGCCAGGTGACCGGTGTGGCGCGGGGCGACTGCGAGATCATCTGCACAAGCAAGAATGACGCGAACGTGTGGGCCAAGGCGGCCGTGCACGTGCAGCAGCCGGTGAAGAAGATCAGCTTCGGGGCTGTTCCGGCGGTGTATGCCGGCGAGACGGGCGTGCTGACCTGGACGGTTGAACCGGCGGACGCGAGCAACCCGGCTGTGAAGCTGACTTCCAGCGATACCGGTATCCTGACGATTGCCGAGGACGGCACCATCACCGGTGTCAGCACGGGCACAGCAACCGTGAAGGCAGTGGCCACGGACGGATCCAACCGGCAGGCACAGATCAAGGTGCGGGTGCTGCAGCATGTGACGAGTGTCCGCATGAGAAGGGACGTTGCCTATATCGATCCCGGCGAGTCCGCGGTGGCCAGCGCGGTGGTGACTCCGGAAAGGAATACCAACCACAACATGACCTGGACGAGCGCGGATGAGTCCATCGCGACAGCGAAGCGCGACAAGACCCAGGGCGACCATGTACGGATCAAGGGCGTTTCCAAGGGCGAAACAACCATTACCGGTGTGACGGAAGACGGCGGACACACGACCTCCATCGATGTGAAGGTCGGCGACTGGAGCCACCTGGCGGACATCACCGACGCGTGCATTACCGGCAAGGGCAAGCTGGAAATCACGGTCAAGAACATCAGCAAGCATGTCACGCTGACCTGGTTCAAGATTGAGATCGAAGCTTTCGACAGCAAGGGAAAGCCGGTCATCATCAACAAGAAGGACAAGACGAACAAGGTTGTTGCGACCCTGGAGCGGACCGTGGAGCCCGGAAAGACCACGCCGGAAGACAAATGGAAACTGCAGGATTATGATGACGAAGCAGGCTTCCAGCGGATGACCGTCCGGCTTCTGGAATACCAGATTGAAGGCGACTGGGTGAAGCAGCTGCGGAAGTCCCTGCAGCCCACCTATACGTATAAGCCGAAGAAGAAATAATCCGGAAGAGATAAAAAGAGCCTCTGTCCACACGGACAGAGGCTCTGCTTTTTACGGTTCAGACACCGAACAGCGGGGTGGAATAATAGCGTTCCGCGGTATCGGGCAGGACGGTGACGACGGTTTTGCCCGGCCCCAGTTTCTTTGCCAGCTTCAGGGCGGCGGCCACGTTGGTGCCGCTGGAGATACCGCAGACCAGGCCTTCTTCCTTGGCGAGGCGGCGGGCGGTTTCCAGGGCTTCCGAGTCGGTGACCACGTAGATATCGTCATAGATTTCCCGGTTCAGGATATCCGGGATGATGCCGTCGCCGATGCCCATCTGGATATGGGTTCCGATGGTGCCGCCGGCGAGGATGGCCGCGTTTTCCGGTTCCACTGCCCAGATTTCCAGATCCGGATACTGGGCCTTGAGCACCTCCCCGATGCCGGTGAGGGTGCCGCCGGTGCCGATGCCGCTGCAGTAGCCGTGGATGGGTCCGGCCACCTGGGCCATGATCTCCAGCGCGGTATGCTTTTTATGGGCCAGGGTGTTGTTGGGATTCTCAAACTGCTGGGGAACAAAGACCTTCGGGTTCTTTGCCTTCATTTCCATGGCGCAGTTCAGGCATTCCTCCATGCACTTGCCGATGTCCCCGGCATCATGGATGAGCTTCACTTCGGCGCCGTAGTGGCGGATGAGCTTCCGGCGCTCCTCGCTGACGGAGTCCGGCATAATGATGATGGTGCGGTAGCCCTTCACCGCGCCGACCAGCGCCAGGCCGATGCCCTGGTTGCCGCTGGTGGGCTCCACGATGATGCTGTCCGGGGTGATTTTGCCTTCCTTTTCCGCCTGATCAATCATATTCAGCGCGGTGCGGGTTTTGATGGAGCCGCCCACATTGAGCGCTTCCACCTTGACCAGCACCTCGGCGCTGCCTTCCTCCGGCATCCTGTTCAGCCGGACCATGGGCGTATTGCCCACGGCTTCAAGGATTGTATTATATACCATAACCGTCACTCCTCCGGGAATTACCCTGAAACATGTAGGGTTATTATACAGAAACGGGACATTGTATACAAGAGGAGAATTTATTTTGTATCCGGACCGCGGCCGTGGTATACTCTTCGCAGGAAAAAACGGAGGAATCCCGCATGACGGTGAAGGCACATCATTACGGACGCAGACTATTGGTGTTTCTGCTGGCGGCGCTGGTGCTGCTGACGGCACAGGTTGATACGGGCCGGGCAGAGATTCAGCAGTCGCCGCTGATTGACGCGGCGTTTGAACTGCTGGAGGAGGGGAATCCCTTTACCGCCCGGTATGAAAAGCTGACCGGGGCGGAAATCAAGCCGCTGTTCAAGTGGGGCGTGCCCTACTATTTCGGCGGAACGACCGGCGGAAGCCGGACCGGCTGGTTCTTCTGCGCCTATCCGGATTACCATGTGCATAAATGCACCAGCGGCTCCGACCATTTCAAGGTAGGGAAGGTATACTTCTACGGCCTGGACTGCTCCGGGTTTGCCCGGCATGTGTACAGGGAGGGAGCGGGTATGCAGACGCTTCCGGGCCTTTCGGACATCATGCTGAAGCATGAAATGTGGAGATACCATGTGTATGACCACCGGGACGGGCACCGGCCGCCGCCCTATGACCAGCTGAAGGATACGCTGCAGGTGGGCGACCTGCTGGTGGTCAAGCACAGCGAATCCAAGTACCGCCATATCATGATGTACATCGGCACCCTGAAGGATTACGGCTATACCGCGGAGGAAGAGCCTGACCTGGCAAAATGGCTGGACTATCCGCTGGTGATCCACTGCGGGCTGAGCCCGTTCTACGGCAAGCGGTTCCAGAAGCTGATTGACGAGTATCCGGAGAAATACGGCCGGTGTTCCACCACGGACGGCGGCGTGGCCATTTCCATTGTGGGCCCTGCCGTGGAGGATGCGCCGAAACACAAGCATGTGCAGAAAACGGATTACAGCTGGTTTGCCATGAAGGATACCGGCTACCAGCTGACGGTGATTGACATGAGCGATGTCTATTATTTCTGCTGGTACCGTCCCCAATAAAACGAAGACAACAGGAAAGCGCCGCCGGATGAAACCGGCGGCGCTGTTTTGTTTATCTGGGCGGTTATTCAAACATCCAGCGGACAATCTTCTGGATGTGCTCTGTCCAGAAGACCATGTCATGGATGCCGGGGGCTTCATGGTATTCATGGGGAACGCCTTCCGCCTCCAGGAAGCGGTGCATTTCCCGGTTGTTCTCGATGAGGAAATCCTCTGTGCCGCAGGTCAGGTAGATCTCCGGGATCTTCTGCCCGGCAGCCTTCAGCTTGCGGATGAGGGTTTCCGGATTGTTGTCGCTTTCCTCCAACTTGGAGGGTTCCCCGAAGCATTCCCGGTAGAAGTCGTAATTGGCCACTTCATTGCCGCCGCCGGGCTGCATCTTTGCCACCTCATGCACGATGAGGGCGGAGGACATGGCGCCGATTTTGCTGAAGGTCTGCGGATAGGCCAGGCCGGTATGCAGGGCGCCGAAGCCGCCCATGGAAAGGCCGGCGATGCAGGTATCCTCAGGCTTCATGGCCAGGCGGAAGGTTTTGCGGACATAGTCCACCAGCTCCTCGCCGACGAGGGTCTGGAACGCGTGGCCGGTGGACAGACCGTTGAGGTAGAAGGAGTTTTCCGCCGAGGGCATGACAATGGCAAAGTTATACTTTTCCGGCAGGCCGAAGGGCACATAGTTGCCGGCCTTTCCGGTGAAGCCGTGGAGCAGGAAGAGCGTGCGCAGGGGGCGGCCTTCCGCGGGATCCGGCATTCCGAAGCGGGGGTCGTTGGGAATCATGACCTCAAATGAGGTTTCGCGGCGCAGCGCGTTGGAATAGTATTCAACACGGAAATATGCCATGGCGGTTATTCCTCCTTTTTTGCTCGTTCAGGAATATAGTAGCATGAGGGAGAACAATTAACAATTAATAATTAAGAATTCAGTAACCGGAAAAAACAATATATGGATGTGAATGTGGTATACTGACATTGCAAATGCAGAATGCGTTTGCAATGTCAGCAATGAATAATGGAAAATGGTATATAGAGTTTTTGAAGATGAGGGGTTTGTATGAGAATACTGGATACGGTCCGGAGCAGCGATTTGACACTTTCCTTTGAGGTGTTTCCCCCGAAGACGGACGCGGCCTTTGAGGAAGTGCTGCAGGCGACGGAAGAGATTGCCGCGCTGAAGCCGTCCTTTATTTCCGTGACCTACGGCGCGGGCGGCGCAGGCGGAAAATATACCATGGAGATTGCCCGGCGGCTGCAGAACGCGGACGGCGTGGAGACGCTGGCCCACCTGACCTGCGTGGGCGCGGGCAAGGATGACGTGAAGGCCTACCTGCAGGCCATGAAGGACGCGGGCATCCGGAATATCATGGCCCTGCGCGGGGACCTGCCCCAGGGAATGACGCCGGAGCAGATGAAGGACAGCCCGTATCCGCATGCCTCCGACCTGATCCGGGAGATCCGGGCCACGGGGGATTTCTGCATCGGCGCGGCGTGCTATCCAGAGGTCCATCCCGAAAGCGCGGTGCAGGCGGAAGACCTGCGGTACCTGAAGGAAAAGGTGGAGGCCGGCGCGGATTTCCTGACCACCCAGATGTTCTTTGACAATAACCTTTTGTATAACTTCCTGTACAAACTGCGGGAAACGGGCGTGACGGTGCCGGTGGTGCCGGGCATTATGCCCATTACCCGGGCCAACCAGGTCAAGCGCGCGCTGCAGCTGTCCGGAAGCTTTATGCCCCGGCGCTTCACCAGCCTGGTGGACAAGTTCGGGACATCCCCCGAAGCCATGAAGCGGGCGGGCATCATCTATGCCTGCGACCAGATTATCGACCTGTTTGCCAACGGCATCCGCCATGTGCATGTGTATACCATGAATAAGCCGGATGTGGCTGCCGCAATCCAGAACCACCTGTCCGGTATGCTGGGGAGGACCTTCTGATGAAGGAAGGACTACGCCTGGAGGAACTGGGAGAGATCCCGTTTGATGAAAAGGAAATCCTTCGCTATGCCATGCTGCCTTCCTTTGCGCCGCGGCCGGAGGAGCTGCCGCTGAAGGAGTGCCTGGAGACGGCGAAAGGCGCCGCGCAGTGCCGGGCGGTGTGGTGCCGCTATCCGCTGGTATGGGACGGGGAAGAGCTGGACCTGGGGTTTGCCCGGACGGATTCCCGGGACCTGCGGGACCACCTGGCGGGCTGCGAGGAGATCCTGCTGTTTGCCTGCACGGCGGGGGCGGAAATGGACCGGCGGATCGGCCGGGCCAAGATCGGTTCTCCGGCCAAGGGGCTGCTGATGCACGCCATCGGGGCGCAGCAGGTGGAAGGCGGCTGCGACAGGCTGTGCAAACGCCTGGCGGAGCAGTTCCCGGACCGGCAGCTGACCAGCCGGTTTTCCCCGGGATACGGCGACCTGCCGCTGGCAATGCAGCGTGACGTGATGGAAGCGCTGGACTGCGGCCGGACGGTCGGGATTACACTGACGGACAGTCTGCTGATGACGCCGAGCAAGAGCGTTACGGCGATCATCGGGATGAAAGAGAGAGATCAGGCATGAGCCTCAGGGAATTGCTGAAAACGGGACCGTTCTTCCTGGACGGCGGCATGGGAACGCTGCTGCAGGCCAAAGGCCTGAAACCGGGAGAAGCCCCGGAACGGTGGGGACTGACTCACCAGGACGAGATTACCGAGATTCAGCGGACTTATTACCTGGCCGGTACCGATATGGTGCTGAGCAATACGTTTGGCGTGCATCCGCTGCGCTACAGCCTGGAAGAGTGCGAGGAGATGGTCCGGACGGCCATTGCCTGCGCGGACCGGGCGCGGAAGGGAATCGACGACGGAAAAGAGCGCTTTGTGGCGCTGGATATCGGGCCCTGCGGACAGCTGCTGAAGCCGCTGGGCAACGTGCCGTTTGAGGAAGCGGTGCAGGGGTTCGCGGCGGTGGTGCGCCTGGGCGTGAAATACGGCGCGGACTGTGTGTTTATTGAGACGATGAATGACGGCGCGGAAGTCCGCGCTGCCCTGCTGGCCGCGAAGGAGAACTGCGGCCTGCCGGTGCTGGTTTCCAATGCCTACGGGGCGGACGGGAAGCTGATGACCGGCGGCACGCCGGAGTCCGTGGTGGCGATGCTGGAAGGCCTGGGCGCCGACGCGGTGGGCGTGAACTGCTCGCTGGGGCCGGACGCGCTGGCCCCGATTGTGGAACGGTACCTGGAGGCGGCCTCCGTGCCGGTGCTGATGAAGCCGAACGCCGGACTGCCGCAGGAAAAGGACGGAGAAACCGTCTTCAATGTGGATCCGGAAGAGTTTACCCGGCAGATCCTGCCGCTGATCCCCAAGGGACTGCGGATCATGGGCGGCTGCTGCGGGACGACACCGGACTATATCCGTACGCTGAAGCAGGCGACGGAGGGCATGGTTCCCCCGGCGATTGAGCCGAAGGAGAAAACCGTGATCGCGTCCAGGGGAACGACGATCGAACTGGGAAAGAACCCGGTGGTGATCGGGGAGCGGATTAACCCGACCGGCAAGAAACGGCTCCGCAAGGCGCTGGAAGAGGGCGATATGGCCTACGTGCTGAACGAGGCGATCGTCCAGGAAGAGCACGGGGCCGAGGTGCTGGACGTGAACGTGGGCACCCCGGGCGTAGACGAACCGGCGCTGCTGGAGCAGGCTGTGCAGGAGCTGCAGTCCGTGACCGACCTGCCGCTGCAGCTGGACACCTCCGATCCGGAGGCGATGCGGCGCGCGCTGCGCGTATACAACGGCAAGGCGCTGATCAACTCCGTGAACGGCAAGCAGGAGGTCATGGACGCGATCTTCCCGCTGGTGAAGAAATACGGCGGCGCCGTGGTGGCGCTGACACTGGATGAGGACGGCATTCCCGGCACGGCGGAGGGCCGGCTGGCGATCGCCGAAAAGATCCTGAAGGAAGCGGAAAAATACGGAATCGGCAGGAAGGATATCCTGTTTGACACGCTGACCATGACGGTCAGCACGGACGGAAACGCGGCGCAGATTACGCTGGACGCCCTGAAGATGATCCGTGAAAAAACCGGCTGCGGAACGGTGCTGGGCGTCAGCAACGTGTCCTTCGGCCTGCCGGTGCGGGAAGTGCTGGGCAGCATCTTCCTGACGCTGGCGCTGGAAAACGGCCTTTCAGGCGCGATTATGAATCCGCTGAGCGAGCGGATGATGGGCGCCATGATCAGCTACCGGACCCTGACGGGCCGGGATGCCAACTGCGCGTCCTATATCAAATTTGCCAATGACCTGCCGACCATGCAGGCGGTGGCGACGACGGCCCCGGCTGCCGGCGGCGCAAAGGAAACCGAAGCCAAGGGACTCCGCCGGGCGGTGGTCAAGGGACTGTGCCGGGAAGCGGCCAACCTGGCCCGTACCGCGCTGGAGGAAGGCCGGCAGGGCCTGGACCTGGTGACGGAGGAGATTATCCCGGCGCTGGACGAGGTGGGCCAGGGCTTTGAAGCCAAGCGGATTTTCCTGCCCCAACTGATGATGAGCGCGGAGGCCGCGGAGGCCGCTGTAGGAGAGATCAAGAAAAAGGCCGGCAGCCATGGGGACGCCCAGGAATCCAAGGGCACGGTGGTGCTGGCGACGGTGAAGGGCGATATCCACGATATCGGCAAGAATATTGTGAAGCTGCTGCTGGAGAACTACGGATTTACGGTGGCGGACCTGGGCAAGGATGTGGCGCCGGAAACCGTGCTGGAAGCCGTGGAGCGCCTGCATGCGCCGATCTGCGGCCTGAGCGCCCTGATGACCACCACGGTGCCCGCCATGGCGGAGACCGTGGCGCTGGTCCATGAAAAGGCGCCCTGGTGCCGGGTGATGGTCGGCGGCGCCGTGCTGACGGAGGAATACGCGAAGGAGATCGGCGCGGACGGATACGGGCGGGATGCCATGGCGTCCGTCCGGCTGGCTGAACGCTTCATGCAGGCGGAGGCGTAACAGAGGAAAGGAGCGGATCCGAATGAGGAGAAGGCTGCTGTGTCTGTTGTTGTGTCTGTTGATTCTCCCGGTTCAGGCAGGAGCGGAGGAGTCGTTTTTTGAGGCTGCCGAAAAAGATGCCCTGGGCAGGATCGTGCGGACGTTTGATTCCCCGACCCTGAAATACCAGATGGAAAAGTTCAAGATGGACAACGAAATCTGCTACCTGACGCGGATCTGGGTACAGGATCCCGCAAGGCAGATCCGGAAAGCCACATCAAACTGGAAAGAGGACGTGAAGTATCCAGACAAAATCGTCAGGCAGATCCCGGAAACGGTGCTGGCGGTGAACGGCAGCGGATTCGTGAGCCCGCTGTATCCCGAGATCCCGGACAACTATCCGGGGGAAAGCAAGGACTATTACTATACGCCGCTGGGCTCCATTACCGTGACGAACGGGGAGGTCCTGCGGAACCTGGAGGATGTGCCCTATTACGGCCTGACGCTGGACGCGGACGGGCTGCAGATGTATACGGAAGCGGACAACGCGGAGGTGCTGGCAACCAACCCCATCCAGACCTGGTCATTCTATACGGAATGTCCCATGCTGCTGGACAATCTGGATATCCTGCCGGAAGACTGGAAGTTTGCCGACCGGACAGCAGCCCGGACGATTATCGGCCGGGTGGACCGGAACAACTACCTGATCCTGACGGCGACGAAGCAGCGGGGCAAGGGGATTTCCCTGCGCAGGGCGGTGGTGTTTTTCCAGGAGAATTTCAATACCGAATGGGTCTATAACCTGGACGGCGGCAATTCCACGGCGCTGCTGGCTCGCAGGCAGGGACAGAAAAAACTGCGCCTGGCACTGGACCGGGGCGCAAAGATTGTGGATATTATGGCGTTTATAGAATGAGAAACCCAGGGCAAATGCCCTGGGTTTTCTCATTCGTGAAATATTTGCCGCTATGCGGCAAATGTGATATATTGGCCTTCGGCCAATGTGAAATATTACTTCGTGATATGAAATATTCGTCGCAGAGCGACGAATGTGATAGTTACTTAATACGGTGTTTGCGATGGTTGACTCGCTGTACAGGTCTGCCGGCAGCTGATGGACGGGAATGAACTTTCCCGTCTTTTCCAATCGTGACCCGGCCGGAGACCGGCTTTGTACGGGTGCGGGCGGGCTTGGCTGCCGGAACGGCTGCCGGACGGCGTTCGGCCATGGCGTTGCCCTGGCGGTCCAGCCTGGCAGGCCGGGGTTCCCGGACCTTGGGCGGCGTGGGCGTGGTGACTTCCATGGGCCAGTCGCTTTCCTTCAGGGGAATCCGTTTGCCGATGAGCTTTTCCACCTGGTTGAGCTGCTTCACTTCATCGATGCAGCAGAAGGAAATGGCTTTGCCGGCACGGCCTGCGCGGCCGGTGCGGCCGATGCGGTGGATATACGCTTCCGGCTCCATGGGCATGTCATAGTTAAAGACATGGCTGAGGCCGGCAACGTCGATGCCGCGGGCGGCGATGTCCGTGGCCACCAGCACCCGGCATTCGCCGGAGCGGAAGCGGTTCAGCGCCGTCTGGCGGGCATTCTGGCTCTTGTCGCCGTGGATGCCGGCGGCTTCAATATTCTTGCGTTTCAGGTCCCGGACGATGCGGTCCACCCCGTGCTTGGTGCGGGAGAAGACGAGGGCGCTCTCCACTTCCGGGTTTTCCAGCAGCTGCGCGAGCAGGTGCTTTTTGTTTACCTTGTCCACATAATAGAGGCACTGGTCAATGGCCTCCACGGTGGAGGTGACCGGGTCCACCTTGACGTTCTCCGGCTCGGTGAGCAGGTCCATGGCCAGCTTTTCCACTTCCGGCGGCATGGTGGCGGAGAACAGCAAAGTCTGCCGCTGATCCGGCAGGTTGCGGACGATTTTGCGCACGTCGTGGATGAAGCCCATGTCCAGCATGCGGTCGGCTTCGTCCAGCACGAAAATGTCCACCCAGTCCAGACGGACCAGGCCCTGGCCCATCAGGTCCAGCAGGCGGCCGGGGCAGGCAACGACAATATCGGCACCGCGGTGCAGGGCTTCCACCTGGCCGCCCTGGCCGACGCCGCCGAAGATGACCGCGCTGTCCAGCCCTTCACCCTTGCCGTAGAGCTGGAAGTTCTCCCAGGTCTGCATGGCAAGCTCCCGGGTGGGGGAGAGAATCAGGGAGCGGATGACTTTCGCGTTCCGCTTCGGGGGAATCTCCTTCAGCCGCTGCAGGATAGGCAGGGCAAAGGCAGCGGTCTTGCCGGTGCCTGTCTGGGCGCAGCCCAGGACATCCTTTCCCTCCAGGACCAGCGGGATGGTGGCCTGCTGGATGGGGGTCGGGGTTTCATAGCCTGCGTTATGGATATTGCGGAGAAGGGAAGGGGTTAAACCAAGATCTTTAAATTCCATTCAGATAATATTCCTGTTACTTTCCGTTGGTCGAGTTAAATAGCGAGAATCCGGGCTGCCTTGAGAATGCAGACCTGTGTTTTTGCGTCTGAGATCCTGCCTGCCATGACGTCTTCCACCAGATCGGCCAGCGGAATGGCGTACACGTCCAGGAACTCGTCTTCGTCCAGATGCCGGGTGCCTTTGTGCAGGCCCCGGGCCATATACATAGTGATGTATTCGTCGCAGTAGGCGGGAGCCGGATAGAAGTCCCCGATTTCCGTCCATTCGTCGGCGGTGTAGCCGGTTTCCTCCCGCAGTTCCCGCTGGATGGCGGACAGGCGGTTTTCGTCCGGGGTGTCCAGCTTGCCGGCGGGGATCTCCAGGATGACCCTGTCCAGCGGATAGCGGTACTGCCGCTCCATGATGACTTCGTTGTTCTCCGTCACGGGGATGACGCAGACCGCGCCGATGTGGCGGATGACTTCCCGGACGGCAGGGGTGCCGTTGGAAAGGGTCACCATGTCACGCTTTACGTGGAGAACGACGCCGTCGAAAATGTCCTCGGAGGAGGTTCGCTTTTCGAGGAGGGAAGATTCTCTGTCAGGGTTGAAGATCATAGGACACCTTTTTTCAATGAAGAATGAAAAATGAAGAATGAAAAATGAATGGCTGAACGGGCCTGCGGCCCTGACTGAGTTCACAAATCAAATTATGAATTATGAATTGTGAATTATGAATTATTAATTCAGGCCTTGGGCGCGATGGTGGCCTTGATGCGGCGGACGCCGGCAGAGGAAGACTCTTCCTTGCGGATCTTGAAGGAGCCCAGGTCGCCGGTGTTGGC
>JAEEGL017278224.1_pt1 | contig 13700 bp, 12 predicted proteins | sample 9134231 | NCBI WGS metagenome assembly JAEEGL01 (sample SAMN16246548, study PRJNA631951) | gut metagenome | biome: gut microbiome; feature: rumen; material: fiber-attached | host: Bos | place: Iran: Karaj | collected 2018-10
AGAAGCATAGACGGTTATCCGGACATACTCATAGCCACGGCCACTTCTTTCCTTGCAGAAACGGTTATGGTTAACGGTCTGAAACTGTTGATAAAAGAGGAGAGGCCCAACGGCACCGCATATAATTCATTCCCTTCCGGCCATACAGCAACGGCATTTGTCGGAGCCGAACTGGTCCGGATGGAGTACGGCTGGGGCTGGGGACTTGCGGCGTACGCGGCGGCTGCGGCCGTTGGGTACGGCCGTGTGGCACATCAGTGCCACTGGTGGTGGGACACCGCCGCCGGCGCCCTGATAGGCGTTGCCAGCGCCCAGATAGGATATAACACTGTGCGCCCGATAAAGAGACTCTTTGGATGGGAAATGCCCCGGGAAGCGCAACTGTCGCTAGTACCGTCTGTAGATCCGTTTTCCGGCGCCGTATGCACTAAACTGTCATTTGTATTTTAACCTATGAGAAGATTCCTGCTGATTTTCATAGCCTTGGTTGCAGCCCTGGGAGCCGTAGCACAGCCCTGGGACAGGACTCTTCGCGTAGACTACATATTCAGCGGCACTGACAAGACGGCCCAGATAGCGGTGTCTTCCCTCAGCAGTTTCGACACCTGGGCCGGAAGGCGCGTCAACATGGACGAGGTCCCCCTCAGGGGCAACGGTCAGATCTGCATGTCCGATGCGGCCAGCGGCAGGGTGCTTTACCGTATGTCTTTCAGCACTCTCTTCCAGGAGTGGCAGGCTACGGAGGAGGCCACACGCACGGCAAGGGCCTTCCAGAACGTTTTCCTCCTTCCTATGCCCGCGGCCCCGGTCAATATAACAGTCGAGCTTTACGATTTCAAGGGATCGCCGGCAGCCTCCCTCACACATCCTGTCGATCCCTCCGACATACTCATCCGTCCCATTGGAGCCCAGCCGCAGCAGACGGTTGACATTCACCGCGGAGGCTCATATGAAGACTGCATAGACATCATAATGGTTCCGGAAGGCTACGACGCCTTCCAGATGGACGTTTTCCTGGAAGACTGCGCCAAAGCCTGGCAGTCCTTCATTTCCCACGAGCCGTTCGGAAGCCGTCAGGACTCGTTCAACGTCTACGCCGTCCTTATACCTTCCAACGACAGGGGAGTTAGCGTGCCTCGGGAAGGGGATTGGAAGGACACCGCGGTGTCTTCCCATTTCGACACGTTCTATTCCGACAGGTATCTCACCACACTCCAGCTGTTCAAACTCCACGACCTCCTGGCAGGGCTTCCGTACGAGCATATCATAATCCTGGCCAACTCCAAGACATACGGAGGCGGCGGAATATACAATTCGTATGAACTAACGGCTGCGCACCATTCCAACTTTGCCCCTGTGGTGGTACACGAATTCGGCCACAGTTTTGCCGGGCTTGCCGACGAGTACTATTATGATGACCAGTACACAGAATACTATTACCCGGGCACAGAGCCCTGGGAACCAAATATAACCACAATGGCAGATTTCTCTTCCAAATGGAAAGACCTGATGGACCTGCCTGACGTGGGCCTGTTCGAAGGGGGAGGTTACCAGTCCAAGGGAGTCTGGCGTCCCGCCTCAAACTGCAGGATGAATACCAACACCCATCCGGTTTTCTGCCCCGTTTGCCAGAGGGCCATATCCCGTATGATAGACTTTTATACTGTGAAAAATGAATAAGATACTTATTGCAGGACCTTGCAGTGCAGAAAGCAGGGAGCAAGTGCTGGATACCGCCTCTGCCGTTAAAGCGGCTGGAGCAGATATGTTCCGTGCCGGGGTATGGAAACCCAGGACTCATCCCGGCTGTTTCGAAGGGATAGGGGAGCCCGCTCTCGAGTGGCTCGCAGAAGTCCGTCAGAAGCACGGCATGGAGGTGGTAACGGAGGTTGCAAATGCCACGCATGTCAAACTCTGCCTGCAATACGGCATACGCAATATGTGGCTTGGAGCCCGCACTACCATCAATCCTTTCCTCGTTCAGGAAATAGCCGACGCGCTGAAAGGCAGCGGCGCCAGGGTCCTGCTCAAGAATCCCGTCGCTCCCGATACCGGGCTTTGGATAGGAGCCGTGGAACGTATGCGTTCGGTCGGCATAGAGGACATTATTCTGGTTCACAGGGGTTTTGTCTCCAGGGAAAAAGGCAGGTACCGCAACGACCCTATGTGGCAGGTGCTGTTGGGAATCAGGCACGAACTGCCGGACGTGCCCATCATATGCGACCCCAGCCACATAGCCGGAGACCGGGCGCTGGTTCCTGAAATAGCCCAGATGGCGATGGACCTGGGCCTTGACGGCCTTATGATAGAGTGCCACCCGGAGCCGGCCAAGGCTCTCAGCGACGCGGCGCAGCAGCTGACGCCCAGCCAGCTGACGGCCTTGCTCCAGTCCCTTGTAGTGCGTATGGCAGACTCCGCCGACGAGAAGTTCAGGGCGGGGATATCGGCCCTCAGGGCTCAGATAGATGCGGTGGATGCCGACTTGGTGGACGCCCTCGCCCGGAGGATGGACATCAGCAGGCGGATAGGGCAGCTCAAGAAGGAAAACAACATTTCCATCCTGCAGGCAGAACGCTGGGACGTGGTGTTGGAGGACGTGCTTTCCCGCGCCGCTGAATCAGGCCTTGACGGCAAACTTGTTCAGGAGGTATACGCATTGATACATGCCTACTCAGTCAAGCAGCAACAATAGTTATTAAAACATATCCAAGATGAAAAAGTTATTGATTATCGCTGCAGGCGCCGCGCTTCTGTTATGCGGCTGCGCCGGCAACCAGGGCGGCACCGCCAATAGCGCCAAAGGCCCTCTTACCACTGGAGACGACTGCATAGTCAGGACTACATCCGGCCGTATAATGGGATACAATGACGGCGGAATCTACACCTTCAAGGGAGTTCCGTATGCCAAGGCCGAGCGCTTCATGCCTCCTCAGGATCCCACCAGGTGGGATACCGTTCTGAAGACCCAGACCTATGGCCCCCAGGCAATGCAGAGCCAGAATATGAGGTGGGGCGGAAACCCGTCCGACTATGACTTCGGCTTCGAGTTTAAGAATGAGAAGATGTCCGAGGACTGCCTCAGGCTTAACGTCTGGACTCCCGCCCTCGACGGCAAGAAAAGGGCTGTCTTCGTATGGTTCCACGGCGGCGGATACAATTCCGGATCCGCCATATTCCTTCCCGCACAGGAAGGCCGCGCCCTTGCTGAAAAAGGAGACATTGTGGTAGTTACCGTGAACCACCGTCTCAACATCCTGGGTTACATAGACCTTACTGCCCTGGGTGGAAAGTATGCCGAGTCCGTAAACCTCGGACAGCAGGACCTGGTAAAGGCTCTGGAGTGGATCCACAACAATATCGAGTCCTTCGGCGGCGATCCCGGATGCGTGACCATCGGCGGCCAGAGCGGCGGTGGCGGAAAGACCTCCACACTTATGGCAATGCCTTCTGCCAAGGGTCTTTTCCACAGGGCCATCGTCCAGAGCGGCTCCACCCTGCGTCAGCAGGACCCTGCCCAGAGCAAGGCCCTCGGCATCGCAGTGGTTGAGGAACTGGGCCTGAAACCTGGTCTGGACGTGGATCTCAGCAAGTTCTCTTACGACGAGATTGCAGCGGCCGGCAGCCGCGCCACCCGCAGGGTGGGAGGAAACTTCTCTCCCGTTGTGGACGGCAAGTATCTCATCCAGCATCCTTTCGACCCTATGGGAGCGGAATGCAGCAAGGACGTTCCTATGCTCATCGGCTCAAACCTGAACGAGTTCACATATACCAACAACGTAGTCCTGAATATGGATCAGGTAAAGACGCGCCTGGAGCCCAGGCTCGGACCTGAGAGGTATCAGGAGTATCTGAAAGATTTCGAGACAGTTTATCCTGGCCAGGAGCCCAAGGAGCTGGTATACACCGACTTCCGCACTCGTGGAAATGTCATCAAGCAGGCTGCTGCCAAATATGCTCAGGGAGGTGCTAACGCTTACGTATACCTGTTTGCGTGGAAATCTGCAGTCAACGACTATGCGCTTTCTGCCTGTCACGGAATGGAGCTTCCGTTCATGTTCAACAACATTGCCAACCAGAGGGAGATGACCGGAGGAACTCCGGAGGCCTACAAGGTTGCCGACGCCGTAAGTTCTGCTTGGATCGCTTTCATCAAGACAGGAGATCCTAACTGCAAGGAACTCCCCAAGTGGGAGCCCTTCAACCCGGACGAGAACCCCACGATGGTTCTTGACAACGTCTCCGAGCTCAAGAAGAACCACGACCGCATAATGCTCCAGTACCAGTAGCAGTTGTATACGCTGAGGAGGGTTCAGGGTTCAAACCCTGAACCCTCCTCAGCGTAACTGCCTAATTAGCGGAGACGTATTTGGCGATTTCGGCCTCGATGTCGTCACCGCGGAGACTCCTCTTGAGGATGGTGCCGTCAGGACCGAAAAGGATGATGTGCGGAATGCCGTCGATGCCGTACAGGTCAGTAGGGATGCTGCCGGCGTTCACTATCTGGTTCCACTTGATGCCAAGGTTGTTGGCCATCCTTTTAGTCTCGGACAACTCGTCCCATACCGCTACGCTCAGGATGTCGAACTTATCGCCAGCATACTTGTCGTATACGTTTATGATATTGGGAATCTCGCGGATGCAGGGACCGCACCAGCTGGCCCAGAAATCTACCAGCATATATTTGCCCTTGCCAATGTAGTCAGAGAACTTGACTGTGCTTGCATCCGGATTCTCAGGATCCTGGACAACGGTGAAATCAGTGAACTTCTGGCCTTCAGAAGTGTTCTTCTGGGCGGAAAGGCTCTTCAGGATGTCCTTGATTGCGTCCTTCTCCTTAACCTGGTCGCTAAGATGGTTTACAGCCTTCTCCAGTTCGTCCTGGGGAAGCATATAGTAGACGTTTGTGATGGCTGAAACGCCCACTGCGTTGTCAGGATTCTCCTCTATGGCCTTCAGGCAGTAATCCATAAACCGGTCTTCAAGGTCCTGCTCCGTAAGGATGCTCTCCATTGCCATAAGGTCGTTGGCTCCCTTTATGAAGCTGTCGTATTTGGCCTGGGTGGATATCTTGGGCTTGTTGGATGTGATCGTTGCTTCAGATCCGTCGAAAGTTATGCTGAGGACAGTTCCGTCAGGGACGAATTCCACTGCGTCCATATTAGAAACCAGTGATGCGACAGTGGTGATGTCGGTAGGGACTTCTACGGTGAATTTTCCGTCTTTCACTTCCACCATCTGCTGTATCTGCATTTCAGGTATTGAGAGGTACACGGACTCCGGCGCGTCTTCTGCCGAAGCATAGGATCCGTTGATGGTAGTGATGTCAGAAATTTTGGCGCAGCCTGCAAATAGTACGGCTGCAAGTAAAGTTAGGTACAATTTTCTCATAACACCGCAAATATACTATTTTTCTATTTACAAAAATAAGTGCTATATTTGCAACAATAAGTTTAACCAAAACATTCTTAAAATGAAGAAAATTCTTGTAGCAGCAATCCTTCTTTTGAGCTGCATCGGTGCATCCGCACAGAGATTTGGTGTAGGTGGAGGTTTCATCAATTCTTCCATCAAGCAGAACGGTGACGGCGACGCTTTGAACGGAGGTTACGTTCAGGCAACTGCTGACCTTGACTTCAGCAGCGCTTTCGGCGTAGTTGCAGGCCTCAGGTATGTTTATACCGGCGGTCAGAAAGACCTCGTCTTCTTTGATGGTAAAACTTCAAACCATACCATCGGAGTTCCTGTTTTTGCCAAACTCAACGTGTTCAACACCGGAGACCTCAAGGCATTCTTCTTCGCAGGCCCTACATTCTACTACGGACTCTCATCCAAGAGTGAGGTCGGTGGCTTCAAAGTTGACAACTATGATGGTTTCTTAAGGCCGTTCAACGTAACAGTAGGTGGTGGCATTGGTCTCGATGCAATGGAAGCCGTAAGGTTCACAGTTGGTTATGACTACGGTCTTACCAACAGGTATCAGAGCGACAACGTAAAGGCTAACAGCGCTGACATCCGTTTCGGCGTAACCTTCCTGTTCTAGTTCAATAGAATTTGACTTTTAGTTTTCTCACGGAGCAAAAGATTCAGTATCTTTGCTCCGTGAGAACTTTTTATATAGCCGTCGCGGCCTTGAGCCTGCTTTGCGCCTCCTGTGTCAACCAGAGGAGCAAGAAAGTCGAATCCAGTCCAGCAGCATACACGCTGGAAATACCCAGTCCTCCCGTCATGATGGATCCTGCCGGTCAGCGCGATTTCCTGTGCAGGCATTTCTGGGACAATATGGATTTCTCTGACACCAGCATCCCCGAAAGGATTGACAGCACCGCGTTCCGCAACTTGTTCGTCAATTATGCCGCTTTGTTGCAAGAGCAGCCGGATGGCGGCGTGGCGCAGATGACGGCGCTGATGGAAAAAGCCTCGCAGAACGCGCCTATGCTTGCCCTCTTCAGCGGGATAGGCCGTATGATGTTCTTCGACCCCAACTCTCCGCTCCGCAACGACGACTTGTATCTGACCGTGCTGGACGCAATCTCCAGCAGCCCGCTGGTGGATGACGAGTCCCGCGAAGAAGCGGCCTGGACGGCCGAACTAGTGTCCAGGAACCGTCCTGGAACGCCTGCCGAGGACTTCAGCTACCTTACCATACAGAACCGTCCCGGCAGCCTGTATGGCATAAAGGCTCCTTATACTCTTGTATTCTTCAGCAATCCCGGATGCAATATGTGCCAGGAGATCAGGGAAAAGATGGCAGCTTCGTCCCTGATAACGGATTTGGTGCGCAAACGCAAACTTGCAGTAATTGCGCTTTATCCGGACGAAGACATCGAATTATGGCAGTCATACAAGGATGAGATTCCTTCTGACTGGATTAATGCAAGGGATCCCGGCAGCACTCTTCACGCTTCAGGCCTGTATGACCTTAAGGCCATACCCAGCCTCTATCTGCTGGATTCAGACAAGACAGTACTTCTGAAAGACTGCACCGACGTGCGCCTCATTGAGGCGGCGCTTGCTGCAGAGGGGTGATAAAAGGGGAAGGTTATTTGCGGCGTTTCTGCTGCATCTCCCAGATTTCCTTAGCCAGGGCCTGCATATTGGGAACGGTGTCGTTCTCGTCAACTATTTCACGCTCCAGCAAGGTCTCTATGATGTCTTCCAGTGTGAGGATCCCCTGGAACGAGCCGTATTCGTCTATGATGCAGGCAATCTGCTCCTTTTTCTGGAGCATGGCGTCCCAAATGTCGCCAAGGGGAGTTTCTTCGTTGAAAAGGTCTATGTCGCGGCGTATGCTTGAAAGCGTACGGTCGAATTTGTCGTCAGCCAGAAGCTGCAGGGCGTCGGAGCGGAGGATGTAGCCCGTGATGTATTCGTCGCTCTTGTCGTATACCGGGATGCGGCTGAACGGCCTGTAATCCTTGCTCTTGTAGAAGGCTTTCACGGTCATCGATTCCGGGGCTATGGCGCATACCACGCGGGGTGTCATTGCCTCGTAAGCGGGGATGTCGTCCATCTTTATGAGGTTCTGGATTATGGTGTTCTCGTCTTCGTCCAAAACCTCTTCCTCCTCTGCCACGTTGGCTATGGCGCTCACTTCCTCGCGGGAGATGGCGGCTTCTTCAGGGTCCGGAACCAGCATTCCAGAAATCCATTCCATCACCTTCACGAAAGGCCACATAAGAACCAGAAGGACGCTTATGCAACTGCCTGTGAAACCCATCAGGCGCCTCCAGTAATGCGCGCCAATGGACTTGGGAATGATCTCGGCGAAAATGAGGATCAGGATTGTCATTATGGCGCTCACTACGCCGAACCAGGAGCTGCCGAAGAGCAGCGTGGCCTGCCTTCCCACGCCGGCCGCGCCAATTGTATTGGCTATGGTGTTGAGGCTCAGGATGGCGGCGATGGGGCGGTTGGAGTCCTGCTTGTATTCCTTGAACCTGGAGGCACCCTTGTAACCCTCCTCCTCCCTCATCGTTATGAACGACAGGGGAGTGGAGAGAAGGGAAGCTTCAAGTATGGAGCAGAGGGCCGATATGGCGAGAGCTCCAAGGAGGAACAATAGCAGCAGGCCCATCAGCTTTCAGTTGCGGCTTCCAGTTTCTTGAGGAATGCGAACATCACCAGTCCGGAGATGACGCAGAGAGCCATGAGGACTGTCCAGTTGACCCACAGCGGAACTCTGTCCCAAAGCATAGAAGGGATGGAACTCAAGTAATTGCCGATAGCGGTTGCGGCAAACCAGAAACCCATCATAAGGCCTTTGTACTTGGGAGGAGCGACCTTCGATACGAAGGAAATGCCCATAGGAGAAAGCAGAAGTTCTGCGAAGGTGAGGATCAGGTAGGTGCCGATAAGGTATGTAGGAACTACCGGGTCAGGGGAAACGCCTCCGACTGCCTTAAGGGCGGAAGGAGCCGGCTGACCGTTGGATGCGGCGAGCATTATGAGGTAGCCTATCGCGGCCACGAACATTCCAAGACCGATTTTCTTAGGTGCGGAAGGCTCCTTGCCTTTCTTTGCAAGGGCTCCGAACAGTGCCATAGATACCGGGGTGAGGGCAACCACGAAGAACGGGTTGAACTGCTGGAACTGCTGGGGAAGGATGTGCAGGATGGAATCCATTCCGGCGTAGATGGCGTAGGCGCCTCCCCAAAGCAGGACTGTAATCACGGCGTTTATTGTCTTGGCTTTTGCGGTTTCTGACTGGAATATTCCGAAAAGGGTGTAAACCGATACTGCAATCAGGAACAGAGGCCAGATGTTGAAACCGATGCGCAGAGGGCCGGAAACGGTATCCTGGGTGTAGTCACGCGCGAAGTAAGTCAGTGAGGAGCCGTTCTGGTGGAAAGCCATCCAGAAGAAGATTACCACTGCGAATACGAAGCAGAGAGCCACGATGCGGTCTTTGGTCTGCTTGGGAGTGAGTTCCACTACATTCTCGTTTGAAGCTGCGGCCTGCTTGGCGTTTACGTCGGTATGCTTGAACCAGGAGCGGAAGCCGAAGTAAATTGCCATCGAGAAGATGAGGGATACGCAGGCTACTGCAAAGCCGAGGTTGTATGCGGTGGAAAGGTTGTTGATATAGTACTGGCTGAAGTCGCTCAGGCTCATCGAGGCCACGTTTGAGCCCGGCATCATTGCCTGGAGGCTCTGGAGAGCGCCCGGGTCCTGCAGGGTACCGTTGAGGCACTGATGCGCAAGGGCGGGGATGTCAGCCTTGTAGATGAGGCCGGTCTTTGCAAGATGGCTGTTGGTCAGGGCTGTGGCGGCGGTGGGGGCGAACATTGCACCCAGGTTGATGGCCATATAGAAGAGGCTGAAGCCTGAATCGCGCTTTGCGCTATATTTGGGGTCGTCATACAGATTGCCGGTCATCACCTGCAGGTTGCCTTTGAAGAGGCCGGTGCCCACGGCAATAAGCAGCAGGGCGCCGATCATCATTGCCAGCGCGAAACCGCGGCTCTCGAAGGCGTTTGTAGGGATGGCCAGAAGGAGGTATCCCAGGAACATCACTGAAACTCCGGTGACGACGCACTTGCCGTAGCCGATCTTGTCGGCGAGCCATCCTCCCAGAACCGGCATAAAGTAGACGGCCGCCAGGAATATGGCGTAGAACTGACCTGCCGCTGCGGCAGTGAAGCCGAATTTCGCCTGCAGGAACAGGAGGAATATGGCCAGCATCGTGTAGTAGCCGAATCGCTCGCCTGTATTTGCGAGGGCAAGGGCGAACAATCCTTTAGGTTGGTTTTTGAACATAGTCGGTATAATTATTTCGTTGAATTCAAGTATCTACAAATATAAGAATAATTTGGTATATTTGTGAAGATGCACAATATTGGTTACATACTCCTCAGGGCCCTGCTCTGGATTCCTGCGCATCTTCCGCTTGGGTTCCATCACGCAGTCTCCCGTTTCATCTGCTGGATGATGCGGGACGTGATCCACTACCGCCGGGACGTGGTGATGACCAATCTTTCCCGCAGCTTCCCGGACAAGAAGTACTGGGAACTGACCGAGATAGCAGACCGATTCTACAGCCACCTGGCAGACATCATAGTTGAGGCAATCTGGTACGGCGGATGCACCAATCCCAGCCGTTTTGTGAAGGACTGCCCTGAAGAGATGGCCAATCCTGAGGTCATTCAGCATCTTCTGGACGTCTCTCCGGCCGTGATGATCCTCAATTCCCATTGCGGAAACTGGGAGTTCTTCGGTTCAATAGACTATTTCGACCGTCCGGAAGGATCGCCGTGCCCGTTCACCACCGACAATGTGGTTGTGGTGTACAAGCGCCCTTCCAGCAAAGTCTGGGATAAGTTCCTCAGGAAAAACCGCCTCACTACGGTGAAGGACCCTTCGTTCGACGGCTATGTGGAAACTTCCGAATTCTTCCGTTACGCGCTGGCTAATCTGGCTGCAGGAAAGAAGAAGCTGTACAATATGAATACTGACCAGGCACCCTACCGCAATGTGGACAGGCTTCCGGTCGGTGAGTTCATGCATCAGCAGACAGACACTATGTACGGCGGTGTGGCTGTCGCACATAAGAAAGGAATGAGTGTTGCTTATATGAACGTATCGTGGGTGAAGCGCGGCCGCTACAGGCTCACCTTCACTCCAATATGTGAGGACGCTTCCACAATGGAACCCCTCCAGATAATGAAACAGTATTATTCACTGCTCCAGAAAGACATCGAGGCGCAGCCCTGGAACTATCTCTGGACGCACAAAAGATGGAAATAATATGAAAAGACTTTTTACAGCCGCAGCCATAATGCTGCTTTGCTGCATAGGGGCCAGGGCCCAGCAGATGCAGCCCAAGACCAAACTCTCGTTCGAGGTCAGCGCCGTGCAGGAAAAGTTCTACGCAGGCCCGTATGCCGAATACGCCCAGAAGTACCTGGGAATAGAGGCTAAGAAAGAGGATTCCTCAAAGGCCACCCTCACCAGCGTGGTAATGAATTACGGGTCCGATACCGACGCTTCCGGAGTTTCGGTTTGGAGCAAGCCGGGCTTTGCAAAGGCAGGATTCGAGTCCAAGGGACTCACCTCCAATTACACCTCGGAAGCCGCCACCCTCTATTCCGCCGGCTCCGCCAGCCGCCTCGTCTCCCAGAGCATGACGGTTCAAAAAACTCCTGACCAGAAAGCCAGGGAGGCTGCCGACATGATATTCAACCTGAGGCGCAACCGCATACAGATAATCACCGGCGACACTGACGCCACCTACAGCGGAGAGGCAATGAAGGCCGCCATTGACGAGCTGACCGCCCTCGAGCAGGAGTACCTCTCCCTGTTCCTCGGCAACACCGTCACAGAGGAGCAGACCGTTACCTTCGAACTCTCCCCGTCATCCGACGAGAAAGACCAGATATATGTCATCTTCCGACTTTCAGACGAGGAGGGACTCCTCCCGGCCGAAGAGCTGGACGGCAAGCCATACTATCTGGACATTGTTCCCCAGGAGATTGCCAGCGCTCCATTCTCGGATCCAAGGGCCATTTCCAAGGCCAAGGCCACCCAGACAGTGAGAATCCCCGCAATATGCGACGTCAAGGTTTCAGACGGCGTAAAGCCCTTCCTTCAGAGCCGCATACCGGTTTATCAACTGGGAGAAGACAGGGTGTATCCAGTACAGTAAATGATTAATAACCACAATATTATGAGCAGTATCAAAGATCTTGAACCTAAAGTGGTGTGGAATAACTTCTACTCCCTCACCCAGATTCCCCGTCCTTCCAAGCACGAGGAGAAGGTACAGGCCTTCCTGTACGACTGGGGAAAGAAACATGGAATTGAAACTATAAAAGACGATACGGGCAACATCATTTTCCGCGTGCCCGCAACCCCGGGATACGAAAACCGCCGCGGAGTTATTCTCCAGGGACATATGGACATGGTGCCCCAGAAAGTGGCCTCCTCCGCCCACGACTTCCTCAACGACCCCATCGAGACCGAGATCCTGGGCGACTGGGTAGGAGCCAAAGGCACCACCCTCGGAGCCGACAACGGAATGGGAATAGCCCTTGGAATGTCAGTATGCGAGAGCAAGGACATCAAGCACGGCCCCATAGAAGTGCTTGCCACCTATGACGAGGAAACAGGAATGACAGGCGCCCAGAACCTCAAGCCCGGCGTCCTCAAAGGAGACATCCTCATAAACCTGGATTCCGAGGAGGAAGGTGAACTGTGCATAGGCTGTGCAGGCGGTCTGGACGCAGTGGCCGACTTCGAATACAAGGAACTGGTGGCTCCTGATGGATATAAACCTTACAAAGTATCAGTTAAGGGCCTTCAGGGAGGACACTCCGGAATGGATATCTCCCTGTATCGCGGCAATGCCAACAAGATTGTCTCCAAGGCCATCATCGACGGAATGATAGACTGTGGCGTGAAACTGGCCGACTTCTTTGGAGGAAGCCTGCGCAACGCCATTCCTTTCGAGGCCCACGCAGTTATCCTCGTTCCTCAGGACAAGGAAGAAGAAGTGCTGGCCTTGATAATCAAGTCCCTTACCAATTCCAAGAAATGCTACGCCCAGAGCGATCCTGACATGGACTTCTGCTGCGAGCACTGCGACAAGCCGGCAGGCTACATAGAGGATCAGGTGGCAATCAACGCCCTCAAGGCCATAATCGCATGCCCTTCCGGAGTCATCCGTATGAGCCAGAGCATGCCCGGACTTACGGAGACTTCCACCAACCTGGCAATCGTACGCTGCAACCAAGGTCACCTCAAGGTAGCTTCCCTTATGAGGAGCGCCCTGGACAGTTCCAAGTCTGAACTTGCAAAGCGCATCGGCTATATTTTCGAACTTGCTGGCGCCAAGGTGGATTTCATGGGAGGCTATTCCGGATGGATTCCCAAGCCGGACCTTCCTATCATCAAGGTGATGAAGGAGACTTACAAGAAGATATTTGACAAGGACATGAAGGTGTTCGCCACCCACGGCGGACTGGAGTGCGCCCTTATGGGAGCAACCTATCCTAATTGGGAGATGGTTTCCATAGGCCCTACCATCGTTCATCCGCATTCTCCGGACGAGAGGGTGAAGATAGATACCGTAGGTATGTGCTGGGAATACCTGAAAGCCGTTCTGGAAAATATTCCTTGCAAATAAAAGTTTAAATTCCTATATTTGCAGCCCTTTGTGAGGAAAGCCCTCCGAAGGGCTGTTATTTATTTTATTATCAAACCATCCAGAGATGTTAAAATCTTACGAAACCGTTTTCATTGCAACTCCCGTTTTGTCTGATTCCCAGATGAAGGAAGCGGTTGCCAAGTACACATCCCTCATTAAGGATAATGGCGGAGAAATCGTGTACGAAGAGGATTGGGGCCTTAAGCAGCTTGCTTACCCTATCCAGCACAAGACATCAGGATTCTATTACCTGATCGAGTTCAAAGCTGAGCCCAGCTTTGTAGCTACCCTTGAAACCCAGTATCACCGCGATGAGAGAATCATCAGGTTCATTACTGTGACCCTTGACCAGCACGCCGTTGCATATGCAGAGCACCGTCGTCAGAACAGGGCTTCCAAGAAAGCCGCTCCCGCTCCCGTAAAGGAGGAGGCTCCGGTTGCAGAAGAGGCCGATGCAGTTGTAGAAGTAGAAGAACTTAACGAGGATTAATTATGGCACAGACAGATCAGAACGCTGAGATCCGTTATCTCAATCCTCCTACCGTAGAGGTAAGAAAGA
>JAEEGL010703175.1_pt1 | contig 13699 bp, 7 predicted proteins | sample 9134231 | NCBI WGS metagenome assembly JAEEGL01 (sample SAMN16246548, study PRJNA631951) | gut metagenome | biome: gut microbiome; feature: rumen; material: fiber-attached | host: Bos | place: Iran: Karaj | collected 2018-10
AACGAGATTCTTTGTTTGCCCCCTGTCAGCTTAAAAAAATCCATGTCGGGGTGGATATAACAAAGATGGCCAGCCAGCATACAGCATCCTTTAACCCAATTTTGCAGACTGTCTTCCACATATCCATAATAGGCATAATGGTGAGTCTCTATTTTCACATCATACGTCCCAACAACAGAGTCCCGTTGTGTTTCCTTATAGTAATCAAGTATTGAAACGATTAGTCCACATGGATTCTCAAAGGAAATGTCAAGTGGTACATCTAGCTCATCTTTAAATTGCTCAGCAATAACAGTCTCAAGATTCTTCTCCAAAGTTTTGTCAATAAAAGCGTATTCGTCGAGTTTGAACTTGATATGATGTACGTCACTATTACAAGTAGTCAAAAAGAGGCAGATTAATAAAGAGAATACTATTGCAGTCCGTGAAATTAAGGATGTGTCCATTCCTCTAGTATATTCCGGCGGATATACTGATTTATTAAGGAATAGTTTTTTAATCAATTTATTTTGCATTTTAAGCATTGGTACATGGTTTCAATAATAATGTAACGCCAAAAAACATAAATTATTTTACAGTGATATCATCTGAGGTAAAAGAAATATCCAGTTGACCATTATTTTTGTTAGCAAATGTTAAACAATATATAACACTCAACTATTTTGTAGGTTATATGCCACTTTATAAAAGATAAATTCAATAAAACTATGAATGCTGTAAAAAAAACACTACTTGCACTACTATTGATGGTCTCGTCAATGGCATCAGCTATGCCTTTGTTCAATGTGCCAACATGCCTCGTACAGCCCAACGGAGACACACTGCACTGCTTTGTTTCGGGCGACGAATACTACCATCGTCTGCACGACGCCGACGGTTACACTATTGTACAAAACCCCGTAACAGGCTACTGGGTTTATGCCGACACGGTGCATCTTGAAAACAAAGATCGAAGAATGACGAACGAAGGATTGGTATGTCGCTGGCAGATTGTACCGACCGAATATGTGGCGGGTGTTGTCGACCCACATACGGTGACTGGTTTAACCCCCAATGTCGGTATCGACGAGGAAACCTGGCGGGAGAGATACTTGGCGCTTAGTGGTAGCAAAAACGCCATTGCCGCACCGAAGACTTCGGGCCGGAACCACGGGCGGATGAACAACATAGTGATATTCGTCCGCTTCAGCGACCAGATAACAGAACTGGGTACCCTTGTCAGCAGCATAGACCCGATACTCAACGACTCGTCGGCCAACTCCACCTCGATGTACAGCTACTTCAAGCAGGTGTCGTACAACAAATTGGAGATTGTGTCACATTTCTTCCCCACGCCGTATTCTGGAGTCATATCCTGCTTCGCCGACATACATCCACGATCCTACTATTTGCCGTACAACAGCGTCACAAATCCTGGTGGTTATGTTGGAGACTATGAACGTACAAGCCGTCAGCAAGGATTGGTGCGAAGAGCGGTTAACTACATCAGCACACAGGTGCCCGGCACACTCGACCTCGACATGGACAACGATGGGTTTGTGGACAATGTCTGCCTGGTGGTAAAGGGCGACGTCAGTGCATCGGGCGATATATTGTGGCCTCACAAAAGCACACTTTCCGACAGCGTCGCATATATTGGCGGCAAACAGGTCTATAACTACAATATCCAGCTCGAAGGAGCCTACATGTACTTCAACAGTAGCACGTTCTGCCATGAGATGTTCCACACGCTCGGAGCCCCCGACCTCTACCACTACAACACCAACACCAGTGTCTCTCCAGTGGGCAACTGGGACATTATGTGCCAAAACCCGTACCCGCCGCAGCACATGAGCGCCTATATGAAATGGAAATATGGCAACTGGCTCGACTCCATACCGGAAATCACACAGCCGGGAACCTATACTCTGCACTCGCTGGGCGACAGCACTCACGATAACTGCTGCTACAGGATCGCCACTTCCGACCCGCACCAATGGTATGTGCTTGAATATCGCGATAAAACCGAGCGTTTCGAGGCAATCCTACCCGGCAAAGGCCTGCTCGTTTATCGTATCGATGACCGATACACTGGCTGCAGCTCCAACCACGACGAGGTCTACCTGTTCCGCCCCAATGCATCGGATGCGACAACAAACGGGACACTCTCACAAGCTTTTTTCAGTGGCAGCACCTCTCGAACCTCGTTCACACCCCAGACCAACCCGCATCCCTGGCTGACGGGCGGCGTGCCAGACCCTGTTTTCGCCATAACCGACATCTCTGTCCCCGACAGCACCATCAGCTTCACCTACGCGCCTATCTGCGTTGCTCCACACGACTTGACGACCAGCAATATCACCGACACATCGGCACTTTTATCGTGGGAGTCCTGTTCCGGGAACGTCATACTGCAATGGCGAAGCAGTGGCTCGCCGGTGGTCAATATGGTGGAAATTGACGGAGATCACTACTTTCTGGGCGGTCTTGCATCACAGACCATGTATGAATGGCGACTGAAGAGCATCTGTGCAGAAGGCGACAGCAGTGACTTCACGCCTTGGAACACCTTCGCCATGCTCCAGTGCACCATGTTGGAATCCGTAGTGGGAATTCAGGAAACAATAAGTTACCACCTGCCTTTCAACACCTGGTATAAATATTCCTATTCGCAGATGATATACACTGCTGCCGAAGTGGGCGGTCCTATGGAGATTACTGCGCTGGCGTTCGACTACGGCGCTTGGAACCGTCCCGTCATCAACAAAAACAACTGCATCATCTATCTTGGCATTACAGCCGACAGCAATTTTGCCGAATACAGTTCCGGGTTCAAACCATTCACTCAACTGGTGCAAGTGTATGAAGGCCCCATATCATGTGATTGGGATTGGAACACTATCGAACTCGACAACCCATTCTATTATAACGGCATGGACAATCTGATAGTGGCCATCGATGACAACAGCGGTACCGAAAACAGTCTGTACCATCGTTTCCGTTGTACCAAAACACCTGGGCAGTACACCTCAAAGACCTGCTACGGCGACAACATAAACCCCGACCCGGCCAACAACCCCTACACCGAGTTCAACGAAGGATACCAATATCGTGCCGACATGCGTTTCTTGGGTTGCCCGCTACAGGCGATGCCGAGCTTTCAGGTCACCGTCGTGTCCAGCGACAGCACGCAGGGCTGTGTCAGCGGGAGCGGCATCTACGTCGCATACTCCGCCGTCACTGTCACCGCCACCCCCGCGACCTACTACCATTTTGCCTACTGGCTTTCGGGCAATGACACCATCACCGCTAACCCATATACCTTCAGTGTGGCCGCTGACCGCACACTTGAGGCCCACTTCGCTATAGACAGCTTTGCCGTATCGCTCAATACCATGGGTGGCGGCACTGTGATTGGCGGTGGCATCTACCCCTACGGTGGCACGGCCACCATTGCGGCGGTGCCACAAGATGACCATCATTTCATGTATTGGATTGCCACAGGCAGTGACACCATCACCGCCAACCCCTACACATTTGTGGTTACTGCCGACACGGGCTTCACCGCCCATTTCGCCATCGACAGCCACTATGTGTCGGTGGCTCCTAACGACTCAACAATCGGACGTGCATTCCTCTTCGGCTTAAATAACGAGATTCTGCACTCGGCTACTTTCCAACATGGCTACATAGTGGACATTTTTGCCGCACCAAATCCGGATATGGATGGTTATCAATGCACATTCCTGCAATGGAGTGACGGCGACACCAATCCTCGACGCCAAATTGTTCTAACGCAAGATACCACACTTATAGCTATCTTCGAGGCGCAGCCTCTGGATGGGATATACACCCCGACCGACCCGCTCACGGTTGTGCGGCGAAATGGAGGTTTAGAAATCATAGGTGTCGCAGGCAAGGCAATGGCCATCTATGACATCATCGGCCGCTGCCACTGGCAGGGAGTCGGGAAGGAACAACTTTTTATCCCCATAAGCCGTCCGGGTGTCTACCTCCTTCACATCGAGGGTATGAAGGTATTTAGGTTTAGTGTTTTGTAATTATTTTTCTAATACATTGGCAAAAAAATGTATCTTTGCATTTTGTATCTGAAAACAATTATTAAACAATAAATACATGAAAAGAACCATTTTAACCATTGCAACTATGGCATTAGTAGCTACCGGATGTCACAAAAAGGTTGAACTGACCTCCGGAATCGACCTCAACAATCTCGACACGACGGTTTCGCCTGTCGACGATTTTTATCAGTACGCCTGCGGCGGATGGATGGCTTCGCATCCTCTCGACGCTGAACACAGCCGCTATGGCTCGTTCGACTTCCTGGCCGAGGAGAACCAGAAGCAGCTCCGCTCCATCATCGACTCCGTCTCGGCTCAGGACAACAAGAAGGGCTCTATCGCTGACAAAATCGCCACTCTCTATAACATAGGTATGGACAGCGTGCGTCTGCAGCAGCAGGGCGCCGAGCCCCTGAAACCCTATCTCGAGGAAATCAACGCACTCTCGTCACGCGCTGATATCTGGGCTGAAATCCTCAAAATGCATCATCGTGGTAATCACGTGCTTTTCGGTGTCTTTGGCGAGGCAGACAAGGACGATGCCAAACAGTGTATCGCATGGGCTTACCAGAGCGGTCTCGGTCTTGGCGACCGCGACTACTATTTGACCGACGAGGGTAATAACAAAAACATCCGCGCTGGCTATATCGAACTTATGACCAAGGAATTCGCTCTTTCAGGTTACGACCAGATGAGTGGAATCCGCGCCGACAAACTCGCAGCCATGGTTATGGGTCTCGAAACCCGTCTTGCAAAAAGTCAGAACACCCGCCTCGAAAACCGCGACCCGTTCGCCACTTTCAATCGCCACACTGTGGAAGAGGCCGCTAAACTTGCCGCCAACATCGACTGGAAAGGCTACTTCGCCGATATGAAAATTGACAAAGGAATGAAAACTTTCAATATCGCTCAGCCTAAGTACTTCGAGGAGGTTAGCCGCGTCCTCGCCGACGCCGATGTAGAGACATTGAAGGCATACTTCGCATGGCACGAAATCAACAGCGCAGCCTCATATCTTAGCGAAGACTTCGTCAACGCCAGTTTCGATTTCTACGGCAAACTTCTCAGCGGACGCGAAGTTAATCGTCCCCGTTGGAAACGTGTGACCTCCACCGTCGACGGCGCCATGGGTGAGGCTCTTGGTCAACTCTACGTTGAGAAGTATTTCCCCGCTGAAGCCAAGGAACGTATGAAAACCCTCGTCGACAACCTCATGACCGCTCTCGGTCAGCGCATCGACATGGCCACCTGGATGACCGACGTCACCAAGAAGAACGCTCATGAAAAACTTTCAACCATCCTCGTCAAAATCGGCTACCCCGACAAATGGCGCGACTACAGCGGACTTGAAATCAAGGACGACAGCTACTACGCAAACATTGTGCGCAGCAACATCTTCGATATGGACTATATGCTGAGCAAAATCAACAAGCCCGTCGACCGCGACGAGTGGCAGATGACCCCGCAGACCGTCAACGCATACTACAACCCCACAACCAACGAGATTTGCTTCCCCGCAGCTATCCTTCAGCCTCCTTTCTTCAATATGAAGGCTGACGAGGCCGCCAACTATGGCGCTATCGGAGTCGTTATCGGTCATGAGTTGACCCACGGTTTCGACGACCAGGGACGCAATTACGACAAGGACGGAAACCTCGCCGACTGGTGGACCGCTCAGGATGCTGAGAACTTCACCAACAACGCTCAAGTTATCGTCGACGCCTTCAACGCTGTCAAAGTTCTTGAGGACGGCGGCAACGGCCAGCCTCTCTATGCCAACGGCCAGCTCACCCTTGGTGAGAACATCGCTGACAATGGTGGTATTCACATCAGCTACCTGGCTATGCAGAACGCCAAGGGGAAAGGACAACTCAACAAGGAGAAAATGGATGGTTTCACTCCCGAGCAGCGTTTCTTCCTCGCTTACGCAGCTGTATGGGCCAGCAATATCCGTGATGAAGCCAAGCTGCAGCTAACCCAGATGGATGTTCACGCTCTTGCCTGCAACCGCGTCAATGTGACTCTTCCCCATATCGGAGAGTTCCAGGAGGCATGGGCTGTCAAACAAGGCGACAAAATGTGGCTCGATCCTGACAAACGCGCACAGCTTTGGTAGTATTGTCCGCGACAATCCATATAGATATCATATGCCCGGGGCAAACGCCCCGGGCTTTTTTATACGCTTATAATTTTCTACTTATACAATATTATAATACGTTTTTCGTTTCAAAATAAAACGAGAAAGTATGAGCATCATCATAACAACTACAGACTCCATAGAAGGATGCAGAATAATACAATATATCGATGTCCTCCGCACCAGTGTGGTGGTCGGAACCGACTTGGCATTGTCCGACCTCTTTGGTGGTTCGAGCGACAAATATCGTAACCGACTCAACACCTCTTATGACCGCGCCATGCGCGACCTGCGCCTTCAGGCGAGGGCTGTCGACGCCGACGCTATAGTTGGACTGCACACCGAGTTTGAGGAGATTTTCGGCAAAGGCAAGACTCGTTTTGTTGTGTCTCTCGTCGGCACCGCCGTCAAACTGGAGACCCCTTTCAAAACATGTGTGCAACAGAACGGTGACAATGTATCGCTCTCTTATTTGCGCCGTCGTCAACTCTCCCTATCCTTGAGCAGAAAAATGGATGATGAATCGTATTCGTTGACAGAGAGAGACTGGAACAATATCTTGACATACTCGCTGACTGATTTGACCCGTAAGATATATTCGAGATACCTTGAAAACGCTCACGAGACCATAAGTAACATTCCTCTTGCGGAGAAAAAGCTTTTACTCGAGAATTTTGTACCCTTTCTTAAGAGTATGGACTTTGAGGAGGCTGCCGAGGTTGTCTATTCAGACATCATCACAGACCCGTTTTGCACCGCAGATGTCATTAGGACATGCGACCTTTTCCACCCTCAGAAAATAGCGCGTCTTCTTGATCCAGACAACAAACATTTTATTATTTCCATTTTAGATACAGACAAGCCTGTATATAACAAAGACGATCTTAAGGCAATGCGCGAAATTGAGTCCTTTCTTGACAACCTGCCTGACACCGGTCATTATATTGAAGGACGGGATGGCCTGTTTGGCAGAAACGGAACAATGCTGGTCTGCGAACGTGGTCATACAACGGCTGTTGAACTAGGAGGCCATTGCACAGAATCGCTCGAAAGAGGTCTGGGAATATGCAATCTTAATGTCAAAGGAATTACAGAAGCGGAAGTCGCTCAGATAAACCAGTTCAAAGACAAAATCGCCATATTGTCCGAATTGCTTTCGGATAATTGATTCTCTTGATATGTTAGTTTATTTTAGTAATTTTGCACTCCTGAAATCGGTATTCAAACTCTCTGCATGAAGCGAATTTTATTTTTAACCATTGCTTTAATATGCTTATCTCATTTTTCTGAAGCACAGAAAAATATAACTATATCTGGTATTGTTGAAAATGGCGTTGGACGCAAGGTTGAACTACTCCGTGTTTCCAACCAGATTTCGCGTCATCAGATTGTTCTCGACACTTTCCGGATAGATTCCGACAAACGTTTCAAACTTTTTTGCTGGTCCAATTATCCCATGATGGTCACACTCCAGATTGAGAATTACTCGCAGTCGTTCTATGTGGAACCTGGACGTGACTATGATATTGTGATTCCGCCATTTGACTGGAATGTCGACGAGACTCGCAACGTGTTTTTCGATCCTGAACCGCTACCGTTGCTTTTTCAAAATATTCCGTCGAACGACATCAATTTGCAAATCGACAGTATAGACCATGTGATAGCTCGTTTCATCAAAGACAACTATTTCTATTTCGACCAGAAGTTCAAACCCTCTGCCTATTATTTTGACAGCCTTGTCGAAACAGTCAACAAACTATGTCCCGACACTTCAAACGATTTTGTCAACCGATACAAGACATACCAACTAGCCGAGTTGAAGTTCAATATGCGCTTTGATTCCCGCAAAAATTTAATCAATAGGTTTATCCGCAATCACCCGATATTGTACTACGACGAAAACTATATGTCTCTTTTCATCTCTTTGTATTCAAACAGCATTTCAAAAGGCACGAAGGACATACCTGTCTATCGATTGGCTCATTGGGTGAACAATCTTGATCTGGAAACATATATTGACTCGGTAGGTATGGATCCTCTTCTTCGCCATGAGCAGGTGCGCGAACTCGCCGTCCTTCAGGCTTTGTACGAGTCATACTATAATTTCCGCTATTACGACAACAAAATGGTGGTGAAGATGATAGAAAAACTCGCCAGTCGCACTAAATTCCCCGAACATAAAACTATTGCCAAACAAATACTGGAATCTTTCGTTACCGTTGATGAGGATCAGGAAATCGTAGATAATCTCTCTTTTTCGCTTATCGATGTGGACAAGAACGTTGTACCGTTGTCAAACTTCAGCGGCAAATGGGTGTATATAGCCTTTATACGCGTTTCAGATCCTAATTCCATTTCCGAGATTGAAACAATGGCGCATTTCAAAGGCGCAGTATGCAGGCCCGAGGACAGTGTTGAGTTTGTGACTGTAGTGTGCGACCGTGAGTTCCAGAAGATGTTTCATTTCCTAAAGAACTCTCGCCATAACAACCGGTATGATTGGACATGGCTGCATTTCAACGGCAACTACGATTTCTTGCGGCATTTTCGTATCACTTCATATCCATGGTTTGTGCTAGTCGACCCGCAGGGGAACCTCTATTATGATATCACTCCGGCGCCGAGCACAGGCTTCTTGTCCAATGCTCCGTGGCTCAAACAACGAAGAGGGGAGCCGGCGAGAAAGTCGTTCATGAACAGATAACAAATAATACTAATTATACAAATGATAGATAGTAAATTACAGCAATCGGTATCAGATTCTTTAAAGAAATTATATAATATTGATGTGTCGGCCGATAGTGTCGTGCTTCAGAAAACAAAAAAAGAGTTTTCCGGCGACTATACAGTTGTAGTGTTCCCTTACGTAAAACAGGCACGCAAATCGCCCGAGATGGTTGCCAATGAGCTTGGAGCCGCTGTGAAAGAGGCTCTGCCAGAAATATCAGACTTCAACGTTATTAAAGGTTTCCTTAATTTCAGTGTAGATGACGCTTATTGGACATCATTCGCAGGTGGTATTGCCAACGACGACAAGTTGGGATTAACATCAGCCAATCCATCGGATGCGCCTGTTGTTATAGAGTATTCTTCTCCGAACACCAATAAACCTCTTCATCTTGGCCATATACGTAACAACTTGCTGGGTTGGTCTGTTTCGCAGCTCTTGGCCGCAAACGGTCGCAATGTCAAAAAAGTCAACCTTGTAAACGATCGTGGTATTCATATTTGCAAATCGATGCTCGCATGGTTGCGATATGGCAATGGTGAGACACCTGAGTCGTCGGGAATTAAAGGCGACCACCTTGTTGGTAAATACTATGTCGAATTTGATAAACACTATAAAGCTGAAATAAAGCAGCTTATGGATAGTGGAGTAGAGGAGGAGCAGGCCAAAAAAGAGGCTCCTCTTATGGTGGAAGCTCAAAAGATGTTGAAACGCTGGGAAGATGGTGACAAGGAAATCCGCTCGCTGTGGGAGAAAATGAACTCTTGGGTTTATGCCGGTTTTGATGAGACTTATAAGAGAATGGGTGTTTCGTTCGACAAGATTTACTACGAGTCAAACACTTATTTACTTGGCAAAGAACTTGTTCAGAAAGGTCTCGATATGGGCGTCCTGTTCCGCAAAGAGGATGGTTCTGTTTGGTGCGACCTTACAGATGCTGGACTCGACCAGAAGCTTCTGCTTCGCAAGGATGGCACATCAGTATATATGACTCAGGATTTGGGTACAGCGCTTCTGCGTCAGAAAGAATTTGGTGCTGACCAGTTGATATATGTCGTTGGAAATGAGCAGGACTATCATTTCCAGGTGCTCAAAATCGTCCTCTCGCGTCTTGGGTTCGATTGGGCCGACAAGGTCTATCATCTTTCATATGGTATGGTGGAACTGCCCAACGGCAAGATGAAATCGCGTGAAGGAACTGTTGTCGACGCCGACGACCTTATTGACGAGATGGAAAAGACTGCCGAGGAGATGTGCCGCGACCGCGGTAAAAACGAGGACATGTCACCAGAACAATTGAAAGAATTGTACCACATGCTTGCCCTTGGCGCCCTCAAGTATTTCATACTCAAGGTGGATCCGTCGAAAACCATGCTGTTCAATCCTGCCGAGAGTATCGATTTCAATGGCAACACAGGTCCATTTATTCAATATACATATGCCCGCATACGTTCCATTATTCGCAAAGCAGTAGGAGAGAAGGGGCTTGATTTGAATCTTGAGCCTCATGATGTTTCCATTAATGAAAAAGAACGTGAGGTTATTAAGATGCTCCATGATATGCCATTGGTAGTGGATCAAGCGGCAGCTGCATATAGTCCTGCGATGATTGCCAACTATACTTATGACCTGGCAAAATCTTTCAACAGTTTCTATCAGGATACTCCGATATTGCGAGAAAATGATTCGAATCGTATGCTTTTCTTGGTCCGTCTGTGTAATGCAGTTTCGATAGCTATTAAAAACATGATGTCGATTCTTGGAATTGATGTACCCGAACGTATGTAAAGTATAAGTTGCAAGGCATACTACGCATGCTCGCTTAATAGGCTAAATGTTTTAGGATTATATTTAATGGAAAATGGTTTATACTGAAGATTTTACTTTGTCAACGCTTATCTGCGATGAGGATGATTATTTGACTCTTTGGGGATTGGCGCGTCTGTTTCAGGATGTCGCAGAGGCTCATTCTGTCACATTGGGAGTAGGTTATCTTGGACTTAAACCTTTACATAAGGCATGGATTCTTACTCATGTGTATTACAATGTTGTACGTTTGCCGATGGCGGGAGAGAGGCTGACCCTAAAAACATGGCCTAAACCTGACAATGGACTGATTGCACCACGTGACTACCAGTTGTTTGATTCTGAAGGTAAAATTTGTGCTTCGTCGGCATCCAATTGGGTGATTCTCGACACTGACAGTCGTCGTGTTTGTCGGCTTGGTGATTTGATTAAAGTTTACGATAAAGAGATTATTGATTCTACTAAATATTCCAAACTTGAAAAAATCAAGATGCCATCAGGTTTGCAGCCGTTGAAACATATTGATGTTCCTTTTTCAGCGTTGGATCATACATATCATGTCAATAACGCTGAGTATATAAAATGGATTTGTGATTCGATTCCTGAAATTTGCAAACCTCGCAGTGAAGGACGTCCTGAGATTTCCGATTTGGAAATTAATTATTTAAAAGAAACTAAATTCGCTGACCAGAATGTTTCGTTGTCATATCTTGAACAGGACGGCATTAAATATTTTCAGTTGTCAAATTCACAGGGAATTTCAATCAACGCTTCAATTATTCTTAAGTAAATAGGGTTGTCTATATAAAGACATATATTACAATCTATATATTCTACTTAACATAATCGGAATAATGATAAAATTTGGACAAAAAAAACACTCCGGATTTGGAGTGTTTTTGGGTATTATCGGGAACTGATAAGAAATCTATATCAGTTAAGATGATTATTTAGTTTCCGGCTTCGATTTCGTCGATACGTGCTTTGATGGCTTTTGATTCGTTGTACATTTCGAGAGTCACATAGCATGTATTGAGCGCGCGCAGGCAGCCATGAAGGCTTGGACGATGCTGAGCTTGACCGTTCTCGTCTAGTCCGTCAATATAAGAGATTGCGGAGTTCAAGTAAGGTATTGCTTTTCTAAGATAATCGTTACGCTCTTCAGTAAGCTTGTCCATTAAAGCTGTTGCTTCGTCAGAATAGTCACCAGCTGCAATCATTTTATTGATGGCCTCGTTCTTTTCCAAAGCACGGTTGTTCATCATACTTGCCATGCCATAGTTGGCTTCGAACTGGTTGGGCTGTATTGAGGAGGATTCGTTGTATTTGGCCTCGGCAGTAGCGTAGTCGCCTGTCTGCTCAAAAATACTTGCGGCAGCACAGAGAGTCATAGGGTACGATTCGTTGTTTTTGTCTTCATCTATGGCTTTGGTGGCAAGTTCTATGGCTTTGGTGTTGTTACCAGTCCATATATATGCGTTGGCGAGCAGTAGGTTGGCGTTAGGATCTTCGGGCATCACTTTTACATAACGCTCGGCGGTCTTGATGACATTGGCAGTGTCTTTGGATTCCTTATATACACCATACATAACTGTGTATATGTGCTTCATTCTCGGTTTGAAATCGTCTTTAACTTTGTTTTTGCGAACGAGTGGACCATAGTATTTCTTTATGCCATCGTTATCATGAAGCATCTGGCAGCACAAGCCGGCTATATACAAAGACTCGTTTGCGAGTTCAGCATCTCCAGAATTGTTGAACACTTTAATCGCTTTGTCCGATAACTCCATAGCGGCTTTGTATTCTTTGTCGTTATACAGTTTGATACTTTCTGAATAGTAGCTGGAACCAACTTTGCTGAAGATATATTTCAGGTCATAATCCTTGTCCTTGTCAAGATCTTTGCAACGCATGGCGGCATTGTAAGCCTTCTCGCACCAGTCGGGATCAAGATCTTTATATTTTTTATACTTAGAGTTGGGGTCAGTTGCCGCGTCACCAATCATGCTATAGATAAGACCTGCGTAGTACCAGGTTTTTGCGTCGTCCTTAGTGTCTTCATGGGCGCATGCTTTGTCTATGGAAGCCTTGGCTTTGTTTAAATAACCTCTTTTAAGGTCGGACATTGCGCTTTGAACATTGAGGGTTTGAGCGTTGACGGCTATGCCGAGAGCTAAAAGCGCAGTAAACAATGCGAGTTTTTTCATTTCAAATTAATGTTTAAGTGTTATTTCAATCTTTTGTAATCTCTTTAGATGTTTTATTTTAAGTTTAAGAATAATTAAGTATTATTTATTCTTGAGGGGTCTCCCCTTCTGTCATTGTCGGGGAGGGGGTCTCTCCTATCCCGTTATCAGTTATAATGTTTGGCTCTATAATGTTTTCATCATTCTCAGTCGGTTGTTCCTCGTCAAACTGAGCGTCCACCTTGGTTATAGAGGCGATGCTGTCCTTGCCCCTCAGGTTGATGAGTTTCACACCTTGGGTGTTGCGACCCAACACACGAAGATCGGCAATATGCATGCGAATAGTGATACCAGAACGGTTGATGATCATAAGGTCTTCGTCGTCGGTGACATTAATCAGGGAGACGACGCCACCGGTCTTGTCGGTTACCTTCATGGTTGTCACACCCTTGCCTCCACGGTGAGTGGGACGATATCCAAGGTTTTTGTCCGGCTCATACTTCAGCTGCGACCTCTTTCCAAAGCCTTTTTCGCTGACTACAAGGATATCTTCATTTTCGTCATTCGAGCAGAGCATGCTGATCACGGCGTCATTCTCATTGTCGAGAGTTATACCTTTCACTCCGGATGCACCTCTCCCCATTTCGCGGAATTCGTCCTCTGAGCAGCGCACAACCTTGCCGTTCTTCGAGGCGATAAGCAGTTCGCTCTTGCCGTCGGTCAGTCGGGCGGTCAGCAGTTCATCACCCTCTCTGATGCCAACAGCGATTATGCCGTTGGT
>JAEEGL010939900.1_pt1 | contig 13699 bp, 15 predicted proteins | sample 9134231 | NCBI WGS metagenome assembly JAEEGL01 (sample SAMN16246548, study PRJNA631951) | gut metagenome | biome: gut microbiome; feature: rumen; material: fiber-attached | host: Bos | place: Iran: Karaj | collected 2018-10
TATGTGATGTACTTTTCAATAAGCCTTCCGTTATTTCCCTTTGAAAGCTGGGATTGCACCATGCCGCTGTATTCCCGGGCTATCTCCGAAAACTCATCATCACGCTTTACCGCCTGTATCTGCTCTTTCAGCTTTTTCATGTCACTGTGGCGACTGCGCAATGTTATGGAATACGGGATGGATGAGTCAAAATAGTTGTGGAACTCGCTCCAGTCCTCAAATATGGCATCCTGTTCTTCCTTGCTTGCCAGCGAATAGCTTATGTCATGAAAACGGATAAGCTTTGAGTACTGTCCCTTTCTTATCCGGCAGATACCATCCTTTGACATCTCCCGGTAGGGTATGGTGTCCTGCGCTGTGATCTGCTTTTTATTCTTTGTGTGCGCCTGCCCCTTGTTGTGCGGGCTGCCCTTTTTCCTGACGCCCGCTCTTAGAAAATGTACCTTTATAATGTCAAAAAGGATCTTTTCTGCTGTCTGCCCGTCCTTTTCAAACATTGCGAAGAAAAATGCGGGAAGCATTACAAGCACCGCTACTATGCAGGCATTTGATACCCCAATGACGGACCGTGTCATAAAGTAAAGCGGGACTCCCATCACTCCTGCGATACTAAAGCACACTATCTGCCGGAGGGTGAGGTTAAACGCTATTTTGTTTTTTACTTTGTCAAGATCTTTGGGTATTGTTACGTATGCCATGAGCCCTCCTTTCTAATGTGCCGAGAATACTGACTTGCTAAGGGATCCGGTCTTCATCAGCGAAAATGCCAGTATTACCGTATATCCCATCACTCCAAAGAGTGCCGAGTGGATGTCATCCGATATCTGGATCGTGGATACTAACACCGCATAGATGCCTACACATACCATGATGAAAAATCCCTGGAATGCCAGGGCGATAAGCCCTTTTACGTAGTTGCTGCCGATCTGCCCGATCTCCTTGTTACCAAAGGTGGAAAAGGTCACGGGTGATACGCTTATATACAGGTAGATCTCCACCATACGTATGTAGAGGATGACTGTAATGATGATGGAGAGGATCTTTAGGCAGAAGCTTACGAGGAAGGTCTCAAATGTGAGTATGATCATCTCACCCATCTCCATGGCCTCAAGTTTTGTCTCCATGTCTGTCATCATGTCGGAAATATCTACCGCAGTACTTCCTGAGATAACCGAGGATGCGCTTGTCACTATGTGCTGCCCCACGTCGAAGATCGCCATGACGATATCAAAGGTATGGGATACCACATATACGGCTATGCTCATCTTTAAGAAGTATTTGAAGAAAAGCCAGGTATCGAAGTCCTGCATGTTGTTTTTCTCCATGATCATTGATATCAGTTCAACGCAGAGAACAAAGGTTATCACCATGGTAGCTATGGGTAGCATCACGGAATCCGACAGTCCCCGTATCATGGAGTAAATGCTGCCATTCCAGCCCTGTGGTGTCTTTGCCACCTCTGAGGCGATAAGCCCTGTCTTTTCGTTGACATCCGTGTACATGGTGGTCATGTTTTTTAGGATCATCTCCGTCAGTATCCCACGCACCCACTCTTCGATTGCTTCTATAAGTCCGTCCAGCATGGGTGCCTCCTTCCTACACTAAAAGTGTTGTAAGCATGGGGATGAGCTTCATGCCGATGAGTATCACCCCACCACCCGCGAGCAGCTGTTTGATACCCTGTGACTTAGCCCCGGGGTTATCATTTCCATAACCCTCCATGAGGTTGATTCCGCCCCATGCACAAAGCCCTGCGCCTATGAGGATCACTATTGTCTGTAAGGTTGTTATTGCTGTTGAGAAAAATGCCATGATAGGCCTCCTTTCTATTCGTATTCATAAAAATCAAATTCATCCGTGTCCTTTATCCGAAGCTTGGTGCTTAGGAACTTCTCTACATCCAGCTTGTTCTTTGGATTGGTATCTGCAAGCTCATGGTATCTGGGGTGCTTTGTGATGTCGTATTTGTCCGATAAAAATGGTCTAACTCCCCTGATCTGCAGGATGCATTTCCCTCCGTCCATGACTGCCAGCTCATCCCTGCTCATAAGGTCTTTTCCCGTCTTGTTGTAGTTGATAGCGTAAGAACGGCTATTGCCCCTGGTGTCGCTCTCGTTGTAAAGGTCTATAGTCTCCTTACCCAAAAGATCTGCCAGATCCCTAAGTGTCTCCTTTTCCTTGCCTCCGAGGAACAGATAACTGTCGCAGTTGCCCTCGATGGTTTCGGCATGTTCCTTGTAGATTGCCTTTAATTGTGACTTTGATTGCAATATCAGGCTGGCACTTATCTCCCTTGACCGGATCACGGCTATCAGCCGCTGCATATCAGGGACTTTGATATTTGCAAACTCATCAAAAAGGCATCTCACGTGCACTGGCAGGCTGCCGTCATAGTGGTCATCTGCCCGGGTACACAGCACATTCATCATCTGGCTGACACATAATGCAGTAACGAAATCAAAGGTGGAGTCTGTATCGGAAGTTATGATAAAAAGCGCCGTCTTCCTGTCGCCGATCATGTCAAGCTCCATCTCATCCCAAGCCAAAACATCTCTAAGTTCAGCTATATCGAAGGGCGCCAGCCTTGCACCACAACTGATAAGGATTGACTTCGCCGTTTTTCCTGCGGCAAGCTTATACTTCTTGTACTGCCTTACCGCGAAACATCCTGGCTTTGCCTTTGCAAGATCATCAAACAAGAGGTCCACCGGGTTCTTGTAGTCGTCTTCGTCTTCCCTGGTATCACTGGCCTCAATGAGATCTAATAGGGACGAGAAGTTGTGATCCTCCGCCGGGAGCTCATAATGGATGTATGCTATAAGCGCTGTGTAGTAGAGTTTTTCCGATTTCACCCAAAAATCCTCTCCTGACTTATCTCCCTCACCCTTAGTGTTTGCTATGATGGTGTTGACAATCTTCAGGATGTCCTTCTCGCTGTGGATGTAAGCGAATGGGTTATAGTGCATTGACTTCTTGAAATTTACTGTGTTTAGGATCTTCAGTCTGTAGCCGTGGTTTAATAGCATCTGTCCGCACTCTATGACTACTGTACCCTTTGGATCCGTCACCACGAAACTTACAGCCCTGCCACCCTTTACCATGTCACCAACACACTGCATGAGGTTTACTTTCACATAATTCCGAGTCTTACCACTACCACTACCCCCGATGCAAAGCACATTTTTATTCCTGGCGTACTTGGGGTTCTTTGGTCTGCCGGAAAGCATCAGGCTCTCCGTTTTTGTAAGCAGGATGTTCTTTTCGGGATTCCAGTCACGGTATGGTATGATATCCTCCGGTCTGCCCCATTTGGCTGATCCATACTCCACGCCCTTGCGGTACTTTTTCATGGAATCCTTATGCGCTTCATACAAAAGGACAATAATCACATCTGATATCACACCTGCCAGAAGGTCATATGGATGTAAGCTCAATAGTGGTCTGCCAAAAGCAAGCCTTATATTGTTAAGCCATACCACGATCCGGTCGATTTCCGTTCTGCCCATGCAGTACCGGTACAGCCAGTGAGTCTTGTCGGCGATATAGAACGCGATGAGGAAAAACACCACTATCATGCCGATCTTTATACGCTTTTTCACCGCTCCACCTCCCTTCGCTTGTGCTTAACCTTTTTCTGCCGCTTCAAAAGGTCCGCCAGCTTAATCTTTTCTGCTAACCTGACCTTTAGTGTGGGCTTTTCCTTATCCAAAGTCTTTTTTGCCACAAACTCAGACATGGCAGCATGAAGGGAGTCTGCATCTCGTGCCTTGAAAAACACATAGTATTTGCCGGTTTGCTTATCCTTTTTCAATGCATAGGTGACATTATATTTCCGGGCATACTTCTGAAAGCTCTTGATATTGTCATCCGATATCGCAATCGATGTCAGTTCCGCTCTGCTCTCCTGAAGCTTCTTCAGGGTCAGCCGTCCCCGCGCTACAGTCTTGTGCTTGGTCCTGCTCCCCGGTCTGCGTGAGTGAAGATAATCCCTCATCAGATCCCTGAGTATCGTCGCCGTCACTCTGCCCGCTGATATTGCAAATACCATCGTCTGATTGTTCACTTCGTCTGTCATTGTCGGTCACCTCCTCTCCATCAGTTTCTATAGTTTCATCTGATCCCTCTATTGGGATTGATACATCAACAACAGCATTAAGGAATGTAAAAGAGCCTGTTGTTACACTGTCACCGGCCTCATCTTCGTTGTTATCCTCGATGTCATCCGCCTTCTCAATAGCGTTATCCTCAGACAAATCACCAAGAAGCGCATCTATATTCATTGTCCCGGGTGATGTTACAGACATGCCGGAGGTGTTAATGTTGTCATCAGCACACACAACACTTAAAGGCGTGAAATTATATCCTATTGAAACATCATTCCACTGTGCTCTTGTGCCGGTATATACGACATCAAACAGCTCTCCTGTGAGAAAAGCGTTGGTATCGATGGTGGTCACCGATGTCGGTATGGTAATGGTCATGGGATCATCCGTGGCATTTGCCAGATAAATCCGGCCTATCCTTGTCACACCATCCGCTATAGTGATGGTCTCCAAGCCGCCATTATAAAAAGGTGATATCGCTGCACTGCCATCCTTTGAAAAGTCCGAGTTGATGGTGATATACTTAAGTGCGGTACTTCCCTTAAAGGCATACTGTCCTACGCTCCGAAGCGATGCCGGGAAATTGATGGTCTCAAGGGAAGTGCATCCCTCGAATACTCCCTGCTCTATCACCATAAGGGTCGATGGCAGATGGATCTCAGTGATATTGGAGCATACATCTGCAAACAGGTACTTTGACAGCAACGTTACCCCTTCGTCTATGGTTATGCTTTCAAAGGAACCTCCACTGAAAGGCGACCTCACACAGGATCTGTCGCTGTTCACATTCCTCTTGATCTCAACATGCTTAAGGGATGTGCAGCCGCCAAAGGCATCACCGTCAAGAAAGGTTACATTCCCCAGATCCAAGTCCGTAAGGTGCTCGCATCCGCCCTTGAAGAAATATGCGGGGATGCTGGTGGCATTTCCTGTATAGGTGATCTTTGTAATACCCGATCCCCTGAATGGCGATACCACAGTACTTCTGGGCAGGGATATGTCACTTCGGATAACAAGTTCTTTTAGCTTTTCACAACCTTTGAATGCATCACCGCCCATATAGGTTATGGATGACGGGATATACAGTTCTTCAAGGGATTCACAGCTGTTAAAAGCGTCAGCACCGATGGCCTTCATTGTCTCAGGGAAATATATGTGCTTTACATTGCTGCTTCCATCGTAAAAAAGTCGCTCAGTGACATAAGTAACGCCATCATCAAAGGTAATGGTCTCGATACCTGTGTTTTCAAAGGCTCCTCTGTAAGAGCTTCCTGATATAGTGATATTTGACCGGATGGTTATCTCCTTCAACGCATGGCATGATGTGAATGCCCTGTATCCCATGGTCGTAAGAGTTGTGGGCAGATATAGGTCAGTCAGCCGCTCCGTCATGCAGCACAGGTTACTGGGGATGCTTGTGATCCCTTCCTCAAAGGTCATCTTTTTTACATCGCACATATGAAATGGCGAATAATTGTAAGATGTCACATCTGAAGTGATGTCCACTGATTCCCTGAAAGTTATCTCCTCTAAGCTGTAGCAGTTGGCAAAGGCCTTTGCTCCGAGAGTCACTCTTTTGGGCATGTTTATTGATTTCAGATATGTACAGTCGGAAAATGCCCCACTGTCTATTAGAAGCTCTTCATCGTCCTCGATGACCACTTCCTCTAAAAAATGCATGCCCTCACAAAACTGCTTTGGTATCGATGTCCGGCCTGCCTCAAAAGTCAGTTTCTCTAACTGTGACCAGTAAAAGACATCCTCGCCTGTTAATGACGCGGGTATGGTCGCCTCCGAGTATGCCGCCATTCCCGATGAGTTTTTAATAGTTGTTATGCCGGGCGGTATTTCAAGGATCATCCTGCGCTTTCCGTCAGTACGGTTAGCTGGCAGAGTCTCCACGGTGGTATCATCAGCCATGACAAGGTCGCCCATCTCGATAAGAGCCTCCCATGATGTGTAGCTTAGCTTGTCGTCATACTCGCCATAGCCGGTTTCCATGGTAAGGTTTACGGGGATCACCATGCTGTACTCCCCCATCCCGTATGTGTCGATAAAAGCTTTTGAGATAGGGATCTTTACATATATCTTTCCCTTTAGGAAATCATCCATGGTATATCCGCCAAGGCTGTTCTCTGCCTGATAGTTCCTGTACCCGCTTCTGGAATTCATGCATCCTGTAATACCAATGATGGTTCCTGCGGGTGTGGAATACTCCCCGTTTGGCGTATTTATAGTCGGATAGCCCTGGATCTCCCACGCTATAACAGTGTGCTTGTATTGTTCCTCGCACACGGAATAAACCTCACCCTCACCATAGAAGGCCGGCCTATTCTTGTCGGACAGATCAAGCGACATTTCCACTGCTAACGGCATGGTCACAGTTATTTCCTTTTCGCCTGCTGCATTTGCACATGCCGGTTCCGAGAGGCATACGCCTCCCAGAACAGCAACAAATGCAAATATCCCTCTCAAAAAACGCTTTTTCATGATGCTCTCCTTAATCCATTACTCAATGCCTATGACAAGTGGGACTGTTGTTGTAAAATCGCCTGTAACCTTTGGAATAAAGCCATTCCCGGGGATGTTTACGCTTAATAAGCTTGATAGCGTCGTGCCATCGTCCGTTGTATCCTCATTGTTTAAGATGTTGTAATTTGTCAGCATCTCTGCCGAGGTCCAGGAATCCTTTGTAAGGTTTATTGCAAACCCATCCTTGCCTTTTACAGAATAGGTATTGCTGCCGGAATCAGAGATCCTTCCATAGGATGCTGATGAGGTATCGATGGACACCACCACGCTTTTTCCTTCATCGATCACGCCGCTGCATACTATTTCCGCAGACCCCACAAACTTCTTGAAAAACTCCGAATATGACAGCGGGATATTTACAGGCACGCTTATTACAGCACCATAACCAAGCTGCTGCATGATCTCGTCGTCGATGGTGAATGTTGCGGTAACATTTTTACTGGTAGTCCCGGTGGACGGTACCGTAGATGTGCTTGATGATGCGTATGCCGTTTTGGGCACAGCAAAAAGAACCATAGCCAATGCTAAAGCTAATAAAGACAGTTTCCTGCTCTTTGAAATGATTGAACTTATCATTTGTTTTTCCTCGCTTTCTTACTATTTCCTTGTGATATCAGCCGCCAGGACTATCTGTGTCTCGATAGGCTTGTAGGTGTCATGATCAAATGCATCCACTTCCACCCTGTAGTTGCCGGACTTTTCTATGAAGTCATAGGCAGGTATGCTTACGATCATCCCGGGCGTGATGCGGTTGGTACGATAGAGCACATCATCGCTGTCTGTTGACTTGACGGAAAGCTCGATATCGTAGCTGTTTTGCTGTGGGTACGGGATCAATATGTCCGGCTTTTCTGCCGTTATGATGTAAGGCGGCAACACTGGCAAGTTCAGCATTGTATCCGTTGCCGTAATGTCAGCATCAGGCTCATAGCCCGGCGTTCCATCCTCATAAGCCGGCACCGGAAGCTTGTCCTTTACTGCCTCGCAGCCGCCGTAATCCATCAACAGGGCTGCCGCAAAAAGGATTACAAATACCACGGCCAGTACCTTGCACATGTTTCCGAACCATTTGGGGATCACCTGGCTTTTCTCAGATCCCTTTTCCGGTGTGGAAGCAGCATGGCGTATCTTCTGGGGAGAAGTCTTCTTACCCTGCGACATCTGCCTCCCATGCAACGGCTGTCCCGTTGATGCATTCTTCTTTGTTTTGGTATCCATTCGTCTCTCCTCCTTTCCTCCCGGACAGTCACCTGCCCGGGAAATATTTGAGCGATTATTAATCCCTCCATATAGGAAGAAAGTTATAGGGGCAAAAGTAGGCATTTTTTTACATAAAATTTTTCTTTTTTATCCTCGCCAGTGCTCTTTTCAGCTCCTTATTCACTGTTCCCTTGCTGTTTTTACCGGCTTTTCCCTCGTTATGTTCCTTCTCATTCAAGGCCTCTGCTATCTCTGAAAATGTCATGTTCGCCATGAATCGAAGCTCCACGATTGTTCTCTGTTTCACGGAAAGACATTCCAAAAGATCTTTAATGTAATAAGAATCACAAATGCTGTCCTCAAACCCTTCTACGCGAAAAAGCCTCTCCTTTTCTTCATAGTCGAGATTTTCAATATATACCGTGTTTTCCCTGCGTCTTGAGTTGTGGGTTACCCGACGCTGTCCGTACTTTAAAAGATTTGAAACCCAGAGTGGCACACCACGGAGCTCATCTGTCCCCTCCTGCTTTTCATCTTTTAGATAGGAATAAACCGGGATTCCATCCTGATCCAGTTCGTTGTGCCGCACCCAGAACTTTTTTATCGAGAACACTGTTTCCTTGTCCAGGTTCACATCCAGATACAATGCCTCACCCGACTCATATACCGTAAGTACCTCACCAAGGGCGCTTACAGTTTCAAATACCACCTTAAGTTCCGATTCCCGGAGCATGTTAGGAGAAGATACCCTGCTTTTTTTATGTACTCCTGAAAGAATCCGGCAAAACTCCATATATTCCATAATCTGCCTTACCTTTCCAGTCACGGTGTCTGTAAGGCAGAGAAGTATCTTTTCCTTTTCCCTTGCTTTAGGGCATAAAAAGGTGCGCAAAAAGCAAGGGTATAAACCTACGGGTCATAATCCCTGCTGTAAAACCAGGTATGACCAATATGTTTACCATCTGCCTTTTGCGCACCAAGACCTGTATAAAATTTTTTAATGAGTTTCTATAGAAATGAATAAAATATGCTGCCCATTTCAGGACATTCTTATCAGGACATAGGCACCACCTCCTTTTCAAAGTCCGTTTTTCAAACACAAAAAAGCCTGACAAATAGCAATACCGCTACTTGTCAGGCTCGTATGTCATATAATGCATCGTGCTCTGTACTAAGCAATCAACTTACTTTTTTTATCCCTATCTCACATCCACACTTCCAGCACTTGATATAATAATCGGCCGGTTCATCCTTTGACAGGCTTTCCCTTTTGAATAGTCTTGACTCGATACGAATATCCGCATCGATTATCCTTCCCTTTTTACATGACGGACAATACAGTTGTTTTTTCATTTTCCCCCTACCTCTTTATATAATCTATAATTGGAAATGCCAATACTACAATAAGTATGAGCACTTCTGTAGCACGAAATACATATAAAGACACCTTTTGTTGGGTCGATTCCTTGTCTGCACTATTATCGGGTCTTATTTTGCCGGAAAAATCAAAAAGAAATAGTGTGGCAAGCACCCCCGACACCATTATTACGGGTTTCTGGTACATCAGGCATAGATATATTATAAGTCCAAGAATGAGTAACAACACTATTCTTCCGTGAATCGTCCTGTAAAACTCCTTCTTTGCCTTGTAATATTCCATCCTTTTATTCTTATCCTCGGAATAGAGCAGATTTTTTGGTTTTACCTCCAAGGCTTCAGCAATTCTTTCCACAGTCTCGTCAGATATATCTTTACCGGCCTTAGGCTTAAAATATCCGCAAACTGTTTGTTTTGATACACACATCCGATCTGCCAGATCCTTGTACTGTAATCCCTTTTCATTAAGAATACGATCGGTATTCATCTTTACAATTTCCGCTTTGCTTTTCAAGTCTCCCATATACATTCCCCCTCACACAAGTCATGATTTTACTATATAAAGCCTTACCGAGACAATTCGGATAGCGTCCGAACCGGTACGGAATGTGTTTTTCTACTGTTTTTAACCGCAAAAACGAATGAATTATGCTATGCCTGTCGCTATAATTGATTTGATCATAGAATTTCAGATTATTATAGAGAAATAAGAAAACCCCTCCAAGCACATTTTTCATTCCTCGCTCTTTATCAGTCCGTCCATCTGTAATCTCAAAAGATCATCCATGTATTCTTTTGCTCTTTTTTGAAGCCCCCCTTTCAACTGTCTGTTTGTCTCTATCAGAACATACTCTTTGTCCGTTATTAGATGGTCCTTTCTTACTTTGCCCGTAAACATGAAAAATTCACCAAGAGATATACCAAATGCTTCACATAGCTGTTCCAGTGTATTCACATCCGGTACACTGTTATTTCTTCCCTTATATAAAGTTGAAACATCCAATTTACTTCTCTTGGCAAGTTCATAATCACTCCAGTTTCTCTCGTCCCGCAATTCATCAATCCTTGCATAGACAACCTCCGGGCTCATGTAATAACCTCCTAAAAACCCTTTAATGAAGCCACTCACATTCCAAGATAATTCTATCTGATTTCGGTTTCAAATAAAATCAGATAGAAATCATATAAACTATGATTAGATTCATATAGTATAAGATCCCGGTATTGTTTTTCTGAGATTTTTCAATAATCGAAAATAAAAGACATCCGGGAACTCTTTGCCCAGATGTCTTGGAAACTATAAATATAACTATTTGATATGATTTTCCCACATTTATAGGAAATGTCTTTTATCTTTATTTGTTTACAAAACCGCCACCTTCGAACCCATCTTCTTTAGCCCCTCTTTCAATGCCTGGTAAAAATCTACGGAGGAATAGTTGTCAGCGGATCGATTGTCCAATTCGTTTCGGTAATAAGATCTCATAGCCTCAAACTCTTCCTTGCTTTCTGCCATCTCATACAAGATATTTTCACATGCTTCATCTATATCCTTTGAAACCTTTTCATTAGTCTTGCCTCCACGTTCAAAGAAATACACCTTCCACAATCCTTCATTGTACTCCAGGCATGTAGACTCATCCCTTTTACCCATAAGGGTATAATCCCTTTCGGAAACATGAAACCTTTCACAGGTACTTATAAGCGCATTAAACTGCTTCTTGTATAATACCCGTGACAGATCCTCCCCCAGTGCATTAACATCTATTTCTTCACTTATTTCTTTTGAAGCCATGAAAAATCCTCCCTTAAAATCCCCTGCATGATAGATTCATGTATCGTAAAATAGTGTCTGTACTGAATTGCTCCTCCTTTATGTCCAAACCCCGGAGCAGCTTTTCCTTTATCAACATAACACTCGACCTCCGTATCCTCCATAACAAGATACTCATGATATGCAATGACTCTTTCAGATAAGGAAGTGATATTCCTTCAAACTGTTCTCCTTCATCGGTTGTACATGAACCGCCCGGTTCTCCGTATCGAACCACCTTCTTCCCGGATGGCAGAACTACACTAATAATGTGTTTTTCATTTTCCTCTTTGTTCAGCAGATCAAACCCAAAATCATCACCATTTTGTATATTCTCTCTCCATAAAGGATTACCTTCTTTATCAAAAAAAGAATCATCCACGGGGATAAACATACTATCACTAGTAAGCACTTCACCAAGATAATTGTATTTTGTCCTGCCCAAATTTCGCACCTCCGATTTCGACTATTATTATACATCAAAAAGAATATCTGTGCTATTCTTTATTCCATTTCGTCGCAACTTGTTAATCCCGGTGATTACAAGATTTGGCTACTTTTATTTTTTGTCAAAAATGACTTCTTGTGTCCGAAATACTTTTTCTCCTAAAACAAAAAAATCATCCCAGTTTATTAAAGGTGTTTTTAAGTGTAGCCCTCAAATCCTCCTTTGTAGTGGTTTTTAAGACATAGCCCTGAGGCTTTAATGCCATGACTCTCTGCACGCTCTCCCTGTCACCGATACCCGTAAGAAAGATCACCGGGATATCCGCCACGGTAGGCTCGGAGCGCAGCATCTCAAGCACCTGGGGTCCGTCCACAACCGGCATCTCATAATCCAAAAGAACCAGATCTGCCTTTGTCTTTACCAGATAGGTTATGGCCTGCATGCCAGTGGTAACTATATCAACCTTATAAACGTCCTTAAGCCACTCACGTACCATCTTTGCATAGGCGGGATCGTCATCCACGATAAGGATCCGCTTTGTGTTCCCGGGCTGTGCTGCCGGCTCCGCAGCCGCAGGTGAAGCTTCCTCTGCTGAAGGCGCTTCCCCGGGCGCAGTTTCGGGTTCATCCTCTCTGTTAAGCTCCGCCTTCATTACTTTAAGGAGCTCGTCCATGTTAAGGGGGCGATCTATCCAGGGAAATATCCGAAGTATGGGGGCCCGTGTCAAAAGATCGTCATGATACTTTGTCTCGCCGATGACAACCATCCTTCTTTTGCTGTCACTTACGGTGGAACAAAGCTGGATCAGACGCCTTATCTCCTTGTCATTATCCAGGATATCTGCAGGCAGATAGGTGATAAAAAAGCTTGCCCTTTCAACATTTCCCTTTATCTCATCGTCACTGCTTCCAGACATGAATACGAAATAGCCGTTTTCCACCAGCTTTTTTTCTATGCCGCGGACAACCACACTCTCCTTGTCCCTGACAATGACAACACGCTTTTCTTCACCCATTTTATATTAATCCTCCTAAAATCAATCCATTCCTTTTTCTATAGCCCTGACGGCATCCCGCTGGATATTGGGATCATAGGACAATATCGGTTCAACGTCAAGTCCCTTGATACGTCTGGCCGTATAGTTCCTTGTAAGCTTTATGATAAGCGGTATCTGTACGATAAGGCCTATCAGATTCGGGATCATCATAAGTCCGTTAAAGGTATCGCTTATATCCCATGCCAGGTTCGACTCCATAACCGCACCGAGGATGATAAGCGCGATAAAGACTGTCCTGTAAACCTTTGCCATCCTCACTCCGAACAGGTACTCGGTGGCCTTGGCTCCGTAATACGACCAGCCCATGACCGTGGTAAATGCAAAAAGAGTGATAGCCAGCACCACAAACCACTCACCCGGCTTCCCCAGGGCTGCACCAAAGGCTTTCGCCACAAGGGTGGCATCATTGACGCCCTCCGCCACCATGCCGGTGGAAAGATCGATGGCTCCGGACCCCAGCACCACCAAAGCAGTCATATTGCAGATGATCATGGTATCCAAAAAGACCTCCGCGATCCCCCAAAGGCCCTGCCTGACAGGTTCCCTGGCGCAGGTATTGCTATGGACCATGACAGAGGATCCCAGGCCGGCTTCGTTGGAAAACACACCACGCTTACAGCCGTTTTTAATGGTATTAAAGGCCAGCTGGATGGCCGTACCGGCAGCACCGCCTGCAAGGGCTTTAGGCCCCAGAGCAAACTTGAAAACAGAAGCTATTATATCGGGAAGCAGCCTGTAATTTATCACTATCACCAAAAGGCAGCCCAGTATGTATCCGATGGCCATAATGGGAACCAGCCGCTCTGAAACCGAAGCCAGTCTCCTGAAGCCGCCAAGTATGATAAATGCCGCAGCAAGCATGAGCACAATACCTATGAACCAGTTCACACGGGGAGCCCCCAAAAGCTCACCAAGATCAACGCCGGACAAAAAAGTTGATCCGAAGTTTATGGTTATTTTATTAATCTGGCCCATATTTCCGATACCGAAGGAAGCCAGCACGGTAAACACGCAAAACAGAACACCCAAAACCCTGCCCAGCTTTTTGCAGTGCTTCATGGATCCAAGGCCATCCTGGAGGTAATACATGGGTCCGCCGGACCATGCGCCCTCAGAATTCCGGCGTCTGTAGTACATACCCAAAACGTTTTCCGAGTATTTTATCATCA
>JAEEGL014095288.1_pt1 | contig 13699 bp, 12 predicted proteins | sample 9134231 | NCBI WGS metagenome assembly JAEEGL01 (sample SAMN16246548, study PRJNA631951) | gut metagenome | biome: gut microbiome; feature: rumen; material: fiber-attached | host: Bos | place: Iran: Karaj | collected 2018-10
CATTGTCATCATTTTGGTATTGAAATTTTATGAAATATGATGATTATTTATTAAAGATTCTAAAAGATCAATGTCCTTTTTGTGATATAAATAAAGATTACATAATAGAAAAGTGAAAGTATTTTACAGTTATTTTAGCTAGAGCTCCTTATACAAAAGATCATTTATTGATTGTACCTAATAGGCATTTAGTTCATTTGCGTGAAATTACTTTAGAAGAATGAGAATCGTTGATTATTTTAATAGAAAAATGGACTAAAAAATTAGAAAAAATACATAAAGAAATTAATATTTTATTAAGGGATTGAGTAGCTAATTGAGTTGTTTGAAAAAGTATAGATCACTTACATATACATTTAATCCCAGATCATCAAGTTTATTCTTCTACATGACCATGAAGAAGAATATTCTCGGACTATCAATTAGTCAAAAATACAAAAGAGTTTAAAGATAAAATAAAGTGAAAATAATATTTTAGCAATAATGTATTTTAATGAGTGTATTATTTGATCAAGAAAAATTAGGAACTCGGGCGAAAGATCATCAAATTCCACAATTCAAAGTGAAACAGATTTTTTTTGAGTTGTTTAAAAATCAGCGTATTGAATGGGATGAAATGACTACCCTATCTAACCAGTTAAAAGATGAATTAAAATCTGATTTTTCTCCTATTTCTTTGAAATGTATGGACACTGTAGAAGCTGAAACTACCACAAAATTTGCTTTTCAAACTGAAGATGGATATACAGTTGAAGCTATTATAATGTATCACTGGCAAGATGAAAAATATATCAAAAACAATAAAAGAAAATTGAATCGTATCACGCTTTGTATCTCTTCACAGATTGGTTGCCCTGTTAATTGTTTATTTTGTGTAACTGGTAAGCTTGGATTTACAAGAAATTTAACATGGGATGAGATTATAAGTCAGATTTTGTATGCTAATGCTTATATTTTTAAGCGTTTTGGAAAGAAGGAAGATTGAACACATCGATGAGTAAGAAATGTAGTATTTATGTGAATGTGAGAACCGCTATTGAATTATGATGAGGTTAAAAAGTCTGTAGAAATTATGCTTCAGCAGGATAGATTTTCTCTATGACGTAGGCATGTAACAATTTCTACATCTGGTATTATTCCATGAATTGAACGTTTGATTGAAGATAAATTAGATGTTAAATTGGCTGTAAGTCTTCATGCACCGAATCAGGCTTTGAGAGAAAAAATTATGCCTATAGCTAAGAGATTTAAGTTAGATGAATTAATGGAAGTAATTGATAGATATGTTAAAGTTACTGATAATAGAATATTCTATGAATATATTATGATTGCATGAGTTACAGATAAGCCAGAATTGGCTGATGAATTGGTTGAACTTTTGAGGGATAGATTAGCTCATGTGAATTTAATTCCCTATAATGCTAATCCAGTAATTGATTTAAGAGAGTCTAGTGAAAAATCTATTCAGAATTTTAAAAGAATTTTAGAAAAAGGTTGAATAACTGTTACAGTTCGTGAATCTATGTGAAGAGAGGCTAAATGAGCTTGTGGTCAGCTAGGTTATGAAAGAGTTAAGAAAAAGTAATAATTTTATTGTCTTATTGTTTAATAGATGAAGAAGTGATTAAAATTTTTATTGTGATTATTTTGATTGTGAGTTATTTTGTCATTATGATTAATTTTATATGTTTTTTATGAAAAATCTAAGTGTCCAAAATGATATGATTATAGTAAAAACCTTGAAAAATGTTCGGATTGTGAGCTTACTTTGCGTCAGATAAAGAATTGAGAAATTGTAGAATATAATGATGAATGTTTGAATATAAAAAAAACATGTTATATGTGCGAGGAACACTTTGATATTTCTTGTGATTGCTTTGCTGATATTATTTGGGTTAAAGTTGATTAGTTGTTATATATAGCATTTGAATTGTGAATAAAAAAAGAGGACTAAATCCTCTTTTTTTATTTTTTTAAAAATGATTTGCTAATTAGATATTAAAGGTCTAACTACATATTTATAAGCTTCATTTCATTTATCAGTTATTATCATAGGTTTCTGATCTGTAACTAGATTGAATTGAATTTCGTCTGATTCCATCATTTTGATAAAGTCAGTGATGTATCTTCAGTTGACTGCGAATGTGATTGGCTCTCATGAAATAATTGCATTTATCTTAGTTTTTCATGCTCATTTGTCAGTTTTTCATGATGAAATTATTATACTACTATCTCATTGAGTTTCGATTTGTATGAAGTTGTTTAGATCTCTAGTAAGTATTCAGATTTTTCTAATGGCTTTTTCACATAATGTTTTATCTACTAGAATTGTATGATTGAATTGAGTTGGCATAATTTCTTCTCTTTCATAATCAGGGAAATTTCACTGAATTAATAATGAAGTTGCAGAGATTTTAATATCTCAAATTGAGAATTCAAATCATATTAAGTTATCTGAATATTTCATTTGCATGTCTGGTGACTCCTCTTTTACTGCGTATTCGGCGATGGCTGAAATATCATTTATTGCTGTTTTTGGGATAAGAAGAGAAAAACTTGAATCTACATTTGCAGAAACTTTAAATTCTGCGATTCTGAATGAATCAGTTCAAACAAAAACTAACTTCTTAGAGTCTCCTTCTGGTTTAGTCTTAATTAAAACTCAAGTAAGAACTGGTGAAAAATTCTTTTCTGTGATTGTGTATTCTACCATATTTACTCAATTGATGAATGTTTGAGTTTCAAGTGTTACATTTGTTGTGTTCATTAGTTCTGGTAATGCTACATATTCGCTAGCAGAAATTCAGTTGATTGTGAAATCATCATCAGCTGATGTGATTTGCATTACATTGTTTTGCATATTTACTGAGATTTCTATTGTCTTTTCTTCAATAGTTTTTAATAAATCTGAAAACATTTTAGCGTTAACAGTAATAGCTCATTCTAATTTAATTTCACATGGAATCTCGATATCTACGTATTTTTCCATATCTGTAGCTCTAATATTGAGGGTATCGATGCTGGCTTTCATATAAATATTCTGCAAAATAGGCAGAGTTGAATTTTTTGAAACAAACCTTGAAGCAATGTCGCATACTTCTACAAGTTTTTCACGATCGATAACGATTTTCATGTGATATTTTGGTAGAAAAAATAAAGAAAAGATATTTCTCTTTATTTACTTTTATATTTTTTTATGTGATTTTCAAATATAAATAAATTTTTATTAGAGAAAGGTCTCACATTTTGTTGTGAAACCTCTTTTTATGTAGTTTATGGTTTTTGTGTGATTAATTAGATAATTTTAGTAATAAATTATTTCATGGGTCAATTCACGGATTACCTGATAGAAGGAAGAAAAAACAATCATCTGCTCCTCAACAACCTATTTGAGCACGTGAACCCTTTATTCATTCTACGTCTTTATCTTTTAGATAAAATCATGTTCCATATTGTTCTAAATTGCCATTTAAAATCAACTTTAAACATTCTCATGCCTTACAATAGCATGTGCTGGAAGTCTGTCGTTCTTTAAGTTTATTTTCATAGTCCATATTTCAATCGTTAATTCATTCTAGTTCTATCATGTATTTATTAATAGAATGTAATATAGTTGCTATTTCTTTTGTTGAATATGATGCTTTTTCATATTTTGAATCAGATTCGTACTCTTCTCTTGTTATTTTTTTATATGAAATAAAGCAATCAAATTTTAATCATTCAAATTTTCAAATTGGTGGTATATTTATATGAATATTATCTCATTTTTTTCATAGCATTTCAACGTTTTTATCTACTTTTACACGAGTTTTTCTTAAATCTTGTATTATCGCTTCTGTATTTCATTTTATTGTTTCTATGAATGGTCATCTTTCTTTAATCTCGTTTTTGTGTTCTTTTTTTGCTTGTTTATATCATTCTTCGTTATCCAATTTTACTTGAAGATTTGATATTAATCTTTCTCTTGTTTCTTTTATCTCTTCTTTTGAATATCAAGATTCTGCTAAAAACTCTAATGTTTCATCAACTTTTCTTAATTTCTCATGATATTTTTTGCTTAAATCTTGCCTTGTTGTTTTGTAATTTTTTGTCATTATTTTATAATTATTTGTAAATTATACTATTATTATTTGTAAATTATACTATTATTATAATCATTACTTTTATTTTGCCAAATATTTTGATATTTAGTTTCAATATTTATTATAAAAAAGGATTGCTCAAGCAATCCTTATTAAATTATTCTGATTTTTCATTATGTTTTGTCTCGATCATATCGTCATCATCGTCATCATCAACCATGTTAAGGAAGTACTTGTCATAATATGTTCTGACTTTCTTTAGCTGTTTCCTTAATTTTTCTTTATTTGCTAGTTCTGTAGGTTTGAAATCAAGTTTTACACTAACAGGGCGAGAATATCAGCTTTTCTTTAATCTTTTTAGGAAAGTTCTTAGATCTAACATTCCGTCACCTGGAACTAGATGTCATTTCCCATCTTTAGTTTTATCTGAGAGATAGATTACTGAAATGTATGGTGCATAGTCATCGATTTTGCGAGTAAATTCATTTTCAAAAGTATCCATGTCAATATTGCTAATATCCAATCCAACGTAAGCATCGTATTTTTTTACAATATCGATGATATTGCTGAAACGATATTCAGGAATAGGAAGTGCAAATAGTTTACTATCTTTTGGATTAAGAATTGTAAAATGAATATCAGGATTGCTGTATTTGTAATTCTTTAAGTTGTCTGCAACAAAATCATATGCTTTGAAATCTGTGATTTTTGGAGCGTTAATACAAATTGTATCAGCATTTGTGGCTTCACATAAATCTAAGGCTTTATCTAGTTCTTTTTGATTTAATTTTGCAGAAGTCTGAATAATATATACAGGTAGTTTGTGGTCTAGTGCTAGTTTTTGAACGTATTCTTCGTCCCAAGCATCAAATCATTTTCGCATTGCGAGATCGATTCCATCAAATCATGTGCTTTTTGCTATGGAAAAGATAAGGTCTAATCCATAATTTGGTAATGTGTCTGTACTCAATAGTAATGGGTTTGTTTTTGTTTGCATTTATTCAGTTCATTGAAAAAATAAATTTTTCCTTATTCCAATTTTATTCACTTTCCTTTTAAATGCAAATTTTTATTCAGATTTTTTGTTTGTATTTTTTCGCTTTGTATTTTTTGCATTTTTTTGAGTATTTGAATATAATTTTATGTCTTATTTATTTTGAGTTTATTTTATGTGATTTCTTAGAACAAATAGATTTGGCGATATTGATCCAAAGTGACTATTGGGATTATTTTGTATTTTAGCAGTGTTTGAGTTTGGTAAGTATATTATTAATTCTTGAATGTGGGTAAATTTTATTGTATTTACTTTTGTTGGATGAATATTGTTTTATGGTTTAAAAATCATTGAAAAAAAGAGAAAAGAAAAGCCAGCATCATTGTGAAAAGAGTTTGAAATGAAATATCCAATAATTACGCAGTATGAACCTCCAAAGAATTTAAATCCTGCTGAAGCTTGATTGCTGTATAATTGTAAAGTAGATACTACTGATTTAACTAGTCTGATTTATCAGTGGGCATATGAATGATTGATTAGTATAAAAAATGTAAAATGAAACGAAGAATGAAAAACTATAAAGAAAATTCAATTGGTCAAATTAAGGGATATCGAATCCAGTCGCCCATTTTTTGAAGTGGAGATTTTTAATTCTATATTTTCTGTCGGTCCAACTAAAATTATTGAAGATTCTTTTCAAATTAGATATGCTTTATTACTGGAAGATCTTGAATTTCATGGAATTAGAAAGTGATGGTTATATAGAAAAACTACTTGATGAGTATTAAAATTTATTTACTGGGCATTACTCATTATGATGTATGTTTCTTTGTACCGATTGATTAGGACATTAATTGAATTAAGATGATGATATTTGGTTTCAATCTCTATATTTTTAGTGCTTTTATTTGCATGTATATTTCTGTGATGATATATGGATGGATGAACTTGATTGAAATTGACTGATAAGTGAGCTAAGTTAGCTTCTTACGTTATTTGATATAGAAATTTTATAAAATGATGTGATGAAAATATGCTTAAACTTTATTTGAAAAATGATCCGTTATTTCTTGATAAAACTTTACCTTACGCAACAGCTTTTTGATTGGAGACAGAGTTTTTGAATAAAATTTCTCCACTTGGTGTGGATATGAAAGCTAAATATGTGAATTGACAGAAGGTAACCTGAATAATGAAAATTATAGCATTTTTGTTGCATCCTGTAAATACAGGTTATAGTAGGTAGTTTTTATAATCAAAACCTGAATGTAAATGAACGATGATCTGATCCAGTCAGATTTTCTATATTAATTTGTGAAACTTTTATTTCTGGAGATATAAATAATTGATCTATATGAGAACGGAAAATTCATTGTTCATGTAAGCTTCGTGTATAATTTGGTGTTTGAAGACTTAGTGCATTTAGCATATTTATGTGCTTAGTAAACTGCTTATAGTAGTATGACCAAGGAGATAAATTAAAGTCTCATATAATCATTGCTGGAGTTCAGTTTGTATGATGTTTCAAAAAGTCTGATAGTAATTTGCCGATTTGGGCGTTTCTCATTTCGAAATTTTTGTATGAAACTGGAGCTGATGTGTGGATTACATATAGATCTATTCAGTCTTCGTATTCGTCTGAAAGTATTTTCATGTAACTATAGTTCCGAACTCATGCTTCGACTAAATGGGTTTCTGTGATGTTTCTTAGTGGAATTTTGCTAAAAACTACATCCCCTGCTAGCATTGTGGACCGTGAGTTTCTATTCATGTATGGGTAATTTTCTCTGAAAAATTCTTTCATTTCATCTTCATGATTGTCAGAGAATTCTACAAGTACTACTATATCTGGATTCTCTTTTTCTATTTTTTGTTGTAACGTTTTGTAATCAGTATTTTTATAGTAAATATTTGAGTAGAAAACTTTAATTCATTCTTCGTTATTTTTTAGGCGATTGGATTCATCATTTTGATTATAAAATCAAAAATATTCAAAACTGTATAGAGTTCAAATTCAGATTGTGATAATTGTTATTAGTGTGGTTAGAAGTATCTTTAATGATTTATGCTTTCTATTTCTTTTACTTTCATGAATTATAATCCATATTTCTATTATGATTGCTAATATACAAAATCTTATAATATATGGTTCAAAACTGATTGCTAGTTCTGATATAAATCCTTCACGGAAAAAATATAAGTATGTCACCGCTAATATTGATATTCGTATTATTAATAACATTTGATATACAATTAAATAAATTCGGATTTATTTTTAAGATTTTTGTTTTTGTTTTCAAATATTATTGAATATCGATTATAATATAGAATTTTATGGGCAAATCACTATAAAGATTTTGTTTTAAAAGTTATTTTAAATTAAATTAATGTGAAATAAGTTTCATATAATTACATTATGATGTCAGATGAATTATGCTGACTCTGTGAGAATTAAGTCAGTTTTAACAAACTGTGGTTTTGAATATGTAGATAATGAGAATGATGCTGACATCTTAATTTTTGATACATGTTCAGTTCGTCAAAAAGCTGAAGATAAAATAACATGAAGCTTAAAAGATGTAGGTAAAGATAAAAAAATATGGATTACTTGATGTATGGTTCAACATAATTTTAGAAATATTTTGAAAAAGAATACACCAAATCAGTTTAAACGTGGAAATTTTTTGTGAACAACAGAATGAGATCAAATTAAAGTATATTGAATTAATAATGATGAGATTAAGGAGTTGATAGACCATAAACAGACTTCACTCGAAAATATGGTATTCATTAATCATGCATTTAATCCTCTATTCTTTAATTTAAAACAAACTTATCCAAATTTGGAATTATGTTTTAGAATTGATGATACAGGATTCTTACCATTAATGCTTGAGAAAATTTGATATGAGTGACTGAAATATGACATAGAATTATTGAATGAGTATGAAAAAATAATTCCGCAGGAAAATGCTAATATGTCGGAGCATCAAGCCACGGCTTATGTGCCTATTTCTACTGGGTGTAATCAATTTTGTTCATATTGCATTGTTCCATATGCTAGATGATTAGAAAGATATTTTAGTGTGGAACAAGTTGTAAATGAGGTAAAGTCTCATTTGAAGAATTGAGCGAAAGAAATTGTTTTACTTGGTCAAATCGTGAATAAGCATCCAGATTTTGTGACTATTTTAAGGGAGGTTTTGAAATTAGATTGACTCGAACGATTAAGGTATACTTCACCGTATCCAACGTATTATTCCGATGAATTATTAGCTTTGCACGAGAGTGAAGAGAAACTTTGTCCACATATTCATATTCCTTTTCAATCTTGATCAGATGAAGTCTTGAAGAGAATGTTTCGCTGATATAGTTCAGAGGATTGTTTTGAATTTATTCATAAAATTCAAAAATTAAAAAGAAAAATTTCAATAACTACTGACATGATAATTTGATTTTCATGAGAGACTGATTCATATTTTGATGAAAGTTTGAAATTAGTGGAAGCATGAAAATTTGATATGATTTATATGTGAATATACTCCCCTCGCCCTTGAACTTTTGCTTACAAGCAATTAAAAGATGATGTGAGTACTAAAATCAAGCATGAACGTCGGGAAAAAATGAATGAACTTTTGAAAAAATGATCTCAAGAAAATAATAAATCTGAAATATGATTAGAGAGAAAAGTTTTAATCGATGAAATAAGATGAGGTGAGTGGTTCGGGCATACTGATAATATGAAGCAAATTTGGTGACAAATTGAGTGAAAAAATATTAAAACGTGAGAATTTTCTAATGTGAAAATTATAGATTCGGGTGAATTTAAACTGGTTTGAAAAATTTTCTAAAAAGGATGGATATTGAGTTTCAGTACCCACCCTCTCATTCTTGTTTTTCTTTGTCTTCTTTTTTCTTTTTTTCTTTTTTTCTTTTGAGGAGTTTCCTAATTGTTAGGATTGTTGCGATTAATAATGCCCAAAACATAGCTCATTATTTTTTAATTTTTTTGTTATATTGTATTTATTATTCATTATTCATTATTCATTATTCATTATTCATATCTTAGAGCATCTATAACATTCAACTTTGCAGCTCTTCTTGCTGGGAGAATTCAAAATATAATTCAGGTAACAGATGTAATCACTAGTGCCATAACAACAACATTTCAAGTAATTAGTGCATGAAATCACATTTCTCATCAGTATTTGTTGATTAATCGAGCAATTCAGTAGCTGAATATAATTGCTATAACTCCTCATATTAGGCTAATTAAAATAGATTCAACTAGAAACTGGATGATAATATCTCATTTAAGTGCTCATAGAGCTTTTCTTATTCAGATTTCTTTGGTTCTTTCTGTTACAGATACAAGCATGATGTTCATAACTCAGATTCATCATACGAGCAGTGAAATTGATCATATTGCTAGTAGTAAATAATTCATTGTTTGGGACTGTTTTTTCATTTCGTCTACATATTTAGAGAAACTATCAACTTCGATTCATGCTTCTGAAATATTTGTTTTGTTGTAATATTTCATTAAAGCGTATAATACACGCTTCCTCCATATATTGTTATCAGCATCATTTGGTAAATAGACTATAAGATCTGAAATATTACTTCTGTTTGGATTAACTTGTTTAATAGTTGTGTATGGAATCCACACTGAATAATTTTTCCGAGAGAAGTTTTCTTCTCTAGCTTCTTTTCAGAATACTCAGATTACAGCATAAATTTTCTTATTTACTGTAAGTTTTTGTCAAATAGGATTTTTTCAATTATATAAACGTTCATATAAATCATAAGATATAACTGCTACCTTTTCTGCATTATCATACTGTTGTTGTGAAAAGAATGCTCAGTTGATTAATTTATTCTCTGAATGCTTATACCGGTTTAAAGGAACTCAATATAGTGTCATATTGTTATTTTCCATATTTGACTGTCACTTTTTTCAATCTTTAATCTCAGATGATCATCAATAAACTTGATAGATTATGTTTCAGCTGAGCTCTTTAAACGTATTTTCTAGGTAATCAATTGTATCCTTAGTTATAACAACAGGCTTTCCTGTTTCGCTGTATCATTGATAAATATTTAATTGATTTTTTGCCAAATCTCAAAGGTTATCCATCAATTCTTTTTCTGCTCATTTTCATATAGCCATCATAACAACCACACTCACAATTCCAATAACAATTCAAAGAATACTCAAAAAAGATCTAAGTAAATTAGTTCTGATTGTTGTTCGTGCGTCTTTGAAATATTGTACTATATTCATCTATATTATTTTAAATTAATACATATTAGCCCATGGATCGATACTTTCATCAGTAATTCAAACAGCCTCCATTCATTCTTTATCAATATATACTCACATAATCGTATCTCCTTCTTCAAGTCAACCTATCACTTCCGTATTGGCCATATCAGATATTCCTACTTCTATTGGTGTTTTTTGATATTTTCAATTAACTACTTTCATCACAACTGGCTCATATGACTCATTGTCATAAGATATAGCTATATTAGGTATAATTAATACATCGTCAGCTTTATCTAAAACTATGTTAACGGTTGCTGTCATGGATCATAGTATTGTATCTTCAGCATTTTTACTAAATACGACTTTTGCCTTGTAACTTGTCGATCATCATCAGTAATAATCTCATCAGCTATCTCATGCTGTAGTATCAATTTCAGACAATATTCATGTATATGTAGTTCATGGTAATGCATCGAGAGAAATCTGAACTTCTTTTCAAACCTCTAATTTAACAATATCTGTTTGATCAATATCAAGAATAATTTCTAGATTATCAGGATTTTCTACATACACGTATTTTTCATTACTATCATTTGTGTTAGATGATGATCAAACTCAATCTCAGACTTGCATATTCATTTTTGTAATAACTCAATCAAAATTGGCCTTCAATGTGTAATTATCATATTTTTTTCTAATTGTTTCAATATTCTTCTTTTTTTGTTTGATATTATTCCTTATTTCTGCAATTTCATCTTGGTTTCAAGCCTGTAAATCATCTAATTCAGATTTTGCTATTTTTGTCTCTAATCCTTTCATCTGATAGTCTAACTTCGCAGCATCTATTTTTTGCTGTTTTTGAAGTTCTGCTTGATCATAATCTATTTTTAACTTATCTAATTCTTGTTTTAGTTTTTGTAATTCTAGTTCCTTATCTTCCAATTCCTTTCACCTTTTTTCTCAAATAGTATCCGGATTTGTTAATCAAAGAATTTCATCAATAGCTTTGTTGCTCTCAGATTTTAAGCTCCTTCAATTTTGAATTGTCACTACAGTCCGTGTTGTTTCACTGCTAGTATCGCTTTCTTCGTACATTGTCTCACAGTATTCGCTTAATAATGTCTTGTCGTCTGCAACCTCCTTTAATATTTCGTATTGTTGTATTAGTGCCGCTTTTAATTCAACGTCAGTCATGTCATCTGTCTTGATTTCATTAGCCCAATCATACACAGATTTGCTTCAGGAATAAACTAGATTTCGGTACTTCTCTGACTTTACTTTAGAATTTAAGTCATAAGCTCAAATATAATAACGTTCATTATTTCTCTCATAATGATATTTGTCAGAGTAATGCATTGCTTTATCCAAAGGATCGATTTCCTTTAGTATAGAATCTGCAGTATATTTTAAATCTAGTACTTTTTCATTAAGGACATCATCTGTACTTAAAATACTATTCGCTTTGTCTAATGCTATAACTTCATCGTATGTTTCTTTTAATGTATCATAATCTTTTTGTTTCTTTTCATAGTCTTTTAGAGCCTGCTCATATGTATTTTTAGTATTAATATATTCATTTTCAATTGTCTGAATCTGTAATTCGAGATTTGATTCTGCATTATTTTCGTCATACTGCGCAGTTTGATATTTTTTCTGTGCCTGTAAAATTTCCAACTCTGTCTTAGAACTATCCTGAGCACGGTTTAGTCTCCTTTCTTCGTTTTCCAATTCAATTTTTGCTTGTTCTAACTCATTATCAATTTCAAATGTATCCATCTTAGCAATAATATCTCAGGCTTTTACTTGATCTCATACTTTTTTATAAACTGCAACTATTTTTCAGCTTTCAGGGAATGTTAATTTTTGAGCATTAGAAAAATTTGCTTTTCAGTTCATTGTTAGCTCATTAACAACGTTACCACGTTCTACAATCATGTCATTTGAGATATAATCATCACTTGTTGACTCTTTATTTCATCGTTTTTTATATGCAAAAATTCAAAGTCCGATAAGTAAAGCTATAACTATTCAAATTGTAACTCGGAATTTTCGTGTCTTTTTCTTTAGCTTTTTTAACATTTTAAAAAACAGTTTCGAAGTAAAATATTTATGTTGTGATAATATAATTAACTATAACGATAATTCAAGCTTAATGACTCATATTTTTTATATTTGATGATGAGCATATCTATATTTTTTTATTTCGTTTATTAGTAATCAAAAACATAATTTAAAGGTCATTCGTTGATACTTGTAACTGTCATATCAGCTCAAAACTCACCTGTTTGAATTTTCCATCAATTAGCTTTGGCTTCATCGATGAAATAATTATATATTTCTTCCGCTTTTTTGTATGGTGCTGAATAAACAAAATCAAGTTTCGTTCATTTAGTACTTCTTCAATAAAGTGTGAAGTTTGAAACTAAAAGGACTTCTCAATCGATGTCTTGTAATGATGTATTTATATTTCAATCAGGTCATGTAAGTCGTTTTAAAAGAGGAAATTTTTTCATAATTCTGGCTATCTTTTCTTGGTACGTTTCAAGATCGTCCACATGAATTCATAGGTAAATTATTATTCATCTTCAGATTTCTCTATGAATGTTTTGTTCTTCAATGTCGAGTTTTGCAGATTTTACTTGTTGTACAACCAATCTCATATCTAGGATGTTAAATACTAAATTATTTTTCTTTCTTTCATTCAGAAAACATATAATATATTACTAGTAATGGTGCAACTAATATTTTCTTTAATGTTGGCTTTGTCCAGAAATTTGCAGGAAAATCTTTGAATAATGAAGTCATCATTAGATTTCGTTTGTTGTTTGATTTATCCTTTTGAAATGGATATGTGAAAAAATCTTTTATAAATTTTCGCATAGTCACGTACTTAATTATTAAAATAATTCAACCTCTCCAAACATTGAACAAGGTCCAGGAGCGCATCAATCAGTGAATGCAAGCTTATAATATTTCGTTTTATCTGGTGATTCAAAAAACCAAATTAATGGTCGAGTATCATCTAATATGTCATCAAAACAATTATTTGACACATATGAATCTCAATTATCTAGGATTGAATATATTTGAGTTTTTGGATTTGAAGATGTGATTTTTGTTTGATCTTCATAAGAGATTATTTCTTTATTTATGGAACATCAATTTTTTAATTGTTTCTTGATTATATTTTCAAGAGATTCATTTTCTGATTTCTCAAATACTTCAATAAATTCCGCTCAATGAGATATTCTATTTCATTCTCTTATAAAGATTGGAGATTCAGATTTTACATAAAAAGTATCATATCATGCAGGTGTTGTAATCCTGAGTCATAAATCTGGATAAACAGATGTA
>JAEEGL016420022.1_pt1 | contig 13699 bp, 17 predicted proteins | sample 9134231 | NCBI WGS metagenome assembly JAEEGL01 (sample SAMN16246548, study PRJNA631951) | gut metagenome | biome: gut microbiome; feature: rumen; material: fiber-attached | host: Bos | place: Iran: Karaj | collected 2018-10
ATTGGCGAAATGTGGCCATTGGCAAGCAGATTTATCTGTACCGAATATGCTTCTGCAAATTCTTTCTCTTTCGGGCAAATAGCCGGTCATTACTTTAAAACTGACAACAGATACATCGACATGATTTTGCCGGTGGTTGTAGATGTTATGGCTTTACCGCCAGGCGAGCGACTGATTGCCTATAGCAACGATAAAACTGAATCAAAACTCGAGGATATCGTTAATAATATGCTTACCCGTGCCATCAACTCTGAGCAGGGGAGAGCTTTAGAGCTTTTGATCCAACTGGCGTCGATACCTAAGAGAAGAAAGCAAGCATATGAGATTATAACAAACGCAATCCCTTCTCTTAATCAATGCTTGAGAACGTTGCCCGTACACTACCTATATGTGAAAGATCATTTTGATGAGTCCATGTATTTTCCTCTCTTGAAAGAGTGCCTGTCATATCTTGGGCCAGAAGCACTTGTGCTACGAGGGGATGCGGTCCAATGGTGCTTTTATCACAAGCCAGAAGTGGTATGCGATTATATCGAAAGGATTGAGAAGGATCCTAAGAGCCACGTTATCCTATCGCAGATTTGTTTCTATGGGTTATGTGTGGACAATCAAAGAGACAAGTGCGGCGAGTTGCTGGAGCGAATTCTCTCGCAAAATGACGAGCATGTAATTGCTACAATGGTCAAAGTGTCAATGAAAATGTTCGCTGATCCTGACTATACACCGTATTCGCGAGCATATCTCGAAAGGTTTGTAATAGACGGAAGAGAAGAAGTTGTAGATTCCTATTGTTTATATTGTGATGAACTCCCTATCGAAGCCTTCTCCTTCTATAAAGAATTAGCCAAGTCCTGGAAGAGCCAAAAACACCGTGATATTCATTCGCAACTTGAATATGTATCAAAATGCATTGCATCCTATCCCGTGGAGTGTTATAAGTTTGTTGAAGATCAGGATTATGCCAGCATCGAAGATCAATGGATTGCAGATGAGGAAGTAGTGAAAGTGCTATTAAAGATCTATGGCAAGATGAAAGAGGATGATGATGAAGCATCCCTCAATGAGATAATGGATATGTTTGATGAATTCATTTACAGAGGGAATCGTGTCATTTACTCTGCTGTAGAAAAACTCAGATAAAAAACTTCCATCAATTGCCGGAACTGATGGAAGTGAGGGAATGATGGAGCGGGGGAGATGCCAGGGAGATGCCCGATCTGGTCGGGCATGACGGGACTGTCGGCCGGGAATGACGGAAGGGTCAGTATCGTTTAAGCACATAATTCACAATCCCCTCAACGTGCAGGGCGACGATGGCCCGGCGGCCTTCGTCGGACTCCAGGAAGAGGCAGTTGTCGCATGCTGTCGAAAGAGGTGTGACACCGACATAATTTCTTCAAAAAATAACTGTCATTTTTTTTGAGTGTCAAAACCTGACACTCTTGCTTTCTACTTTTGTATTGTAAAGATATAAAAGGAGGAGGCATTATGGCAACAACGACAATGGTCAGTATTCTGATTCTGATTGCTTTTGGCGATTTTATCGCGGTTTCTTTGTCCGATTCCCGCCGTCAGCAAAACTATAGAAAGGAGGAGCGATGAGATGGTTTGGGAAACGGAAAACTACAGCGCTTCAAATGGAGATGGAAGTGCTGCGGCAAAAGGCAACAGGGCTCTTTGTCCGTCTGCAGTATATGAGGGATGAGGAGGAAGCGGAGCTGAACGCTCTCTATGAGACGACCATCGGCAGGTATGAATATGAGAAATTCACCGCCGAGGTTGTGAACTGGCGGCTGAACGAGGAGATCAAACTGGTCCAGATCTTCATCAACCGGCACGAACCCATCGAACAGCAGACAATCGATGAAGAAATCAACGTGGCTCTCCTGCGCTACCAGAAGGAACTGGAGGAACGGGAGGCGAAGATTGCTGCTGCCAAAAAGTTTATGGAAGCCCCCAGGATGACGGTGGCTCAAACGCAGGAATTTCGTACGCTCTTCCGCATTGCTACTAAGGCCTTGCATCCAGACCTGAATGCGACAGTGAACCCTTATATGCAGGAACTCTTCGTCGCTGCCGTATCTGCTTATCGGGAGGGTGACATCGACACGCTGCGTCACATCGTGCGTATGATTAGCGAGGGGAAAGAGGAGCAACTCTCCCGGAAGGATATCCTGCATCTGATGGAGGAGGCCAGGGCGTCGATCGCCATCTTCCAGGAGAAGATTGACAAGATGAATACCCGCTTTCCCTTTACCTTCCGGGAAAGGCTCAAAGACAGGGACTGGGTCGTGGAGAAGCAGGAATCGTTGAAAGAGGAGATTGTGGCGCTTGAATCCAAGAACACAGAACTGCATACCTATCTAACCCTACTAAAGCAATGGAAACCAGCCTCGTTAAATTAAATCCCGAGTTGATGGCGCTCATCAGCGGTAAGGATGCCGCTGCCAGCATTGCGCCGTTCCAGCGTGAGGTATTCCTCGTCAAGCTCCCGGTGAAGGGTACCGGCTATTGCAAGCGCATCAAGAAGGTGCAGCGCAAGCTTGAACCCGGCATGGAGCTCACACTCCGCCGGCACCCTGATAATGAACACGACGATTGTGCCGTGGCTATTTATCACGATGAACAGCGCGTTGGTTGGGTGCCGATGGCGCACAACCAGATCATCGCTCACCTTATGGATATCGGCAAGCGTTTCACCTGCAAGATTGACAGCATCGTACACGACGACGACTGGCCCAAGATAGAAGTCAATATTTATATTGTTGATTGATTTATTCGGTACAAGAAATAATACTTTGTATCTTTGTAAAAAAAGAATACTATGGCACAATACCCCTGCGAAACCTGCAAATTCAGAGCGCATTACGACAAGAATCCCAAGTCGGTCGTCGGCCGTTTCTGGCGGTGGCACATCAATTTCTGCCCGGGATTTAAGGCCTATTTCACGCATCAGGATGCGGAGACGAAGGCGGCGCTTCGGGAAAAGTATCATTTTACAAAGTATCAATAGTCATGATTCTTACGACAACTCCAACCATTGAAGGACGCACCATTGTCGAGTATAAGGGCGTCGTGTTCGGCGAGGTGATCGCCGGTGTCGATTTTCTGCGTGATATCGCGGCGAGCATCCGCAACTTCGTGGGTGGCCGCAGCGGCTCGTATGAGGAAGAGTTGATCCATGCCCGCGAGCAGGCGATGGACGAGATGCGGCATCGTGCCGAGCAGATGGGCGCGGATGCGGTCGTCGGCATCGACATCGACTACGAGGTCCTTGGCGCCAACAACGGCATGTTGATGGTCACCGCTTCGGGTACGGCAGTGAAAATCCGATAACCCGCTTATGATGACGCGAAAACATCTGGCGGCCGAGAAGAACCGGCTGCAGACCCATAATTGCGCGCAGGCGGTGCTTTGTACGTATTGCGACCTCTGCGGCCTCGATCCCAAGACGGCCGAGGACATCGCGGGGTCTTTCTGGCTTGGGATGGGCTGTATGGAAGGGACCTGCGGCTCGCTGGTGGGCGCCGGGATGGTGCTGGGCCTGGTAACGAAGGACCGGCATCTGGCGCGGAAGCGGATGAAGCAGATCATGCAGAAGTTCCAGGAGCGCAACGGCGCGACGCAGTGCCGTCAGCTCAAGGGCGTCGACACGGGCCGCGTGCTGCGCGAATGCCCCGATTGTGTCGCGGACGCGGCGGAGTTTCTCGAAGCGTTTCTTCAGGAAGATGGGAATCGTTAAGGCTTTCGAGGCGGCGTTTCGCCGCAAACAGGAGAAGGGGTGGGACAAGATCTACGTGGTTGTGGACATCCACGACACGATCCTGCGTGCGTGCTACGAGGGCGAAGAGCGGTACGACTATCTGCCGTACGCCAAGCAGGCGCTGCAGCTGCTCTCGTCGCGAGACGACATCTGCCTGATCCTCTGGAGCGGCTGCTACCCGGAGCGGCTGGCGGCATACTGCGAGCAGTTCGCCAGGGACGGCATTCACTTCGATTATATCAACGAGAACCCCGAGGTCGGCAATTCGTCCTTCCAGGACTTCAGCGTCAAGCTCTACTTCAACGTTGGCATCGACGACAAGTTCGGCTTCGACCCCGAGACCGACTGGGTGCAAGTCATCGAGGCCGCCGCGTTGCCGGCTAGTCGGCTTTCGTAGCGGGCAGTTGCTGGAGAAGACCGTCGACCGTGTCGACGACGGCGTCGAACAGTTTGTACATCAGTTCGGGCTCTTCCATTTGGGGGATATAGACGATGGTCCGCCTGCCGGCGCCTTTCATCCAACCGGCTTCGGTGTGGGCGCTGCGGCCGCAGGGGAGGACCAGGACGCAGGTGTCAGCCCAGTTCAGGGCCTCCAGGTCGGCCTGGAACTGCCGTTCGGCCTTCGGATGGTGCAACCCTTCGGCATACTGCGCGAATTCCCAATTCAGCGCATTCTCATCAATCTCCGTCCACCGGAACCCATGCCCGCCATGCGGCGGATTCCGAAAATCATAAACCTCATGCCCCGCCTCCCTGAGCCGTTCCACCACCTCCGGGTAAAAGGTATTCCTCCAGCTGGAGGCAACGTAAATCTTAGCCATAGCCGTTGTCTTTTCCTACAAAGATAAATGAATCCGATAAAACAACAAGCCTCGATTGGGCCAACGCTCAGGCTTGATGGACATCATTTTGCCAAACTGGCGTCGGTTTCCTGATTCTTTATGTCTTCAATATCAGATAGTTAAGAATTATAGCCCGACGCTGGACCCCGATATCATCCTTCAGCGTCGAAGCATCCCTCTTAGAAAGCCTTCAGACCCCGATCGCCCGACGCGAGTTTGGCAGAATACTCAAGTTGTGAGTCCCAGCTGACCTATAAAATGATACAGCGCGTGCGGGGCGAGGACGAGGGGGAAGAGGAGGCCGTAAACGGCGCCCCAGAAGTGGGCGGAGTGGCCGATGTTGTCAGTGCCTCGGCGGGCCATATACCAGCAGTAGAGGAGGTAAAGCGGTGCGAAAATGTATCCCGGGACAGGGATGGGGATCAGGTAGATGTAGATGCCCATCTTCGGCTCGAAAAGGATACTGGCGAAAAGGATGGCCGACACGGCGCCGGAAGCGCCCACGGCATTGTACCCGGGCTCGTTGCGGTATTTGACCAGGTCGCCGATGGTCGAGACGGCCAGCGCGCTGATATAAAAGACGATGTACAGAACGTCACCTTTCGTTGCGCCGAAGATACTCCCAAAATACGCTTCTACTACGCGGCCGAAGAAATACAGCGTGAGCATATTGAAGAACAGGTGTCCCCACCCGGCGTGAACCAGGCCGTACGAAAACATGCGGTACCACTTCCTGTCGTGCCAGGTGGACCAGGCATTGAATTCCAATGCATGGAACATCCGGCCGTTCGAGAAGCACATCAGGCTCACGGCCACTGTGATCGCAATTAGGAGAAGTGTCATCGAAGCGCTATTTTTGATAGCACTCGTGCGTCACGATCGGCTTGCCGTTGGAGTCAAGGAGCGGGGTGAGTCCGCCGCCGTAGCCGCGGCAGATGTACAGGTAATTGACGCCCGTTTCCTTGTCAACGATGACGACGGCATCCGTCATCAGGCTGATGCCTTCCTTTTCCTTGATATCAAATCTGTCTTTTCCCATGGTCGATAGAATTTTATTCAAAGATAAATAATCTTTGTTTATCTTTAAAGCATAAAAACGACACTATGAGAACATACCATAACATCCCCCGACCGGAGTATACGCCTGATTTCATTACGGAACTGAAGGAGGACGAGGTTTTCGTCTTTGGGAGCAACCTGGCCGGGAGCCACGGCGGTGGGGCCGCCTATGTGGCGTGGCGGAAGTTCGGCGCCGTGATGGGGCAGGGTGTCGGGCTGCAGGGCCAGAGCTATGCCATTCCTACGATGCAGGGCGGCGTGGAGACCATCGCCCCTTACGTGGACGACTTTATCGCTTTCGCGGAAGCGCATCCTGAACGGTTTTTCTATGTCACCCGCATCGGCTGCGGCATCGCCGGTTTCCGGGACGATGAAATCGCCCCGCTCTTCATCAAGGCCCAGCCACTGGAAAACGTCTGCCTCCCACAATCATTCGTCGTGTAAATGTAGAAATTAATCTGCAATAATTCGTAACTTGCGGGGCAAACAATCTATGCTGACAATGAAAAGGATATTCTACCTTCTGGCGGCCCTCGTGCTGCTCGCCGGATGCTCCGGCAACAATGGCTCCGTGCCCTCGTTCAACGATGTGATCGCTTCGCGGCGGAGCATCCGCAGCTACGACGCTACGCGGACCATCTCCGAGGCGGAGGTTCGTACGCTGGTAAAGGCTGCGCAGGAGGCACCATCCTGGGCCAACATGCAGCCTTCGAAGTATTATGTGGCCATCAGCCCCGAAAAGCTCGCGGCTGTGCAGGATTTGGTCGGCGGCAACAAGGAGCGGATCCAGGGCGCACCGGTGCTCATCGTCTCGACGTATGAGCGGGGCAAGTCGGGCTTCTTCCGCGGACAGCAGACCAATGAACTCGGCGACTTCTGGGGCGCCTATGACAACGGCCTGAGCAATGCTTATCTGATTCTGATTGCCCGGGCCATGGGCTACGATACGCTTATCATGGGCATGCGCGATGCAACGGCGCTCCGCACCCTGTTCCAGATCCCCGGAGAGGAAACCATCACGGCCGTCATCGCCCTGGGCTACCGCGCCGAAGAGCCGCGTGAGCCCGCGCACCGCGACCTCGAGGAAATCTTGAAGTTCTACTAGTCAACTTCTTGGTATTCAAATCTTCAGAATTTTTAAAAACTTATCGAAGCTATGAAAAAAATCGTTGTCATCGGTACGCTGCTCGCCCTGATGCTGGGCGGAGGTACAGCCAACGCCCAGGTATCGGAGTCTCCCGAATGGGCGATGAAGATCAAGGCCGAGGGACTGGGTCGTTCGCAGATTGAAGAACTGTCACAGTTTATGACCGATTATCTGGGCTCCCGGCTCACCGCCTCGCAGCAGAAGCGCCGCGCCGACGCGCTCGTCGTGGAAAAACTCAAGGAGCTGGGCCTTTCCAATCCCCGTTCCGAATTCGCGATGGAATTCACCCGCGGCGGCTGGGACGTGGTCAAGACGTACGCTGCGATGACCACGCCGTACTATTGCGCTTTCTCGGTCAACCCGAAAGCCTGGTCGGGCAGCACCGCCGGCCTGGTGCAGGGCGAATGCATGCTCTTCAACGTGCAGAAGAAGGAAGATCTCGAACAATACCGGGGCAAGGTGGCCGGCAAGATCCTGCTGATGCCCTCCACGCAGTCTGCCGACATCAATTTCGAGCCGCTGGCAACGCGCTATACCGAGGAGGAGCTCGAGGCCCTGAAGATGGATAACCGCGCCAATGCGCGCAACCGCTTCGGCGGCCCGGGCCGCATGCCCTTCGACTTCCGGGCGATGATGGAGCTCCGCCAGCTCATCGCCGCGTTCTACATGGAGGAGAAGCCGCTCTGCGTGGTGACGGGCAGCGGATCGTTCAACGTTCCCACCGGAACGGGCGTCAACTACAAAGTGGGCGATCCCGAGCCGGTTCCCGAGATTACGATGCCGCTCGAAGACCACGGTCGCATGGTCCGTCTGCTGCAGAAAGGTCAGAAGGTCGAGATGGAGCTCGAGCTCATCAACCAGTTCACCGACGAGAAGGAAGTCCACAATATCTACGCGGAAATTCCCGGCACCGACCCCAAGCTCAAGGATGAGATCGTGCTCATCGGCGCGCACTTCGACTCCTGGCACGGCGGCACGGGCGCAGCCGACAATGCGTCGGGCTGCATCGTGATGGTCGAGGCGATGCGCATCCTCAAGGAACTGGGCTTTAAGCCCCGGCGTACCATCCGCCTCGCGCTGTGGGGCGGGGAGGAGCAGGGCCTTTTCGGCTCCCGCGGCTATATGGAGCAGTACCTGATGAAGGGCGAGAAGAAACTTCCCGGCTTCGACAAGTTCGCCCTCTACCTCAATATGGACAACGGATCGGGCCGTTTCCGCGGCATCTACCTGGAGCGGAATGACGCCGCATTCCCGTTCTTCGAGGCGTGGATGAAGTGCATCGAGCCGCTCGGCTTCGAGTACCTGTCGCCCCGCACTACGGGCGGAACCGACCACCAGACGTTCACCCGCGCCGGCCTGCCGGCTTACCAGTTCATCCAGGATGAACTCGAATACAACCGCACCTACCACACCATCATGGACACCTACGAGCGCCTGTCGATGAGTGACTTGAAGACCGACGCGACCATCGTCGCGTGGCTCGTGGCCTGCGCGGCCAACGATCCCGGCCGGATTCCGCTCTATCCCGTCGTGCCGTCGAGCCGTCCGCCGTTCATGTAATGGAAAGCGGAATCCGTACGATGCCCGTCTGGAAATGGGCGCTGTTGTTTCTGGCGAGCCTGGTCCTTTCTTTCCTCGTGATGGGGGTGGGCCGGGGCGCGCCGTCGGCCGTTCCGGCCGGCTGGCTGCGCAGCCTGGCTGCCGTGGCCTCTTCCGCGGCCATGCTGGGCGTTTACGCGCTCTTTGTGCGCTGGTTTGAGGGTCATACTGCCCTGGACCTGCCGATGTGCCGTATGGCCGGCGAAACGGCCAAAGGACTGGGCGTCGGTTTTATGTACTTTGTGGTGGTGGTGGGTGTGATGTATGCCTGCGGCTGCTACCGCATCGCCTCGTTCAACAACCAGCCCGCCGTCCTCGTCAACGCGTTTTTCGGCGGCATCACTACGGCCGTGGGGGAGGAACTGGTGTTCCGCGGCGTGCTGTTCCGCTGGATCGACGAGAAGTGGAACTTCGTCGTCGCCCTGATTGTGTCTTCCGCCTTGTTCGGCCTGCTGCACCTGGGCAATCCCGGGGCTACGTGGTGGTCGTCGCTTGCCATCGCCATTGAGGCTGGCCTGCTGCTGGGCACCGCCTACAAGTATTCCGGCACGTTGTGGCTGCCTATCGGCATCCACTGGGCCTGGAACTTCACGCAAGGCCGTATTTTCGGTATCAGCGTGTCGGGCTCAGACTCCGGCCCCTCGCTCATCAATCCCGAGATCTCCGGTCCGGAGATCCTGACCGGCGGTGACTTCGGTGCGGAAGCCTCCGTCATCGCGGTCGTCCTGGGCGCAGCCCTGTCGGCCTGGTATATCGTCAAAATCGTTCGCAAGAAATGAATCGGATAGTTGTTTTCGTAGCCTTTCTGCTGCTGGCGCTGCCGGCGCAGGCACAGTTGAAGGCGGGCCCCTGGGTGTGCGATGCCGGCGAGCATTCGCTGACCATCGCCTGGACCAGCGAGCTGCCCGGCATGGCGTATGTGGAGCTGGAAGACGGCTCCCTCCACTATGAAATGTTTGCAGGCCGCCGTATCTTCGAGCGCCTGCACCAGGTGACGATCAAGGGCATGGCGCGCGGCGCCGTGGTCCGCTACCGCGTATGCGGAGAGAACCTCAAGGACGACGCCAATCCCCGCAAGCCGGCGTTCCAAGGCGGCTATACGAGCGATTGGATGGCCGTCCGCACCCTGGACCACACGGCCTCCTCGTGCCATTTCACGGTGTTCAACGACATCCACATGCGCGTGGATGACTATGCGGCGATGGCGGCACAGGTCGATTCCGCGAACACGGATTTCCTCTTCCTGAACGGCGACATCGTGTCGGCCGGCAACTATGACCTCGACGCGCTGGTGGAGCATGCCATCGTTCCGCTGGGCGCGCTCCCGCAGGGCCTGCCGCTCCTCTTTGCGCGCGGCAACCACGAGGGGCGCGGCAACAACCCGAAACTCATCGCCGAGGTGTTCCGGGGCAGCGAGGCGGCGCCGTTCTACTATACGTTCCTGCAGGGCCCCGTGGCTTTCATCGTGTTCGATGCCGGCGAGACCGGTAAGAACCGCTCCATCCTGTTCAGCGGCGGCGACGTGTATGAAGAATACCTGGCCGAGCAGATCGCCTGGGCCCGCGAAGCGATGCAGGCACCCTGGTTCCGCAAGGCTCCGCTCAAGGTCTGCCTGCTCCACGTGCCGATGATCGACCACGAGGACAAGAACGATTATCTGCTTCAGCGCTGGCTGAACCAGCATTTTATGAAGCTGCTCAACAGTGCCGGCATCGACCTGATGATCGGCGCCGACCTTCACGAGTATATGCTCTGCGAGCCCGGCACGATGGGCAACCGCTTCCCGATCATCGTCAACGACGACGCCCACCGCCTCCAGTTCGATTACACGCGGGGCGGCAACTATCTGGTCCGCAGTTACGGACCGGATGGGACGAAAGAGTTCGAATACGGGAGTTCTTCCCGGTAGGCTAGCGCCGCTTCAAGACCCGGTTTCCCGAGCTGACGGCCCCGGAGGGGCACACCAGGCGGCATAGGTGACAGCCGACGCACTTCGTTCCGTCGAGGCGGGGCTGACGGTCTTCTCCGAAGGAGAGGGCTTGGTGGCCGCCGTCCCGGCAGGCGATATAGCAGCGGCCGCAGCCGATGCATTTCTCCCGGTCAACCTTGGGATACACGATGGTGTCGCGGTCCATATCGGAAGCGGCCATGAACGTGGGCAGCTGCCTGCCGACGAGGTCGTCCAGCTTTTCAATGCCGTTATCGGCCATATAGTTCTGCAGGCCCAGGGTGAGGTCGTCGATGATCCGTTGGCCATACTGCATCACGGCGGTGCAGACCTGCACGTTGCGGCAGCCCAGCTCGATGTATTCCAGGGCGTCGCGCCACGTTTCGATGCCGCCGATGCCGCTGAGTTCCACGGTCCGGCCAAACTGGGCGGGGTTGTTCAGGATGAGGTGGTTTGCCAGCTCCAGGATGAAACGCTGCGCGATGGGCTTGACGGCACGGCCGGAGAGGCCGGAGACGCACTTGTACCCGTTCACTTCGGAACGCGAGTCCATCGTCACGCTCTTGATGGTGTTGATGGCCGAAATAGCGTCGGCACCGGCGAAGAACGAGGCCATCGAGGGCTGGCTGATGTGGGTGATATTGGGTGTCATCTTCGGGATGACGGGGATGTCGACGGCGTGCTTCACGCAGGCGGTGTAGAACAGCACCAATTCCGGGTTCTGGCCTACGTCGCTGCCCATGCCGGCATGGCGCATCTGAGGGCACGAGAAATTCAGCTCCACGGCATCGACGCCCGCTTCCTCCGCCCTTCTGGCGAGATGGATCCATTCCTCCTCGTTCTTGCCCATGATGGAGGCGATCACCACTTTATGGGGATAGTCCTTTTTCAGGCGGCGCAGGATTTCAAAATCTTCCTGCGGCGTGTTTTCGCTCAGCTGCTCCATGTTGCGGAAGCTGTAGAAGTCGCTCGAGCCCTCCAGGTGCATCGCGTCGAAGCGCGGCGACACCTCCTTGATTTCCTGCAGGCAGATGGTCTTGTAGAACACGCCGCCCCAGCCGGCTTCGAACGCCCGCGCCACCATTTCGTAGTGGGTGCTGACGGCCGAGGAGGCGAGGAAGAACGGGTTCTCGCAGGGGATGCCGCAGAAAGTGATTTCCAAGCTGGGAAGCGTGCGCCGTACCGGCGGCACCGGCAGCTCCTTCACGATATCCCGGATCCGGATGGGCTTGTCGTAGTGGATGCAGGCCTTCTCGGCTGCTTTCAACTCCTCTTCGGAGCACTGCTCCACCCACTGGCGGGCAAGGGCTTGATTATCGAATCGGATGGCCCGGATCGCGCGCGCCGGGTCCCCCTTCTTGCAGGCTTTGCTACAAGGCGCATCGGCACAAAACAGACACCGCGCCGCCTCTTCTTGCAGGTGCATCATAACAACTGAGTTTCAATTCATCGAATAAAATTAACACTTTTTTCCGACATAATTGCAAAACACACGAAAAGCCGGCTCGTGAGCCAGCTTTTCCTGTGGAGATGAAGTGGACGTGCTGCACGTGAAGATGGATGTCAAATCCGCCCAGGATTTCCTGGCGATGGTTGCCGAAAAGGGCGAGGCAATGGTAGAAGTCCAGGACCTGCTGGCCTTCGCCCGGCCCTGGATCACGGACTGGCCGGAACACCTGGCCCGCTTGGAGCGCACGGCCGAAAGCCACGACCGCTGCACTCCCACAGAACTGGCGAACTGGAACAAAGTCAGCCGCCAGACGGTCTACAACTGGCGCGACCGGGGGCTCCTGGTCTATGATGGAAGGAGAATCAACGTGCCTGGCACCGTTGCGCTCTGGAGATTCCTGATCAAACTGAGATGACGAAACAGTCTTTGTAAACCTTGGCAAGAATGATTAACTTTGAGCAAAAGAATTATTGAGAGATGCGGTTTGTAGGAAACAAGTTGATAGCCGAATGTACGGCCTATGATTTCAAGTCTGCGCTTGAAAAGAAGAAGATTCGTGATTGGCTCAAAAGCGTCAGTGCCTTTGCTGATTCCGAAGGTGGGACGTTGTTCTTTGGTGTGGATAATGATGCCAGCGTAAAAGGCGTGGTTGATGCGCAGCGCGAGCTTGAGTTTATCAGTGAGAAGATCAATGCTCATCTGGATCCAGTGCCTGTTTATTCGCTGAATCCGGCGAAGACAGATGACGGGAAGATCGTCCTGGTTCTAGAGATTCCGGCTGGAATGCAAACGCCCTACTATTTGAATCTTGACGGCAGGAGGATTGCCTATGTGCGGCGTGGTAACCAAAGTGTTCCTGCTAATGCCCACGAACTCTTCGGACTTGTGCTGAGAGGAAGCAATCGTAGCTGGGACTCCCTCGTTTCGAATGAATTGCGCGAGAAGCATTCCTTCAATACTTTGGAGCGTGAATACAATAAGAGATCCGGCAGCCAGTGGGAAGAAAGATTGTTGCGTTCCTTCGGCCTTGAGACGGAAGATGGTCATCTGACGAACGCCGGACTTCTGTTTGCAGATGACTGCCCCATAGCACAATCCCGGGTTTTCTGCACAAAATGGAATGGGCTTACGAAAACTGACGCCATCAATGATTCTGAGTATCAGGGCAACTTGCTGATGCTGCTCGATACGATCAAGAACTTCATTAAGGCGAACACAGCTGTACGCTGGTACAAACTTCCAGATTACCGACTGAACCTTCCTGAGTATGCAGAAAGGGCTATTGAGGAGATGTGTGTGAATCATCTGATTCACAGAGACTATTCGGAATTGGGTTCAGAAGTATCCACCAACATCTATGATGACAGGATTGAAACGACTTCGCCCGGTGGCATAACGGATAGCTTCGAACCAATCCGCCTTGATCCTGAGAAGATAGCTTCCAAACGAAGGAACCCTATCCTGGCAGAAGTCTTCTCGCAATTGCGTTATATGGAAAAGCGAGGAAGTGGCTTGCGGAAGATTCAGGACGAGACAGCTTTACTACCTAGCTACAAAGAGGATAAGCAGCCTTATTTTGAATCGAGCCGGGATTTCTTTTACACGACGCTGCTCAATGTCAATTATGGAATGACTGACGCGGACTTTGATTCTCTGGTAGAGGCAAGACAGGTTTCTGACGGAAATAAAACTCCGGAAATTCACCCAGAAAATTCACCCAGAAAGCGAAAAATTCACCCAGAAAGCGAGGAATTCACCCAGAAAATTCACCCAGAAACAGAAAAAACTACCCAGAAAAAGATTGGGAAGACAGCTCAGGCCATCATCGATGCGATAGTAAGCGACGGCAAAACAACCAGAAAAGAACTAGCCAAGATCACCGGGCGATCCG
>JAEEGL016907627.1_pt1 | contig 13699 bp, 11 predicted proteins | sample 9134231 | NCBI WGS metagenome assembly JAEEGL01 (sample SAMN16246548, study PRJNA631951) | gut metagenome | biome: gut microbiome; feature: rumen; material: fiber-attached | host: Bos | place: Iran: Karaj | collected 2018-10
CCTTTTCGTTGACAACGCCAAGGCAATCGCAATGGCTTGGGGCGTGAGCGAGGCTGTCGTGGGCTTGACTGTTGTGGCTTGCGGTACGTCGCTCCCCGAACTCGCCACAAGCATCGTAGCCGCACGCAAAGGACAGAGTGCATTGGCGATAGGTAACGTACTGGGCAGCAACGTGTTCAACATCTTTATGATTGTAGGCATCACGGGTCTCATCTGCCCGATGAGGGGACTCGAAATCACCAATCTCGACCTCGGAATGATGTTGGGCTCGATATTCGTGCTTTGGCTGTTCTCATACACCAAATACAAGATTGAACGCTGGGAGGGCGCGGTACTTACCCTCTCCATCATCGCATATATGACGTGGCTCGTTTACAACGCAATGGCGGGCGCGACGGCTTGATAATCAGATTGTTTGTTATGGATATACAATTACAATATTGCAGCTGCAACAGCGGCGGACACACCGTAGTGGCGGGATTTTCGGACGAGATTAAGGGTGAATCCGTCATCTACCTCGACGGCAAGCAACTTGACGCCCTGCCGACCGATTATGTAATTGATTTTCATATACATAACGGCAATCTCTACGTCATCTACAACCGTGCAATCCGCCGCATACCCGATATTGACGGCGGCAATACCACCCCCGACGAGGGCTACACGTTGGAGATGCAGGATTATTACAGCTACGAACCGCCCAAAATGCTTTCAGGCAGCGACGGCACGCTCTGGGCGCACATCGGGGGAAGGCTTTTCAGGGCTGACGGCTCGGGCGCGGCGTGGACTCAGGTGGCGGAATTTCCGATTGGTGAAACGGCGGAGGTTGTGGACGGCGGATTGTTGAAATTCACCAAAAACCTCCTCCGCGACGACATCACCGACGGCTGCCGCACTTACGACCCGGCGACAGGAGCAATTGCCGTCATAAATAATTAGTAACCAATATAATACGACAACAATATGAGAAATATTTTTATAATGACTGTGCTCTCGGTGCTGATGGCATCCTGCAACGCGCAGACCAAATCAGGCGACGGATTCAAGATCAACGGCTCTTGGAGCGCGGGTCAGGACGGCGACACCATTTTTTGCGTTGCGATTACGCAGATTGGCGTTGTCCCCACCGACACGGCGGTCATCAAGGGCGGCAAGTTCAATATCAACGTCAATGAAAAGGAAGCTGCACTCCGCACCATCGTGGCTGTGCGCAACGGTATGCCCGCATCGGCTGCCGAAGTCATCGTAACCCCAAAAGGCTCTGTAAATCTGGAACTTCCAACAACCGCTGATGGTGTTGGCAAGGTCTCTGGCAACCGTGACAGCGAGATTTGGGTGGCGGCTCGCAAGGCGGCTCAGGACCGCGAACAGGAACTCGTTGCAAAGGCTCAGGACCTCATCCGCATCGCCAACGACACCTCTGTTGACATACTCTCGCGTTTTGCGGCGCAGAAACAGATCGATTCGCTCTCGCAGACTGTTTACGATGTGTATGCCGACGCAATCCTCAACAATATGCCCTCGCCCACCTGCGGCCTGATGCTCAGGTACTTTGGCGACAATCTCGCCCCCGAGCGCGTCAATCAGATTGTGGAGCAAATGTCCAAAAAAATGCCCGACGACCCTGTTTATAAGGCAATTGCAGCACAGCGCAACGCCGAACAGGAGACCGCAGTCGGCAAGCCTTACAAGGAGATTGCAATGGTGGACCTCAAAGGCAATATGAAGCGTCTCAGCGATGTAGTCAAGAACAACAAGCTGACACTCATCGACTTCTGGGCGTCGTGGTGTGCACCCTGCCGCGCCGAAATGCCCAATGTTAAACGCCTCTACGCCCAATATCATCCCAAAGGTTTGGAGATTTACGGTGTGTCGTTTGACGAAAATATGGTCAATTGGCAAAACGCCGTCACCCAGATGCAATTGCCGTGGATTCAGGTTTCCGACCTGAAAGGCTGGGGCTCCGAGGGCGCACAGATTTACAACATCCGCGCCATCCCCGCCACCATCCTCATCGACGGCAACGGCACCATCATCGGCAAAAACCTTCGCGGTCAAGACCTTGCGAAAAAAGTCGCCGAAGTGCTGGATAAGTAACGCTGAATTGCCGAAGCATTGCCTTGCGGCAATGCGGTTTTTGAACGAAAATTAAAACGAATTAGAACGAATTTAAGCGAATTTTTAATCTCTAATTCGTTTTAATTTATTTAAATTCGCTTAAATTTTTGTTTGAAAAAAATGCGACGCCGCAAGGCGTCGCCAAAATTATTGTTGAAAAAAAATGGAAGGTAAGGTATCACGTTGGCTGACTAAGTTGTCTGAATTTACGGGCTGCAACCGCATTGTGACGTGTTTTCTTTTGGCGGTTGTGCTCATTGGAGGTGGATTGGTGGTAGCTATAATGGTCAGTTTTGCAACCAATTACGTCGCCGTCAAGGAGACCTCGGCAGGCTCGCAGTATAAGGAGATTTCGATGCCTGACATCAATGGCAACGTCCAGAGCCTCAGCGAAGTAGTCAAGGCCAACAAACTTACCTTGGTGGATTTTTGGGCGTCGTGGTGTGGACCTTGCCGCGCCGAAATGCCCAACGTCAAGAAGGTTTACGACGACTACCACGACAAGGGATTTGAAGTTTACGGCGTTTCGTTGGACGACAAGGTTGAGTGGTGGAAAGACAACGTCGCAAAACTTGCTGTGCCAGGCATTCAGGTTTCGGATTTGAAAGGCTGGACATCGGATGGAGCGACTGCATACGGCGTCCGCGCCATCCCCGCTACAATCCTCATCGATCAAAACGGCATCATCATCGCCCGAAACCTTCGCGGTGACGACCTTGCGAATAAAGTTGCCGAAGTGATTGGGGATTAGAGGAAAGTGGATAGATTGAAGAATAAAGATTAAAGAGTATAGATTAAAGCGTAAAGAGTATGCAACGGAGATTGATTTGGATATTAGTCGTTGTGACGTTGATGGCTGTGGGCTGTACGTCAACAACGACAATAAATAATGGCGATGCTCGTGGCGAGAATGAGAGCGGCGTGGTGGAGTTGGATTTCAAAAATCCTGGTGTCAAACCCATTAAGTTTCGGGATTTGATAGACTCCGTGCGCATCGTTCTTTTTGACGAAAGCGACGAGAAGGCTCTGATTGGCGATTTTAGTATGAACGTTTATAGGGGCGACGGTCGATACATTATTGCTGAAAATAATTCTGAATATCCAGTCAAGTTTTTTGACGACAATGGCAAATTTGTCAATGCCATACGCAAGGGGCAGGGCCCCGGTGAAATTGATATGCTTGCGGCAGCGTATTACAATATTGCAGCAAAAGAATTTGTTGTTTTCAATGGAAGGTCGCTTTCGATTTTTGACAACGACGGCAATTTCAAGTCTAAGGTTGACTGCAAAGTGACGTGCAATGAGATAACGATTCTTAATGGCGACTATCTTTTATATGCGCATCCATTCTTTTTTTCCTCCGGCTTTGACTATGGTTTTGCTGTGGCTGACAAGGATTTCAAAATCAAATACCAGGCGTGCCCGTATATGAAGGATGAAAAATTCTACGGTTTGTGGATGGGTCCTGATAGTAAATCGTTTAGAAATTATGGCGACAGAGTTGAGTTCCTGTTTAACGATACCATTTTTTCATACGACGGCAAGATATTGATGCCTAAAATCAATTTTAAGTACCAAAAAAATCTTGATGAAAAAGGTCGCATACTCACACAATTGACGTATGTCAGCAACGGCAGGACGCAGATTGTTAACGTTCACAATATGCCGTATGAACCATACGAAATTGTTCGTGATGCAGAGAGCGGACATTATTTTACGGTGTTTGATGAAGAAGATGATGGTGTCGATTTTTATTGTTATTTTTGGACAAGGGCATTGGAAGACCAAAGTATGTGTATGTTTCTCTGCGGTGAAGATGTAGATGAAGATTATGACATCTTTCCTGAAATTATCGACAAGTTGAAGCCCGAGCAAAAACCGATGCTCAAAGATTTGGAGTCGGAAGATGCGCATTGGCTTTTTGTATATACATTCAGGCATTTTTGAAAAAACATTTAAATCAATTAATTATGAAAAAAATACTTGTTTCATTGATTGCGATATTGGCGTCAGTGTTTACGACCAATGCGCAGACGCTTGCAACGACGACAGACGGCGGCAATCCGCTCTCATTCTCGGTGGACGGCAAGACGCTGACCGCCAAGCTCAAAGGCAATGCGACCACGGGCTATGCGTGGACTTGCCAAATCAATGACGAATCCATCATCAGCAAGACCACCGACCAATACGCCACCAACGAAAATAACGGTCAGGTGGGCGTGGGCGGCATCCACACATTCGTCTTCGAGGGCGCGAAAAAAGGCTCTACAAAAATCACCTTCACCTACAAGCGTCCGTGGGAGATCGACGGCGCGGGCGTCAGGATGCTCAAAGTGAAATACACCGGCAGCAAAATCAAGGCGTCAGAAGTTAAAAAATAGTTCATTCCCGACAATTGCGATGAAATATTTCATATTTTCGGACATACACGGCAGCGCGACCGACTGTGCCAAGGCACTCAATCATTGCGAGCGAATGGGCTGCGAGATGATTATCTGCCTTGGCGACGTGCTGTACCACGGCCCCCGCAACCCCATCCCTGAGGGTTACGATTCCAAGGCTCTCTGCGATTTGCTCAACCCCCTCGCCGACCGCCTTGTGGTCTGCCGTGGCAACTGCGACTGCGAGGTCTGCGAGATGGTTTTGGACTTTCCGCTGATGTCGGATTACAACCTGATAGTTGACAACGGCGTCAAGATTTTCGCCACGCACGGGCACATCTACTCCCCCACCCTGGGTGACGCTCCCGTTGTAAAAGGCTCAAAACTCCCGCCCAAAACCGGCTTTGACATTTTCCTTTACGGTCACACCCACGTCCCCGTCCTCTACCGCGACGATTCGGGCCGCATCATCTGCAACCCCGGCTCCACGACCCTCCCCAAAAACGGCAATCCAAAAAGTTTTGCGGTCTATGAGGACGGGAATGTAAAGGTGTATGATTTGGATGGGAATGTGATGATGGAGGTGTAAAGATGATTATTTCCTCGGAAATATACTCGCACATTGATTCTTTGTCGTAAAATACCTTGTCTTCGCCAATGTATTTAGACAAAATGCTGGGCTTGATATTTCCAGTCATTTTCCGTCTATAATTTATGAACCTTTTAGTATGTTTGGTTATGCGTATGTATAAGAAATGTGTTTGATACGACAAGGATTTTTTCAGGATGAAATGGATGTGCACAATTGGGTTTGTAGAGACGGTGTGCACACCGTCTCTACGCCGCGGATGCCGCCGCAAAAATTCCGAACAATATTTTGTGCGCCGTGTTGGTTTGTGGAGACGGTGTACACACCGTCTCTACGCTGCGGATGCAGACGCGAAAACGTCGAACAATATTTTGGTTCGTGGTTTTATTCTGTATAGAATTTATCCTGCATCCATCGCGCAGGATTGTTTTTGATATAATCTGTGATGCGGTTCAATTCATTCCAATCGCGGACGATGTGGTCGTGGAATCGTGTTTGCCATTGGAAATATATTCCGTTTTCATTGGCGTAATGTGTGATTGCACGTTTCAAACCGCCGATGGTTGTTGATAATAATCCGCGTTTTTTGGAAATATTTTGCATTGTTTCGTTTACGGTATCATTTAACCATCGCGCCGATTGCGTGGGTAGAGACGGTGTGCACACCGTCTCTATGATCGGATTTGCATCATTTGGCATTGGTGCAGACGGTGTGCACACCGTCTCTACAACCGATTGTGATTTGCCATTATTGCGAATTATTACCAAACAATGCACGTGATTGGGCATAACAACCCACAATGGAATTTCTGCATACGGATAATGGTCGGTTATGGTTTTGAATTGTTCATTGGCATACCGCCCCATTTCCGTGTAATCCATTTGCGCCTCGTCGTTTTGGTCGTAAACGATTTTGCCGAAATGTTGTTCGCGGTTTTGGGTGCAGATGGTCACGAAATACGTTCCGCCATTGTAACTGTGCCATTCCGCCCGCGCAGATGGTATGCGGTATTGGTTTCTGAATTTTTCGTCGTCCATTGTGGGTGGTTTTATTGTAGAGACGGTGTGCACACCGTCTCATTTGCCGTCGTTTTTTTGTGATAGAGACGGTGTGCACACCGTCTCTACGTGGGTTGTTGAATTATTTAAACACCTTCTGTGCAAAATCGGTCAAATAAATCCTCCAATTGCGCCAAATGTGTCCGCCTTCGGTTTCTACGTATTCATATTTGTAGCCTTTTTCATCGAGATAGCGACGGAGTCCGGCGTTTTGCTCGTAGAGGAAGTCGGTTTTGCCGATGGCGATGTAGTAGAGCGACGGTTTGGCGGCAAAGAGGCTTGCAAGTTGGTTTTGAGTCTTGGTGTCTTTCTGAAATTTAGCGTAAGTGTCGTTGCCCTCGCCGTTTACGTGAATTGCAGCCGAGAACAGACCGATGTAGCCGAATGTTGACGGATAGAGTTTTGAGGTCATAAACGAATGTCCGCCACCCATCGAAAGTCCGCAGATTGCACGGTATTTCTGACCTTTTGCCACTTTGTAATGGCTCTCAACGTAGTTGACGATGTCCATAAAACTCTCTTCCATAGATGCAACGGGCTGTTCGCCTGTGCCACGGAATGCCGGTTGGTACATACCCTTCGACCATTCGCCCGGAGCCGCCTGACAGTTGGTGTTGCCGTTGGGCATTACCACAATCATCGGTTTCGCCTTGCCCTGAGCAATGAGGTTGTCGAGGATTTGTGCGGCGCGTCCGAGTTCGCTCCAAGCGTTTTCGTCGCCGCCTGCGCCGTGGAGAAGGTACATCACGGGGTAACTTTTGCCCTTGTCGTAACCCGCCGGCGTGTAGATGGTCATACGGCGCTGCATTTTGAGCGTCGGACTATTGTACCAAACCTTTGCAAGGTCGCCGTGGGGCACTTCGTTCACCTTGTAGAGGTCGCCCTTGTCGCCTTTGGCAGAGGAGATTATGAAAATGTTGGTGTACGATGTGATGTCGCGGTTCACGTAGATGTTGGCGGGGTCTTTCACGTCGTTCATACCGTCGATGTTGAAAGTGTAACTGTACAGTTCAGGTTCGAGTTTGCCGGTTGTGAAACTCCACACGCCGTTTTTGTCCTCGGTGAGTTGTGCGGGGATGGAGCTTTCCTGCGGACCGAACGGCGTCTCTACCGTGGTTTTGGGAAGGAAATCGCCCGACACTTCCACTTTTACAGCCTTGGGAGCGTAGAGGTTGAAGGTGACGGTGCCGTCATTGTTGATTACGGGCGATTGCACGCTCGCTTGGTTGAACAGTTTTTCTTGGGCGTTTGTGGTAGCGCAACCCAATGCCATCAGCGCGGCAATGATTACTTTTTTTGTCATAATTAGAGAGATTTAATTGTTGTATTACGTCTGCAAATATAAGAATTGAGGATTAGATTTGCAAGGGGGAAGAGGGATTTTTTAGAATTTTTTTTGATTGCGGGGAGGGAGTTATCAACATTTTATCCCGACATTTACACCGACATTTTTGAGTTATCAACATTTTACACCGACATTTATCCCGACATTTATCCCGACATTACTGCATTTACTTTGAAGCCTTAATAATCCAACTGCCATTTTTTCTGGACCCCACTCGTTCGATAATATTATTCTTTTTAAGTGCAAAAATCAATCTTTCAATTTGTCCTGTCACTCAAATTCAATAATTTAGCCGCTTCTGGGGCGGATATAGTAGGTTTGATAGCAATCAAATCAAGTAATTGCTGTTCTTTGTCACTAACATTCTCCGTAGTCTTTTCAGTAGTTTTCTCCGTAGTTGAATTATTGGTAAAAATATCATCTACAATGCTCTGTAAGCCATTTTTTTCTGAGTTGCTTTCATCCTTTTCCGTAGTTTTCTCCGTAGTCTTTTCCGGAGTAGTCTTTTGCGTCAATGGGTTATTCTGTTAACGAATATTACACTGCAAGCGGTCGTATGCCGTGCTGCGCGGCTGTTATCAGAAAAAAGGAGTGAGTCATATCCTCTTTTCCATCAGCAGAAATTTCCCTTTGCGCCAAACTGCCGAGCCTGTTGTTTTGTACCCGAAATTTTGGTAAAGCCTTAGCGCATAAGGGTTTTCCGTGAAAACATCAAGCCGTATTGATTCCGTGCCCCGGAGTTTCAATACGGCTTCAATATGACGGAGCGTTTCTTTTGCGATGCCCTGATTTTGGAATTTCGCGCTGACGCAGAGACGGTGAATCACTTTAAAATTTTCCCCGGTATAACTCCATTTCGCAGAAAAATATTCCGCGTCCTGATATTTGTTTAGAACAAACACAACCGCAATTTCGCCGCCTTTTAAACCCAAAAACAGATTTCCGCCTTTTAAATCTTGAATGAAATCCTCCTTTGCGGGATAAATTTCGTCCCACTGATGAATGCCGTTTTCTTCCATATTTTTAACGGCACTTTTTACTAAAAGGAGGATTTCTTCAATGTCGTTTTCCGTCGCCTTTCTAAATTCCATTTCTAATCCGTTTAAAATAAAATCTTTGTCTGCATTGTTTTAACGTTGCAAAGTTAATAATTTTGAAAGTAAATCAAAACCCATGACAAAAATATTTTGCAAGTTAAGGGCAAAGGTGTCGGTTCTATTATGCAACGGGGTAGGATGCCGCCACCACATGGTGGTTTATGGAGAACAATTAAACCATCATTAAAGTTTTGACGATAATAAACAAACAAAATATCATTACTTCATCTCCCCAAATACATCATCGGCAGAATCACCATATATTCATTCCCGTCGTCTTTGCAGAACCACGAAAGAACGAAGCGGATTTTTGCGGAGGTTGGTTTGTAGCCAAGTTTTTGGTAATCAACGAGTTTTTCGGAAAAAGATTTTGAAAATTTCAGGACGGCGTTGCCATTGTGATAGAGATAATCCGATAAAGAAACGCCGAGTTCCATACCGCTGCGGAGTTGCTGAATCACCGATTGATTATCCTTGAAAAAATTGAGGTTGATGTCTTTGTGCGTCAATGCAACTATCAGTTGCTCAGGCTTTTGATATTCGTTAGAGTCAATTGAAAAATCGGTGGCGCAACCTTTGAAATTGTCCAAAAACATTCCACAGTAATTGATGTGCAGGTAACTTTTTGCGCGGGTAAAACCAACGTAAAGACGGCGTTTTTCCGCGTCGTCGGTAGCGTTGACGTTGCTTAGGTACATATAAACGCTGTCAAATTCGCGGCCTTTGGCTTTGTGAATCGTTGAAATTGTAACGACAGATTGTTCGGTGCGGAAAAAATCCTCCAATGACGATTCCCGCAAAAATACTTGAAAATCAGTTATATACTTGTCCTTGTAATTGTCCTCGAATGTTTTTATGATTTCCAATACAAGACTGAGGCACGCGCTGTTTGCGTATTGTTTCGACAATTGACTTTTGGCGTAATCCCAAATTTCGGGGCTGATTTTTGGAGTTTGGCGCAGACTTTCAATTGTGTTTGCAAAATATCTCAATTCCAAAATGGTGGTCAGGTCAAAGCCGTCGTTGCTTTGGATTAGTTTGCTTTTGATGCCGTTTTTTAGCAAAATTCCGAGAATCGAAAGTGCCTCCGAATTTGTTGAGGTAAATACGCAGCAAGTGCCATTTTTATAGTTGTTTTTCAAGGAATTTACCAACGCAATTTCAAAACTTCCGCTGCAAGTATGCTTTACTAAAACTACTTGTCCGTCATTGTTTGATTTGGAAACGACAGGGACGTTTTTCATTCGTTTTTGGATTGTCGCTGCAAATGAATTTGCGAAACTAACTATCTGTTTTTCAGAGCGGTAATTATCCACCAAATCGTATTGCCTTGCGCCGTATTTTGTAATCAATTTGCATAAATGCTCCGACGACGAACCGCGAAATTCGTAAATGTTTTGGTCGTCGTCGCCAACGGCAATTACGCGCAGATTGTCATTGCTTTCTATCAAAGATTCCACGAGCGAAAATTCGTCGGCGTCCATATCCTGAGCCTCGTCGATTACAAGCACTTTTTTGATAATTTTGCTTGCTTCCACTTCTTGATTTTTAATCATTTCGGTGGCTTTTTTCACCACGTCGCCCGACTCTTCTATTTTGCCGATTTGCCCTATCAAATCAAATGCGTAAGAATGGAAAGTCTTGATTTCCACAAAGTTGGCGGCGTTGCCGATTAATGCAGTGAGCCTTCCCTTAAATTCCAAAGCCGCCGCCCGCGAAAATGTCAGCATCAAAAGTTGTTCGTGCTTGACATCTTCCAAAAGCAAAAGCGAGGCGAGTTTGTGCACCAAAACACGTGTCTTGCCGCTGCCCGGTCCCGCCGCCGCAACAATGTATTGCGACGTGTCGTCGGTGATTATCTTTTTTTGTGTATCTGACAATGTGTCAAAGAGTTCGCGATATTTTTTAGGCGTTATATTGCGGACAATTTCTTTTTGGCGGTCGGCGGTAAAATATTTCGTGAGGAATTTTTTGTAATCGATATTGAAATAATCGTGCACAAAATTCAGCGCGTCGTTATAACTTTTTACCATCATATTTGCAAATTCGCCCACGATGTGGATTTGCTCGATTTTATGACGGTAAAATTCGTCCATCTGTTTGTAGTCGTCTTTGGTGTATTGTTTCTTGGGCTCAAAATTCAACCTGTTGATATTCAGACCCATATACAGCACAAGAAAGCCGCCTTCAAGTTTCATCGAATTGATTTTTGCCAAAAATAGCAACGCCTCCTCGATGTCGTGGACGTCGGCTTCAAAATCCTTGAACAGCGAATTGTTGTATTTTTCCAAAAGTTCTACAATCGAAAATAGAAGAAGATTGTCGTCGCTTTTAGCCTGACTATTATATTTATCGATCAAAAAACGGACGATAAAATCGCAGACGGAAAACATTTTTTTCTGTTTTTCCTTCAATAACGGCGCGGTGATTTGCAGTTGCACGACGACGCTGTCCGAGGTTTCCTGAACAAGTTTTATGTACGATTTTATCTTCCAAAACAGCAAAATTGTCTTTATATTTTTGACACCCGCTTTTAGGTTAAGTTTTTCCGCTTCTTCGTTCAACTGTTTGAGGTTCAGCGAAATGCAGTCGCCATTAAGTTTGTCCAAAAGGAAAAATACAAGTCCGTAAAATTGTTTTAAAATCTTCGGTGATTCTTTTGGCGAATCGATGTAAGCCGAGATGTCGCGGTCGTCTTTGAGAATTTTTTCCTGACGCATTGTCTGCACGGCGGCAATTACATTTTCCTTTGTAATTCCCAAAATATCAGCGATATAATCGATGCGGCTTTCGGCTTCGTCGTTTCCTGCGCGGGCGATGTATTTGCTTGCAATCAAGGATTTTATGATGCGTTTGGCGTCGCGTTTGCCGTCGTCGCCGATAAAAAGTTTTGACGAGTCGATTTTTTGTGCCGCCTCTTCAAAATTTTTGACAAGTATGCTTGTAGCGTAAATCCTCGGTGAATTTTTGCCGCGTTGAATGTAACCTGCGTTTTCAAGTGCCTGCAACGCCGTTTTTACGCGGGTTTCGACGTCTGTGACGCTGTAATCCCAACCTGCGGCGCGGGCTATCTCCAACGCCGACGAACAGAAATGCTTGCGGTTTTTTGTGAGTATTTTTATCGCCTTCCATACCTGATTGATTTCGGCGCAAGACACCTTTGTCTGATTGTTGAGGACAAAATGTTTGTCGAGGTCGCTGTCATTGTAGAGCACGTAACATTCGGCTTCGAGATTTGGGTCGCGACCCGCACGCCCCGCCTCCTGAACGTAATTTTCCAACGAGTCGGAGATGTCGTAATGTATTACTAATCCGACATTTGCCTTATCGACGCCCATACCAAAAGCCGATGTCGCCACCATCACCTGCACCTCGTCGCGGATAAAACTGTCTTGGTTTTTCTGTTTTTCCTTCGATTCCATTTTGCCGTTGAATGGCAGCGCCGAAATGCCGTCCTTCGTGAGTTTTTCAGCCAACATTATCGTCCGCTTAGTCCTTGATACATAGACGATTGTGGGACAATTTTTATCGTCAATCAAATCTCTGAGCGCGAGATATTTTTCATCCTCGGTCTCCTTGAAAAGCACTTGGTAACGGAGGTTGGTGCGCGAGGCGGACGTCGCAAAAATTTCGAGTTCGCAGCCGAGTTTCAATTTGAAATAATCCCTGATGTCGGAAATCACTTTTTGCTTGGCGGTGGCTGTAAAACACGAAACGGGGATTTTTTCAACGCCTTTTTTCTGCGCCAACTCCCTGATATAATCGCCGATATAAAGATAATCGACCCTGAAATCCTGCCCCCACGCGCTGAAACAATGCGCCTCGTCAATTACAAAACGCGCAATCTGCCGCGACATCAAAAGTTTGTCTATCGTCTTGTTTCTCAGCGATTCAGGCGAAATATAAAGAATGGACGCCACGCCCGAATCCACCCTTTCGATCGCCTCCTGACGTTCGAGCGGACTGAGCAAACCGTTGATTGTAACTGCGTCTGCGATGCCGCGTTTTTCGAGGTTGTCCACTTGGTCTTTCATCAATGACTGCAACGGCGAAATCACCACAGTAAGAGCGCGTTCCGTCTGTCCTGCGATAAGCGCGGGGAGTTGGAAAGTGAGACTTTTGCCGCCGCCCGTCGGAAAAATCGCAAGCAAACTTTTGTTGCTGACGGCGGCTCGCACGGCTTTTTCCTGCAATGGCTCGCCCTCGTATTTTCTGAAACCGTCAAAACCAAATATTTTTTTCAGGTTGATTTCGGGGTTCAGGATTCGGTCGCAATACTTGCAGCCGTGGCAGGGCGTATTTCTGAGAATCCTCATAACGTTCTCAACCATAGGATATTGGTGATGAACCCAATGCGGAATTATCGACGCCTTGTCTTCGGTGGTTATGATTGCGAGCGCATAAGCAAGCGGCACGGGATTGTTTTTTACGAGCAATTCCAACGGTGCGTTTTCACAGATTTTTCCATCAAAAAAATTGCGGATTATCGACAATGTGTCGCCATCGGGTTTTGCATTGACATATTCAAAAAATCCGTGAAATTCTGCCGCGTCAAACAGCAGATTTACAAGTATTTGACGGTAATTTTCATTTAGCGAATTAAAGGCGTTGATTTCGTCGTAAAACAATTCTTTTGCCTTGATAGCATCGTTGAGCGGATTTGAGAGTTCGTCGGTGATTAATTTGTCGTCTTTGAGGAGTTTGTGGTACGGCTTTTCGGGAAACATCAACGGCGAAAAATACAGCGTGTCAATCAGATGCGATTCTTTCGGACGATTGAAATAATTGGCGTCGTGATGGCAGACATTGTGTCCGCAAATAAAATTGCAATCCGCTATAAAATTCTCAAAATCAATCTTTTGCGTAGTATGCAGAGTTTCCCCACCGGCATTTGCCGCCCCAAAATCCAAGACCTTTCGGGTCTCAGGATTCACTTCAAGGTCTATGAATGCGAGGGTCTGCATAGGCAAATTAATTGTTAAAAATGTTAAGTTTTTTTAGTCTCGAAGTTATGGCGCCTCTGCCGCGCTCAAAAAAGTCTGCAAGTTCCGCAACCGTAAATCCACGATCGAAGAGTTTTAACAATTTCTTGTCGTCATCTTCTGTCCAC
>JAEEGL010867732.1_pt1 | contig 13698 bp, 10 predicted proteins | sample 9134231 | NCBI WGS metagenome assembly JAEEGL01 (sample SAMN16246548, study PRJNA631951) | gut metagenome | biome: gut microbiome; feature: rumen; material: fiber-attached | host: Bos | place: Iran: Karaj | collected 2018-10
ATCATTGTATTTTCATTAATTAAAACATTTCTATCTGCCATATTAGTAACTCACCTCATTTCCATCTGGAACAGAACTTGATACAACTCCATTAAATCCTGTTACAACATCAATAGTCCCAGAAGAAACAATACCAACAGAACTAGAAGTAAATAATAATACTCCATTTTCTATTGAGGCTGTCATCTTAATCGGACTTGTAATAGTATAACCTGTATTTAATGCTGTATATCCAACAGTTTTCCATTCTGGACCAGCAGAAGTTCCAGTAGCAACAAGCATTTGCCCTACTGTGCCACTGTTTAATAATGTAACACTTTCTGTTGCTTTATCATAAGTCACTTTTACAGAATTTGCGGTTGCGGCAAGTCCGGTACTAGTACTATTAAATCCATCATATAATTTTGTAACACCATAAGCAGTTGTAGTAGCTGCGGGGATATTTACAGGAGTAGATTGAGCTCCGCCAACAGTTATACCAATTGTTGGTACAATATCTGAATTATTGCTAGGAGTTGGAGTTATTGTAACAACTGGAGCAAAACTTTCTCGTGAAACAGAAATAATGCCTCCAGTTTGATCAACCTCAGAAACATATTGACCAGTTACCGCAGTATCCGTATATACTGTTGCTGTTAAAGCATTTCCAATTGCTTCATTGACAGCATATGGAGTTGCTGCTAGTTCACTTGATGGATTAACTCCAATTGTATTTGCTAAACGCGTAACTCCTCAAATAGAAGTGGTTGCTTTTGATAAAGAGGCTGCTGGACTTGAAGTTGCTCCTCCAACAGTAATAGTAAATGAATCTGTATTGTCTCCTGATGCACTGGTTTTATTTATTGATGGATTAAAACTAGACATAGAAGCGTTTATTATACCATTAGTTTCAGAAATTTCTGAAATATATTCACCGGTTTGAGCAGTAATAGCATTTACATCTAATGTATTAATTTTTGCAGTAATAGCATTTTGTACCATTCCAGGAGTTGCCGCATAAGCATTGGTGGTAGAAGATGTTTCTGTTATTAACTTAGTAACACCATAAACAGTATTAGTAGCTACGCCCAAAGACACAGATAAACTAGATGCCCCTCCAACAGAAACTACAAAACTATCTGTATTATCTGCGCTAGCAGAAGTTTTTGTTATTGCTGGTGAAAAATTAGCTCTTGTTATATCAATTGCGCCATTAATTTGATCAATTTCAGATATATACTGTCCAGAAACAGCGGTATCATCAACACTAATATTACTTATACCCGTGGCAATAGCATCATTAACTAATTTTGGTGTTGCTGCTAATCCTGTTTCTGTGGCGCTCGGAGTATTTGTAAGTTTAGTTACACCATATATTGAAGCCGTAGCTTTTCCTATCGCTGTTCCAGAACTTGATTGACCAGCAACAGTAACAGAAACGGCTGGAGCATTATCTGCTGTTCCGGAGCTAATTGCGATACTAGGACTAAAACTATTTCTTGTAACGCTAATTTTTCCATCAGTTTCACTAACTCCAGAAACATATTTAGTAGCATCAATAGTATCAGATACATCTAACTTTGCTATTTCAGCAGCAATAGCAGAATCAACTAATTTAGGAGTTGCGGCCAAAGAATCTACTTCATTACTTGGTGTATTGGTTAATTTTGTAACACCGTAAACAGAAGTTGTTGCTTTTCCTAATGAAACTGTACTACTTGATACTCCTCCGACAGAAACAGTAAATGACTCTGCGTCATCTGCTGAACTAGCCGTTTTAGTTAAAGATGTATTAATCGCCACAGAACTAACTTTACCATTAGTGCCTGAAGCTATTAACATATGACCATCTGTAATATTATTATTACCTTTAAACAAAGCACCATCTACATTAGCTTGTGCCACAATTCAATCATTATTATTAAATGAAGAAATCTTTTCATTTACACAAATTAATAAATCTCCAATTTCGCAAACTTTTCCAGCATAAGTACCGGCAGTATTAATACGATAAACATCTCCTGGTTTATAATTAATTAAACTGTTATTAATATCTGACTCTGCGTCTATAGCGCCTTTAAATAACATAGCATTATTATTATTTAAAAGTTCACTTAATTCAGCTTTTGTAGCATACGTTGTTGTAATAGTGTTACCAGAAGCGTCTTTACCAGCCTGTATATTAGCAATACTAGTTTGTCCGGTTCCGCCTCTTTCAACAGCCAACGCTCCAGAAGTAATTTGGCCAGCTGCTATAGCAATATCAGAAATCGTTCCTGTAATTTTACCATCTGTTTGCGAAAATGCTGTAAATGTTTTATTTGCGGCAGGGGCTCCAGTTAGATCACTATCGAGAGTATTAATAGCAGCTCAAACTCCTTTTGGAGTCATAGCGCTAGAACTAGCCTGTGTTGAACTATTATAAGCGTTGTCATCTAAAATAGTTACACCATAAATACTTGTTGTTGCTGCTGGAATTGGCGCACCAGTACTTGTATTACCAGCAACGCTAATACTTATTGATGGACCAGTATCGTTTGTCCCATTCCCTATACTTACACTAGGGTTAAAAGATGTTCTACTAACAGATACAATTCCATCAGTTTCATTAACAGCAGATACAAACTTTGTTGAATCTGCTGAATCAGTAAAGTCTAAAGTTTTAATTGCCGCATCTACCAATTTTGGAGTGGCTGCTAAAGATTGTTCATTACTATTTGGAGTATTTGTTAATTTTGTAGTTCCATAAACTGTTGTAGTTGCTTTACCAATTTCTGCTTGAGAACTACTAGCTCCACCAACAGAAATTTGTACTTTAGGAGCATTATCAGCAGTACCATCTGTTATTGATATAGTAGGGTTTAAATTTACTGCCTTTATTTTACCACTTGAACCATCGGCTAATAATAATTGACCATCTGAAAATGTATTTGTTCCTCTAAATACAGCAACATCAACATTTTTTTGTACTATTGTTCAATCATTATTATTTGATACAGATCCTTCATTAATACAAACTATTAAATCTCCAACTTCGCATTGTTCGCCAGCGTACTCTCCAGCTGTGCCAACACGAAAAACCATCCCAATTGAATGATTTGTTGGTAATGACGCTCCTGAATCAATTGTTCCTTGAAATACTAAACTAGTATCATCACTACTTGAACTTCCAGTTCCAGTACCACCAATTAATAATCAAGCATTATCAGTAGAATCATAAACAAATTCACAGACTTGATTAGCAGCTATCATTCCTGGAGATAATAAAGCGCCATTATATTTCATAACTTTTGGAGAAGTATTTCCAACTTGTAAAGTAGAAGAACCTGATGAAATTCCATATGTAAATTTAACGGCTATTTTTGCTCCATTTATTAATTTAAAATTTAAGTCATTTCCGCTATCAACAACTTTTGCTGAAGTAGAGCTAGCAGTAGAGCAAACGGCATACGCAACACCATCCAACTCATAAGAGGTACCGTCATAATTTACTCATTGTAAAATCTTAGCCATTTCCTCTCTCCTCTCTAATTATTATCTAATATATAATTGATACTATTATCAAATACATTTGATAAATTTGTTTGCTCCACCCAGGAGCCATTTATTTTTTTATAAACTTTTGAGCATTGAACCCAAGAACCATTTTGTTTTATATATATTTTTTGTGTTGAAGCGCCTTGAGTAACTATAATAGTATGATCACCTGTTACATTTGAAATTGTATAAGTATATACTTCTCCAGAAATAGAATATGTTATTACTAATGAAATGCCATATACATATACATGTCTAACGGTGCTTGATGCCCCATTATACATTGTAACATAAAATCTCGCATTTTGTAATTCTGCAGCAGTTCAAGTTCCCACTGTCATATCATATGTAGTTCTAGGTACATTGGTGGCGCCAGATACTAATGTAGTAGAAGAACCTTTGGCCGTATTACCACTATACATTTGACAAGAAGCAGTCACACTAGATTGAGAAGTACCACTATTAATTTGTAAACTAGCTTGACAACTTACACTTAAAATTGTTGTACTAGAAGGTATGTCTATTGGACCCAAATCTAAATATAGCGTTCCTGTTGTTCTACCCGCCAAACTACAATCGGCATATGTAGAACCAGATATATCTGTATAAGCATTAGTTAAATTACTTATTGTAAATCCGCTATGCTCTGAATCATAGGGAATAAAAGTACTCGTTTCACTAGTAATCCTTTCTAATTGTGAAGTAACATTCACATTATTATCTGTTACTGTTGGGTTTGTAGTATTAATTCTAAGGGTAAAACTATCGCCATTATAAACTGTAGTAGTTCCAGATGGACTAATTGTACCAGTGCCATTTATAGATGTTGTAATAGTACGTGGAGTAGGAAGAGTATAAGTAACCTCAATTTCAGCACCATATACATAAATATATGGATAATTATTACTTGAAGGTCTTAATATCATTTCTATAGAAAAGTCACTTCCATAATTAGCTAATTGTTCCCAAGTTAAGTCTCCAGTGGGTATTTCAATTACGCTGACCGTAATGTCTATATCCGTACTAGTCGTTGTACCTGAAATAACATAACTATTATTGGCTTGGCTAGCTAATCTCAAGCGGTAAGTAGAACCAGTACTTTGATATGAATTTCTATAACATCTAATTAATACTCTAAATCCAGTAACTATTGCATTTGATGGAACATCATCAAAATTAAATCCATGTAAAAACGCATAGTAAGTATTACTTGATCTATTACGACCTCTAAATTCTGCATAATCAGAAGTATCACTTGTATTATCATAAGCATATTCTGGATTATTAACTGTAACTCTTGACGTACTGCTTCTTGTATATGCACTAGGAATTAATCTAATTGTTGCCATAAATTACCTCCTAGCTCTGAATATAAATATCACCATTACTACCAAGAGATGAACTTGGAGCAGATGATCCTGTTCTTATTGTTGAAAAAGTTACTGTACCAGCTACTCCAAAAATGCTTTTACCACTAAGGATGTTTGATCCAACTAAATTTGCGTCACCAGCAATTGTTTGAGTTCCTGTTAAATAAGTTCCAGAAGCAATTGTTTGGTTTGTTGTAGTTGGAGTAATTGTAGCGGCAGCTTTTGTTGTTACATTTGCGGTTAAGGATACAGAACTATTTCCAGCGGTTCCTGAACTAATATAACCGGCGGTTGTAACATTAGGAGTAACAGATACTGTTTTTGTTAATGTTAATGTATTTGTTCCAGTAGAAACTGTAGCTGTTGTGCCTGAAATTGAAATCGGCGCTGTAACACTACCACTTGCTACATTTTTTGTTGCTTGCGCGGCGTAGTAACCGGCCGGTACGGTCACCGTAGCGCCACTCGCAATTAAATCAGTTGAACTCTTCCTGCCTATTCCGCTACCGACATAAGTTGAACTTATTGCATTAACGGTTACTGTGCCTAAGCCAGTATAACCGCTATCCGCAGTAATAGTCTGTGAACTCTCTGTTGGAGTTACTGTTTTATTTTGATTATTTGCGTTGCCACTGCCAGCTACACTAACTGTTGCTGTAGCATATTGTGCAATATCTATGTTTGTTCCATTAGTATCTAAAATAACATTTCCTGTTGGAATTATATAATTGCTTGGAATAGCATTTACGGTAACCTGACTTAAACCAAAGAATCCTGTATCAGGAACAACTACTTGTTGAGAAGTTGTTGGTGTTACAATTTTTGGTTGTTTATCAACAGGAATTGATTGTACCGCCGCAGTCATTTCATCAATAGTAAGAGGAACGCTTTTATTACTTTTTGCGCTAACAGCTGCGGCCAAAGAATCAAGCTTACTTCTAGTTATTAAAACTTGTGTCATATTAAATTTAATTCCTCCTTACTTTTATTTATCCAAGAGCTGCTATTTGAGCATCAGTGAGGGAAACAATGCGAGCAGAATATCTGCTTCAATTTGTAGCAGTTATAAATGAATTATATAATGATTCACGGACGAAAATTGAACCATTTACTCCACCAGTAGAAGTAGTATAAGTTGAGATTGGTGTATTATAAAATGCATTAATATTTGATAGCACTGGTACTGTAGAACCTAATAAATATAAACTCAACAAATTATAGCATTCTCTAAAAGCATATGTTGATTCTATTTGAGTTAATTTTGGAAAACTAGCAGTTGATAAAGAATTACAATATGCAAATGCGTTAGTACTTATTGTTGATACTTCTGGTAAATTGGCACTTTTTAAACTTCTGCAGTAACAGAAATCACTTGCTCTTACGGCCATTAAAGAAGGCATATTTATATGTTCTAAGCCGCTACAACTATAAAAACAAGTTCCTCCAGTATATAAAACTGCTGGAAAATCAACAAAAGTTAATTTTGAACACATATAAAATGCTGCAGTTTCTAAAGTTCGGCACTTTGAAAAATAAACATTTGTTAAACTTGAACAATATCTAAAACCATAACTGCTTATTGTTAAGCATTCCGGAAAATTTAAATCGGTTAATAAAACACAATATTCAAACGCACTTGCCCCAATTTTAGACACAGATGGAAAATTGGCACTTATTAACTTATTACAATTTCTAAACGCAGAAGTTCCAATAGTTGAAGCAATCGAAAAATATACTGAATTTAACGATGTACAAGCATAAAAAGCATTACTTCCAATTACAGTACAACTTGGAAAACTTATATTCACTAAATTTGAACAATTAGCAAATGTGCTTTGCGGAATATACGACAATAATGAAAAATTAGCGTCTGTTAAACCACTACATTCATAAAACACTGCAATTTCTAGTCTAGTACATTTTGGAAAAGAAATAGCTGAAAGATTAGTGCATAAATAAAATGCACTATTGCCTATACTAGAACATTCCGGAAAACTTATTGTCGTCAAATTAGTACAATTTCTAAATGCTTCTAATAGTATTCTTGAACATGATGGAAAATAAACCGAATTTAAACTTGTAAAGAAAGCAAATGCACTACCTGGGACGTAAGATGCAGTACTAAAATATGATGTTGCAGAAAATGCATTAATTCTTTCTTCAATATAATCCCCGCCTCCACCACCAGCCACACTAACTGTCACTGGATTATATGCGTATCCAGAAGAGGCAGAATAGGTTCCATTTGAAGTTACTGATAATGGTTGTACGATAGGAAAAGCTAAATTATTTATTAAACCCGCATAATCATTTAATTTAGCAGAGCTACTAACAATACCGCCTTTATTCTCAATAGCAGATTTAATATCAGCTTTTGCTTGTAATAATCTATTAATTTGACTTGCTATGCTCATATTATATATCCTCCAATAGTGATTCAATATCTCCTAATTGCGCGAGCACAAAATCATAAACTGCTTTCGCTGAAGGATATTCTGTATTTGTTGAAGATGATGTAATTGTATTTACTTTATCTAAAGCACTCAATGTTTCTAATTGAGTTTCAATTTTATTTAATTTAGTAGAGGTAATTGTATCTCCACTTAATCAAACTGTTTTTGTATAAGCCATATTTTTACCTCTAACTTTCTATTATTGCTTGATCTACTATGCTAGCACTAACAAGACTATTACTTATTATTCCATAAGCAATTAAGTCTCCATCTTCATAAGTTGCGCCTGCTACACTAACATCAACACTTGCATAATTTGTAACATCAATACCGGTTCCATTAGTAGTAATGGATTTAGTGCCACTTACCAATTCAGAAGCTGATATAGTAACCGCTGTACCAGTTTTTGTTCCACCAGAGATGTAACCAGTAGTATTTGTAACACTTGGAGTTACACTAATTGAATGGCTGCTCACAGTACCCTTGGTTGCTGTAGGAGTTCCCGCGTTACCACTCGCAACGCTTTTACTTACGGCAGTTGCGTAATAGCCAGCCGGTACTATTACTGTTGCACCACTTACTGTTAAATCATCACTATCATTTTGAGTAATCCCGCTACCTACATAAGTAGATGAAATTGCGCCAACCTTGACTATACCGGTCGTATAAACACCAGCCGCAACCGCAGTTTGTTCACTTTCTGTTGGAGTGACTGTTTTAGCGGCCTGTGTTGTTAATTGTTCTGTATTAGAATAACTATTATCAGTTGTAAAACCTCTTGTTCAACTTCCAGAAGCAGTAATTAATCCACTACTACTTATAGAAATTGTTGGATTAGGAATATCAACTGTTACGTGACTTACTGTACCAGTACCATTATGATAACCGGCCGGTATTGTCACACTTGTTGTTGTTTGATTTAAAGTTTGACTTCATGCTGCGTTATTTGTCATTGTACCAGTTAATAGAATACCAGCATTTGTATATGCTTGATATCCAGATAACATTTGCGCAGCTGCGGCCGCAGTCTCTGGAGCCGGTAATACTGTACTCAAATCTTTTGTTAAAGAAGTTTCTGTATAGTATCCTTCTGGAATTGTAATACTTGCCCTAACTCCATAATCATGTGTTGTACTATCTTCAACAAAAGAAGCGACGTTTAATGCAGTATTTGTAATTGTGCTTGCGGTTATGTTTGCTGTTACAGTACCACCACTTGTATAACCGGCCGGTATTGTATATGTTCCCCCTTGAGCTGTAATAGTTCCACCAGTTGCGCCATTATTGGCCATAGAGCCAGTAAGTTTTACACCATCAACATAAGCGGTTTTATTATTTAGGATATCTCCAGCTACCGCATCAACATCATCTGTTGTAATATATTGAGGTGGTATTGCGTTAATAGTAACTGTACCTAAACCTGTATATCCACTGTCCGCAGATACTGATTGTTGTGATTTAGTAGGAGTAATGGTTTTATTTTGATTATTAATTGTTGAACCAGTTGGAACATTTACAACTGCACTAGCATATTGAGCAACATTTGTTGTCCCATTTTCTGTAATAGTTATTGAACCAGTAGGAATAAGATAATTACCAGGAATTGGATTTACTGTAACTTTTTCTAATCCAGTATATCCAGAATCTGCTATTATTTCTTGTACTGAAGTGTTTGGAGTTACTATTTTATTTTGAAAAGTTAAAGATTCTCCTGTTACCGCAAGTGCGCGAATAGCACCTGCCATTTCAGATGGTTTATATAAAGTTTCTAAGCCATTTTTAGCACGAATGGCATCAGCAATATCTTCATAATTTTGTTCGTTTGTATAAACTATTGGCATATTAGTAACTCACCTCATCTCCATTAGTCATAGATGGGTGGATATATAACGTATTTGTAGTATTATCTATTGTAATATTTATATCACTACCAACAGAACCAACATATACTCATGCTCCAGAAGTCCCCATAGAAGAATCATATATATATTCATGAACACTATTTTCTAAAATCTTTGTAGCATCCATTGGTGAATTAATATAATAAATTGGTATTTGTGAAGTGCCGACCACTTCTACTCCATTACTAATTGTTAAAGTTGGGTTGGCTACTGTATTTTCATTAGCATAACGAATAATAATCCTAGCTCCATTAACTAAAGACGATGTTTGTCCATTTGGAGATACTCCAAAATTAGGACAAATTATTGTTTTGTGTTGTACATTTGCGGCTGTTGAACATACGGCATAATATGTAATATTAGTTGAATTATCAAACTTAACACCCTCAATTAATCTACCATTAGTAAATTGACCACTTTGATCTGCATATTCAGCCAATGTACCCATTACAATACGAGTTACCCCATTATTACCATCAGGAGCATCATAGACAATTTTACCAGTGTGATGGTTTGGGTCAGTAGTTGTATCTACTGCAAAATAAACCGTTCCTTCATTAAGAGCGACTGTTGGAGTTTGATCTTGATTTCTCTGCTCCAACCTTTGGACAGTGCCTGTTTTTAATTTTACTAAAGTATCTGGCATTTTTTGTACGCTCCTTTCTTTTTTATTATACCAAAACCTTTTAACAAGGTCCAATTTTCTTTCAAGAGTATTAAAAAATTATTATAGTTATTTACCCTCATTTGGCCAAAAAAAATAGGAGCCTCCTTTATAAGGAGGCTCCTTAATTTTATTCTGAATCTTCAAGTACTTCTCTATAAGCAGTACTTTCAGTTGTTACTGGTGACGTATGTCCTACTGAACTCGCAGCAAGTGGTAATAAATCTGTTCAATATATTGTTGCTTCAGCTTCATCAATTTTTCAATTAATTAATTGAGTTAAATAGGCTCGCGTTTTTTGATCAAGACTTTGATCAAGAATTGTATCATCCATGCCATTTAACACTGTGCCATTAGCAATTTGAGTTCTAATATTATAAATAAATTCAGTACCACTTTCATCCAATTGATAAAAGCGTAAAATGAACTGAACATTACCGGCTTGTTTTGTTACGTCGCCTTCAATACATCAAGGTATTAACATTTTAGCATCATGCCCGACATCATCTTCATCAATATACTTTGGGTATGAAGAAATATCATAAAAAGGAACCGGATAATATCCGCCTTCTCCAGCCGCATTTACAAACTCGACCATACATGATGTTTGTGCTAAATCCTTATATTCATAATACCTATCTACAAGGAAATAAACTGTTTCAGCCCTATGATCTTTTGCCACACTTAAAAAAGTTGGTACTGAAATCGTTCTTGTGCTAAGATCAACATCAAAAATTCTTTCATCAGAAGGTAAAATAATTGACATTACGGGCCTATTATTATAAGGGTTTTCTGCTTCCCCTGCCGCATTCGTCACTTCAATCCCCCATAGATTTCTTATGTATTCTTCTGGAGTCGTAATCATAGGCTTTTACCTCCTAATTATCCTTGTTCTTCTTCATTGTTATCGTTATTATTTTCAATAGATATGAAGTTCCAAACCGCCGTTAATTCGATTGCGGCATTAATAATTCTAACAGGAAGTTCTACTGCTTCATCATCAATTTCTCAATGGTCTAATCTCCAAGTTCCTACACCTTCAATTACAACATCTTCAGGAGTATTTGGTGAGAAATCGCCTGGTTCTGCCCATACAACCGCTGGATTAATTTCAGGAAGAGTTTCAAGGATTTCTGCTTCATATGTATCGCCAGGAGCAGAAGTAAATGTAACTTCATATCTTGGAACATCCGTATCAACCTGAATGACACCATCACGAGCACCACTATTAACAATAACTTCAGCAATCTTATTGCCCGCATTGTCAACAAAATAATGCCTTAATACAAGATAGAAGAAACCTGTATGAATTGGTTTAAATGGAATCTTATTATCTGGACCAACAGCGCCTTCAGGATTTTCCATATAACCATCAGCAACTTGATCTAAGTCTGTTTGATTTGTAGTAACTCTATGCCATTCATACCAAATAATACCGCCATCTTCAACAGGATTTACTGGAATTGATGTGTTAAAATTACCCGCTTGAATAACGCTTGCCCAAGCTTCAAAGTCAAGTGTTGGGGTACTTGGCATACTCATTACTTTAATTGGTGTTGTAACTGTAAGGTCAGCATCACTATTATTAAAATGATTAGTAACTTTTACCGTATATAAGCCAGGTGCAGTAACTGTGTATGTTGAATCAGTTTCACCAGGTATTTCATCACCATCTTTATACCAAACATAAGATAAACTATTTGTTTTCTCACTAGGAATAGTAAATTGAGGTCCAACTTGACCTTCACCAAGAGTAATAGAAGCAGCTTCTGGTTCAGATATTGTAACAACAAGATTACTTGTTGTACTTTGTATTGTATTTGTATCTGGAGCAATTGAATATGTCCGTTTATTTAATACAAAATATTCTGGCATATCAACTGATGGGGATACTGGTTCAGCCTTTGGAACAAGAACCTTTTTACTTTCAGCACGTCCTGTCTTTTTACCAGCCACCGTATTGCGCGCGATAGCATAATAATAACCTGGATATGAAACAATTGTTTTAGCAACCTTTTCATATGCTACAGCAGAACCGTTAGTATCAATTTCGTTATTAAGCGCTGTGATTGAAGCAACCTCAAAAGTATCTGTTGTACCTGGCTTAAGGCGATAATAAACAACCTTATTAGTCTCAGTATTAATCTGGTTTTCTAAACTAACTTCCATAAAATATGGATAAGAATTAATTGCTTGTGGGCCATCATCTAAATCTTCTTTCTTAGCAAAAGCATAAGAAATATTACCAGCATCTGGAGAAATAGCTTCAACAATAAGCTCTAATTCATTAGCAGCATCTAAATTGTGTGTATAAATACCAACAGCGCCTTCAGCTTCATCCCAGTTTTCTAAATTGTTAATATCACGAACAAATAATGGATTTTCTGCTTCTTCTGGAGCAGTAGAATCTGCTGAATCTGGGGTAGAATTTTCAAAATATAACTGCATATTTCTAATTTGCTGAGTAGTATTCATCATTGTAGCATTTTCAGAATTATCAAATAAATCATAATTTAAACTATCTACAACAGAAATTTGTGCTGGAAGTGAGCTAAAGCTATACGCTAAATCTGTAGAAGCAACTGCACTATCTTCATTAGTAATCCATTCAACAAATCTAACCGCGAAACGGATTGTACCAGCATGTGCTGTTAGAGTATCATCGATTAGTCAACCAAAAATAATTTTATCTTTTTCTGATTGAGTATCGCGTAAGAAATCTCTAGAAACACCTTTAACAGTTTGACCGTTCTCACCAGGTGCTTCCCATTCAATATAAATATGACGAGTATCTAAATCAATCGCATCAAAATATCTATCAATTTTAAAGAATACAATTTCGGCGTATTTATCACCAACAACACCAATTCTACTTAATGCAGATGGAACTGTAATTGTACGAGTATTTGCGTTGATTTCAAAGAAAGGCTCATCTAATGGGAGTCTTAGAAAGTATGGATCTGTTCCATGACGAAGATCAGTATCAGAACTATTAGAAGCAGGCCCCATAGCTAAATCAGCTAACTCTGAAATATGTTGGAAGTATTCATTTAAATTAGAGATACCGTGTAAAGTAACATTATCGCTTTCAGATTCGCCATGAATTACAATGTTACCATCACTATCGATATCGTTTGAATTTAATTTTTCTTCTCTCCAACCACCATTTTGGTCAGGAACCATTCTATAATATTCATACTTTGGTTCCCCATTCTCATATTCTGGGTCACCATTTGCGTCAAGGACTGCCTTTACAATAGGTTTTAATCCAAGTTTCATAGAGGCTCTATCAAACAACATATTATACTCATTAGCATTGCTACTGTCTTTGTAAGTAATCATCTAATTGTCCTCCTTTTAAAAAAGAGGGAGAGGAGATTATCCTCTCCCTTAACTATAATACTTAATTTTTCATTAAGGTAAATTATTTAGGATTGACCTTGGAATACATTTCTTTCCATTGATCAACTTCATCTGCGGGAACAGTAACCATTTTAGTAATGGTTAATCCCCCATCTTTTGAAAGAACTTTATCTGGCTCTGCTTCCAATCGATAATTTAATACATAATAAATATCTTCAAGATGAATAGGAGAAGTAATTGTTCCATTAGTCCCTAAATAAGTATATAAAGCTGTTTTTTTCATAACTTATTTTCTCCTTTAATTAGAATCTTCATTTCAATTAATCGCGCTTGAACCACGGAAAACAATATAAGAAGCTGCCATTATTTGTTCGAATCTTGTTTTTTGTGTTGCATTACTGAATCAAATTGAGACATTCTCTGTATTTCCG
>JAEEGL011840686.1_pt1 | contig 13698 bp, 10 predicted proteins | sample 9134231 | NCBI WGS metagenome assembly JAEEGL01 (sample SAMN16246548, study PRJNA631951) | gut metagenome | biome: gut microbiome; feature: rumen; material: fiber-attached | host: Bos | place: Iran: Karaj | collected 2018-10
GTTCCGATTTTGAGGACTGGAATATCTTTTATTCCGAGGATGGAAAGAGCTTCCATAAGGTAGCAGTACGATATTCCGCCTGTAGCAAACGCGATATCGGGGGCGTTGCGGGGGTGCGTTTGAAACTTTGCTGTGCCCGACTCGTCGCAAATACCCCCGCTGGAGGGGGTTGCGGAAGACGGGAGCGATTCATCGCGACCGGCTGAAGCAAGGGGGAGGCATCCCCCTGTTATCGAATTCCACCTGTTTTTTGAGAATTCCGCAGGCAAAATCTTTTCGTTGCGCTCAAAAATGCGCTTGTGGTTCATGTATGAGGCACGCGGGAAAATTACCCAGCGTTTTGTGTCTTTTTCGAATGTTCCGCGCTGGCGGCACGGCTCAAGTTCTGGAAAATCCATGCTTTCATAGGCATGATCTACTCGCGTGGTAGGGCGCAAAAGCACGGGCGTGTTGTATTTTTCGGAAAGATCGAAAGCTTCCTGAATCATTTCAAAGGCTTCGCTTGGTGTGGAAGGATCAAAACATGGAAGTTTTGAATATTGCGCAAAATTACGGGTGTCCTGCTCTGTCTGGCTGGAAATTGGACCTGGATCATCGGCAGAAACGATTACCATTCCGCCTTTTATGCCAACGTAAGAAAGGCACATAACAGGATCACTCGCCACGTTCAGACCAACTTGCTTCATCGTTACAAGCGTTCGGCTTCCTGAATAGCTTGCTCCGGCCGCGACTTCTACGGCTGCTTTTTCGTTTACAGACCATTCCACGTATGTTCCGGTCTTATTCTTGTATTTAGAAATAAATTCAATAATCTCGCTGGAAGGTGTTCCTGGGTAGCCTGCCACAAGGTTTACTCCAGCTTTTAGGGCTCCGAGCGCTATCGCTTGGTTTCCCATTATCATTTGCTTTGCCATGAGGGAAGTATACAACAAAATTATGTTTCTATCAATAATAACGCGCACATTAACTTAAATACATCTATGTTAGCAATATTACCCCCGCTGTACTCTCGCCAACATCCCTACAAAAGCCACAGGTTCAGCACTTCGTGCTTCAACAGTGGCTTGCAGGGATGTTGGCTGCGCACAGCGATGGTAATTTTTTCAGCATAAAAAGCTAATAATATTTTGTTCTATATCCATTCTACCATAAAAAAAAGACCGTCTTTCGACGGTCTTTTTCCATTCAGAAACTCTTTCAAACTGCTACGCGCACCGTTTCTGGTTTACGCAGCAGAATGTATTACTGTAACAGGCTGAGTACGTTCTGAGAAGACTGGTTCGCCTGAGCAAGCATTGCTGTACCGGCCTGCTTGAGAACCTGGTTCTTTGTGTATTCAACCATTTCTGAAGCCATGTCAGTATCGCGAATGCGGGATTCTGAAGCCTGCAAGTTTTCTGCACCGACTGTAACACCGGTGTATGCGTGTTCAAGACGATTCTGGTATGCACCAAGGTCTGCACGCTGCTTGTTGATTCTCTTCAGAGCCTCATCAAGAGTTCCGATAGCACGGTTTGCTGAATCAGGATCCTGCAGACTCATGATCTCTTCTGTACCAATCGTGCGCAGGTTGAGTGCTGACGCTGTCATTGTACCGATGAACATCTGTACGCGCTGATCCATGTTAGCACCAACGTGAAGCCACATTGAAGCCGTTACTGTGTTTGTACCTGTATCCTGAGCAAAGCGGCCTGTGAGCAGGTTCAAACCATTGAACTGTGCCTGGCTTGCGATGCGGTCTACTTCGGCAACGAGCTGAGAAACTTCGACCTGAATCTGCATACGGTCTTCTTCTGTGTAGATACCGTTTGAAGCCTGGATTGCAAGCTCGCGGATTCTCTGTACGATGTCGGTTGTTTCCTGCAGATAACCTTCTGTTGTCTGGATGAAAGAAATACCGTCCTGAATGTTCTTAGCTGCCCGGTTCAAACCACGGATCTGTCCGCGCATCTTCTCTGACACTGCAAGACCGGAAGCATCGTCACCGGCGCGATTGATTCTCAAGCCGGATGAAAGCTTTTCCATGTTTTTCTGTGTTGACAGATTCGTCGCATTGGTCTGACGCTGTGCGAACATTGCACTCATGTTGTGATTAATAACCATACTGTATCTCCTTGAATTTACTGTATCGTTTTTAGCCAGCTGTATGCCTGCGTCTGACAACGCCAGACCGTATGCAGTGTACTTTGCTGCACTAATTAGTAACGATTTCAGGAGGACTTCGTGTCCTGCTACATTTATAATCGGAGATTGGAAAAAAGACTTAACACTTTTTTAAAAAAATTTGCACAAAAATTTTTAGATTTTGGAGATTTTCACCTAAGCGATTATACTGCAATAAGTTATTTTTTGTTTTTCTTGTGGCATTCTGTGCAGCCGGTTATATGGACGTGTCTTTTTCCTGTATCGCGCAAAAAAAGATGAGCATCAAGATGACCGTTAAGAGGAATATTTTGATGACACACTGGACATACCCTTTGTATGCCGGGTTCTGTTTTTGGATAGCAGTGCGGACAGCCAAGAATCGTACAAGCCTGGTCTGTTTTGTCTGTACCTTTATAGACGCGCGAGATTATATTTTCGCCCTGAAAAAGCGGGGAGTTGCATATCGGGCAGTTTGATTTTGGTTCGCCTTTCGGTTTCTTTCTATTAGAATCGTTTTTATTGCCATTTCCGAAAAGTCCGGATTTAAAACAAAGCAGAATAATGAGAACACTTATTCCAATGAGGATGAACATCCATAAAAGTGATGAATTCATACTATTATATATCGGGATATAGATTGATTTCTCAATAACCCGCGAAAACAAATATTTACACATCAAAAAAATCAATGTATAATAATTTTGTGTCGGTTTTATATATAATAGCAACACCAATAGGCAATTTGGGCGATATCACGTACCGTGCATTGGAAACATTCAAGTCTGTTGATGTTGTCGCAGCAGAGGATACCCGGCATACGCTGCAACTTTTGACGCATTTTGAGATACGCAAGCCGCTTATTTCGTGCCGTTCCCAAAATGAGGAAATTGCCGCGAAAAAAGTTATCAGTCTGCTTGATGAAGGCAAAAACGTGGCTTTTGCAAGCGATGCAGGAACACCTGGAATAAGTGATCCTGGCGCGGTGCTTGTCAAAATGACGCGTGAAGCCGGACATACAGTTGTTCCTATTCCTGGAGCTTCGGCTTTTGCGACGTTATTAAGTGTCGCTGGACCGGGCGGAAAAACTGTAATTTTTGAAGGTTTTTTATCGCCAAAACCGGGCAGAAGGCGCGCCAGGCTTAGAGAATTAATGGCTACGGGCTGGGCATTCGTTTTATACGAATCTCCGTTCAGAATTGTTAAACTTTTGGCAGATATTGCCGATATTGAATATGAGCGTCATGTTGTTGTAGGCCGTGAGCTGACCAAACTGCATGAGGAAATTGTGGAGGGGTCTGCCGGACAGGTGCAGGCAGACTTTGCAAGTAGAAGCAAGATACTTGGAGAGTTCGCTGTATTTGTTTCAGGAAATAAAAGCGCTCAACTTACAGAGGAAGATACCGATAAAAAGGTAAGGCAGGTCGAGGATGATGATAGATAGACTTGGTGGAATAAACCCACTGGACAGTATTAAGAGTACTCAAAAAGCAACGGCAAAAGCAGCTGTAAAGACCAGTTCGGACAGCGTAAGCATTTCTGACGAAGCAAGAGAAATGGCTGAAGTTTACTATATGTCAGAAGTTGCAAAAGAAACACCTGATGTACGCGCCGACCTTGTAGCTGAGATTAAAGCAAAAATCAGTGATCCGTCTTATTTAAATTCCGCAGTTATTGAGTCAACAGCGGATAAAATTATGAGCAGCTTTGGTTTTTAATTAAAACCTAACCTTTGTTGAACAAAAGGCGGAACAATGTTTCCGCCTTTTTTTGTATCTTTTTTAAATATTGTATGATATTATATAGAAACAGTTTCAAAAGTAAGACTGATTTTAGATACGACAGCAGGCACTAAAATGGCAGATTTTACATTACGAATATCACCTAACATAACGCTCGGTTCTTATACGGCGAGCAGACTCGGACAGTTTGTACAGGAATGGGGAACACGTTTTATGCTCATCCTTGATCCTGTGCTTGGTGAATACGGTATATCTGACAAACTGAAAAAATCACTTTCTGACAGGAATATTGAGTTTTTTGTTTTTGACGAGATTCCCTCTGCAGCAGATACTACAGTCCTGCAAACAGCGTTGGAGCTGGCGCGGAAAGCACATATCCACGGGGTTATAAGTGCCGGCGGACAAAAGACGGAAAACTTAGGAAGAGCTGTTGCTACCTTAATTCATGAATCACACAGTGTGTATGACTATTTGGACGGTGCAACACCAGTTTCTGGCGCACTGCCGTTGATTTGCGTCCCAACCACAATGCACGATTTGTTTTTGTTCGCTGACAAAACACCTATCATAGATGCGCGGACCAAAAAACTTAAGCTTCTTCCTATCCGGCAGAATACATGTAAGCTTGCGCTTTTTGACCCGAACTTGTGCGTGAGCCTTACAGAAAATCAAGTTTCTTCTATATCATTACAAATGCTCTGCATTGCTATAGAAAGCTATATTTCGCAAAAAGCATGCTTCTTTTCTGACACGATAAATGAAAAGGCTATTGAACTTTTAAGTTGCGGCCTTGATTCCAAGCCGTCTCTCACAACGGCAGTGCCGCCGGAACTTTTGCTTATTCAGGGCGGATGTATGGCCTCTCTTGCCGCCGGCATGAGTCCTGCCGGTGCCGCATCGCTGCTTGCATGTACTATAAACGCAAAGTACAAGCTGCCAAGGTCCGTAGTAACTACAATACTTTTCCCATATATAATAGAAGATGCGGCAAAATATAAGTCGGACAAGCTTGCAAAAATTGCCCGCATTCTGAACGTAGCCTCAGATACAAGCAGCAATGATACGGCTGTGAACGCACTTGTTGAAAGTATAAGGGAGCGTATCGCAATAGCGAACCTTCCGGCGCGGCTTAAAGACATGGGTGTTTCGATAGAGCAGCTGGCTCTTGCGGCAGAAAACGCCGGTCAGCTTGAGCTTATGACGAGTTTGCCACGCTCTATGTCCGCCGACGAACTTTTTGACTTAATAAAACAGGCATATTAATTGTATGATAGAACCAGAAAAGCTTTGGCAGCTTAACGGCGGACAAAGACGGCGAAAGCTGGCGTTGACGTTTGGTGCATTGGAGCGCGATATAGCTGGCATAGCTGAACGCGGTCACGAATATGCATTCAAGAATATGCCGCGTGCTGAATACACAAAAAAACTTGTGGAGCTTTTGCTAAAAGATCCGGAGCTGCCGCAAGAAGCCCAAAGTGAGCTCAGAAGGCTGCTTTCTGCCCCGGTTTTCGACGAACGCCGCGCCTGCAACTGCGCGCGGAATCACCTGCTTGCAATAATTGGAACATTCCCCGCTGAATGGGATTTAGTCATCGCACCGCACCTCAATTCAGCCGCGCCTGACGAGCCTGTCACTGAAAAACGCGACTTTTTTCCGGGGCTTTATGTGTACGCGGAAGATATCCGCTCCCCATTCAATTTGGGTTCAATTTTCAGAACAGCAGAAGCGTTCGGCGCGGAAAAACTATTCATTTCACCATTTTGCACGCCACCTGAGCATCCGCGCGCAGTCCGCTCCGCAATGGGCTGTGACAAACTGCTGCCGTGGGAACGTAAGCCGCTCGACGAGGTAATTGCAGAGCTTCCAAAAGACGTTGCTGTTTTTTCGCTTGAAACAGGCGGGACGGACATTTCGGAATTCAAGTTTCCAAAAAAAGGGCTTGTAATAATCGGCTCTGAAGAACTGGGAATAAGCCCGGACGCGCTCTCAAAAGCAACTTATGGCTGTGTGACAATCCCGATGAAAGGTATAAAAGCATCGCTTAATGTTGGGGTGGCGTTCGGAGTTTTGATGCAGTGTTGGGTAGCATCGCTTGAAAAGTGATCCTGGCGCGGAAAATCACCCTGAAAAATTATATCAAAGAATTTGAATAATTTACCGCAAGCGTATCAGAAAAAGCCTTAAGCTGTTCTTCTTTTTTTATCTTGAAGAGTTTCAGAATAACAGGCTCAAACTGATAGAACTCAACCGTTTCGTCCTGGTAGTTAGAAATCATGTTTGCAAAATATACGATTGCTGCAATTGTCCGCATCTTTTCTGGTGCAGAAAGCGGCTCGTGGTGATATCTTATCGCATTTACTATCACATCAGGGAAATTCCACTTTTCTGCAATTTGCGCACCGATTTCTGAATGATTAAGTCCGGCAGTTATCCGTTCGAACACATCCATACTTAATATATGTTCGCGGCATTTTTGCTTGAATTTTTCAATCATCTGCGGATGCGCGACATTGAATACAACGCGTCCCATATCGTGCAGCAAAGCACAGACATATATATCTTCGCTGAGTTCACGTGAGCTAGGATAAAATGTTTTCGTTATGTATTTCGCATAATACGCGACTTTTGCGCAATGGTTCCAAAGATTTTTTTGCTCCGGAGAGAATTTCTCAAGTGATTTCAAAGAACCAATAGAGTAGAGCAGATTTTTTATGCCTCTTGTTCCAACAAGCTTAACGGCATCAGGAATGCTACGGCACGGTGTAACGAGCGAGAATGCCGCAGAATTGACAATCTTGAGCAAATCCGCCGTAAGAGCAATGTCATTTGATATTTGCTCCGCTACGTCAGAAAGCTTCATATCCGGTTGATTCAAGAGCCTGTTGATACTGTTAATGTTGTCAGGAAACTGTGGGATAGCATCGATTATCTCTACATATTCTTTGGAAAGCTCATTCAAACTGGAAATACTGTAAGCAGTAAGGGGAAGCGTGATTTTATTTATCGTTTCGTTGCTGTCAGAAATTACCTGATAATGCTCGCTGCTTATTCCAAGCTTTTTGAGCATAAGTATCATTATGATAAGTCCAAGGCCGGCGCCTTCTGTATCGTCAATAATCTGATTAAATGCTTCGTCTACAGAATCGTATTGCTCGGCTCTGGCTATCTTGTCATGAATCCGTTTGTATTCAAAGAACGAAAGCGCAGAATTGTTATGTATTTCAATAAGGATTGTGTCTTCTTTTGCCTGAAGAACGAGCTTTACAAAGTATCCGTCTTCCTTTTGTTTGTTCAGATAATACTTTATGTTGCTCATCGTATCATTTTTGAAAGTCTTCATTCCAAGATCGTAATCATCTTGGTTGTTAATGTCTAAATCCTTTTCCTTAAAATAAATGCGTTTTGTATTGGCTTTTTTCGCATTCGTTATAAGCTCGTTCATGCTGTAGATAATATACTCAGTCATGTCTTCTTGTTTTATTTCTTTGAAGAACGCAGTTATAACTTCAGAAATATAAACTTCTGCTTCGTGAGGAAAAGTGTATGTCGTTACAGACAAAGGTATACCGACTTGCACCGCTTTCTTTATTTTTGCTAAATCGACCTTAGTTTTTGTAATGTCGGACATAGTAAATATTATAACACACTATTTTTGAAAAACTAATATATTTTCTTATAAAATTTTAAAAGGATACGTACAACTAATGCGTGTTATTGAAGTTTGATTCTATTTAAAGTAAAATAGTAGTTTATGCAGGACTACAAACCGCTGATTGTACAAAGTGATAAAACTCTTTTGCTTGATGTTCACGCCCCGAATGCAGACGAATGCCGGAACGCGCTCATGCCGTTCGCGGAACTGGAGCGTTCACCGGAACATCTTCACACATACAGGTTGACTCCGCTTTCTTTGTGGAACGCTGCCAGTGTCGGTTTTACTCCTGATTACGCAATAAAAGTTCTTACAGAGTTTTCCCGCTACGATGTTCCGCAGATTGTTTGTGCATGGATAAAAGAAACGGCGGAGCGTTTTGGAAAAATCCGCATGATACCCGACTTTTTTGTGCAGGGCGAAGTTTCTGCATCGGAGCTTGCAAATAGCGGCAAGGACAGGGAAGTAAGTGCGGAAGGCGACAGTCCCGCTGACGACAACGTGCAAAACACGGCGGTAAAAATGCCGGACACTCTGCTTTTGGAGACTGGCTCCGCTAAAGTCGCAAAAGAAATAGAAGCTCAGCGCACGATGATGAAGTATCTTACGCCGGTGCAGGATACACGCGGCTTGGCTTCTGCAGCGAACACGGCGGTTGGTGGCAGTTCGGCCAGTTCCGCTGGTACAGATACGGGCAAACTTGGCAAAAACACGCACGGCACGACCGCACCACAAAAACCCGCATTTTTGTTCCGTCTTGCCGTTACGGACAGAGGCACAGTAAAACAAGAGCTTCTAAAACTTGGTTGGCCAGTGAAAGACGAAGTTCCTTTGCGCGACGGCGAACCGCTTGAAGTTTCGCTTAAAGAAACTACATCCAGCGGAAAAGCTTTAATTATAAGAAAATACCAGAGCGAAGCCGCCACATCGCTTGTGGGCGACAAACGGCCTGGCACCGGCTTTGGAACGATCGTGCTTCCATGCGGAGCTGGAAAAACGATTGTCGGCATGGTCATCATGGACATGCTGAAAACAAGCACGCTCATCCTTACAACGAACATTTCCGCTGTTCATCAGTGGGTAGACGAGCTTCTTGATAAAACAAACCTTACGCGCGACCAAATCGGTGAGTATTCCGGCGAAACAAAAGAGATAAAACCGGTTACAATAGCAACGTATCAAGTTCTTACGTGGCGGCCGGAAAAAGAAGGACCATATCCGCATTTCCAGCTTTTCCGCGAGCGTGCGTGGGGACTTATCATCTATGACGAGGTTCACATGCTTCCGGCTCCAGTTTTCCGAGTGACGGCGGAACTGCAAGCAACCAGGCGCGTCGGACTTACGGCAACGCTTGTGCGCGAAGACGGCTGTGAAGGCTACGTTTTCAGTCTGGTTGGCCCAAAGCGGTACGACGTGCCATGGAAAGAGCTTGAAACATCAGGCTGGATTGCCGATGCGGAATGCATTGAGTACCGCCTTGATATGCCGATGGATAAAGAACTTGAATACGCAGTTTCCGGCACGAGGATTAAGCACCGCATCGCGAGCGAGAACCCGGCGAAAATCCCTGCTGTTCAAGAAATTGTAAAAAGGTTCTCGCAGGATAAAATCCTGATAATCGGACAATATCTTGATCAGCTGTACGAAATAGCGCAACTTCTTAATGTACCGATAATTACAGGAAAAACGAACAACTCTGAACGTGACGAAATATATTCCAAATTCCGTAAAGGCGAAATTCGTGTGCTCGTCGTTTCAAAAGTTGCGAATTTCGCGATAGATTTACCGGACGCGTCAATGGCGATTCAGGTTTCGGGAACTTTTGGAAGCCGGCAAGAAGAGGCGCAGCGCCTTGGACGCATTTTGCGCCCCAAACAGCGGAAGGCTCGTTTCATTACGCTTATTTCGCGCGCCACAGTTGAAGAAGAATTCGGCACAAACAGACAGAAATTCCTTGCAGAACAAGGATATACATACAAGCTGATACGCGCTCTCGACGAGCTACCGGAGGAGTTGGACTACGCACCGGGAGAAAACTGTCTATGACAGATATGGCACAAAAAATCCTTTTATGGCGAGAGTCTCTTTCGGTAATGCCCGATCATCATTTTTTCGAGATTATCCGGATGTATCTGGGAGAGATAAAAACACCGTACAACAAGCAGCGGCTCATTGAAGATTTAAGCGTATTTTTGCGCCGAGACGACAACCGTCTGATGATTACGAAACTGCTCTCTCAATCTGATTTGGAGCTTGTAACAGCTATAAAAGAGATTCCGTCCGCCACACAAGAAAAGCTTTTCTCGTTTTTTTCGACAGGGATGACGTATGCCGCGCTTTATGAACAGCTTATGAACTTAGAGGAACGGCTTGTTATCTACAGACATCCCGATAAAAGCACCGGACGAATTATTTTTGAACTAAACCCGATGTTAGAGCCTGCTCTTCTACCACACCTGACAAAGCGGAATCTGTTGCCTGTGGCAAAACTTGCAGAAAACGACTCATCGCGCGGCAATACTCCGGAAGTCGCGCAACCGCAACACTGCAAACTTTCACCAGAGTTTATCGCCGCCGCCTATTCCTTTTTGCTGGAAAACCCGGAACTTTGCAAAGCTGACGGAACCCTAAAAAAACGTTATGAAGCAATGATGCCCGAAGTTTTTCCCGCATACATCGCTAGTAACGAGGCTTCCGCAAGCAACGACACTTCCAGTAACAGCAGCTTCTTTTCGCTTATCATTGCGGCTTTTGAAAACTTAAGCCTTATTCGCCTTACAGACTGCGGGTTTTCCGTTAAAACAAAACGCTGGATGCAATTTGCCGAACTTGATGAAGCATCGCAATACTCATACATTACGGCGGCGGCGGCAGGGCATTTTCCGCGCGGAGTTCTTCAAAGTTATGCACAGCTTATCCGCGACGTTGTTGCAGAAACCCCGGATGCCGGCTTTACAAAAGAAGTCTTTTTGCGAAGTATCTTCTTGCACAGAGAATCAAAAGCTCCTGTAACGCGTAGTCTTCATTCCGGCAGATTCGCCGCAATTCTTCAGCGGGCAGAAAGCCGTGAATCTTTGGGAATGAGCAGAAGTTCCTCATCCGGCGATTCCAGTTTTAGCGCAAGTTCTACATCTGGTGGCTTAAATGCCTCTTCCGCAGATTCGTCCAGCTGTACAAACGAAACACTTTTTCAAGCAATAGAGCGTCTGGGGCTTATTTACGCCGCCGGAAAAGATTCGGACGGAAACACTGTCTACAAACGCACACCGCTTTTGGACACAACAACTTCAAAATCAGTTGAACCCGCTAATGTCGCTAGCATAGACAGCGGATTTTCCTTAACAGTGCTGCCCGGTTTGCCACTAAAAAGACTCTTGCCACTCGCACAAATATCCGTTCCTGTCCGGTACGAAAAAATTCTTCAGCTTGAAATCACAAAAAGTGCCGTAATGCGCAGTTTTGATGACGGTCAAACTCCAGAATCAATTGAAAATGCCTTAAATGGTGTACTTACGCACGAATTGCCGCAAAATATCATCTTTTCTCTTTCTGATTGGTACGAAGGCTACAGCTCCGCATCGATTTTTAGGGGCTATGTGCTTAAAATCCAGCCACAGAAAGATGTTTTAATTGAAAATAATCCCGAATTTGCGCCATATATCCAGCAGAAACTTGCGCCCGGCATATTCCTTTTGGATTTTGCCACTCCAAAAGAAGCAATGTCTGTCATTGCGAACAGCGGGCTAAATTTCATCGGCTCGATAAAAAACATGCATGATGACGATGAGTTTCCAGATTTTCCACGGATTTATCACACCGAAATGCGAAATGAGCCGCATCCAGCTTCCGAAACGGACTCCGCCAAATCTGGCAAGCAACCCGATGAAGAAGCAAGCGAAGAAAGCACGCGTTTTATTGAGAAACTTAACAAAATCGTAGACGGCATGAACCTTTCTGTTGAACAGACAGAAGAGCTTAAATCGCGTATTCAGCGCCGAATAATCGTAAATGAAAAGCAACTGCAAGCGGCTTCTGTACGCCCCGAAAAAAATGAAGCTTCGGGCATGGATTTTCTTGGCAAAATCCATGTTACAGAGCATGCAATCGCCTCTGAAAGCCTGCTTAATATCATGTATGACAGTGTTACGTATCTTGTTCAGCCTGTCCGCATTGAAAAACAAAACAGCGACGCAATTCTTAAAGCACTGCTCCAACCGGAAGGAACAGAAAAGCTCTTCCAAATCGGAAGAGTCCAGTATCTTAAACGCATCCGAGGTTCGGTTTTCAAAGAGCCAGACTACAAATAACTCAACCTGTGGTCTAATGATGCCATTTTATGCTATACTCTGCCCATGAACACAGAACATCAGATGAGCCGGCTGCAGTCGGTGTGCAGGGAAAAAAGCCCTCTTTGTATTGGCCTTGATACAGATGTATCATATATTCCGCCGTCAATAGCCGAGAAATTCGCTTCTCCGGCAGAGGCTGTTCTTGCTTACAACAAGGCGATTATCGCGGCAGCAGGAAAATACGCAGGCTGTTTTAAGGTTCAGATTGCCTACTACGAGGCGATGGGGCTTTCGGGGCTTGATGCGTATGCAAAGACTTTGAAAGCTGTGCGGGCAACTGGGATTCCTGTAATTTCTGATATAAAACGCGGAGATATTGCAGACACTGCAAAAGCGTATGCTCGCGCTCATTTCTCTGGTGATTTTGAAACCGATATAATTACGATTAATCCGTACATGGGATTTGATACTCTTACTCCGTTCACAGAATGGTGCAAGGCTGAAAAAGGCGGAAAAGGCGCGTTCGTGCTTTTGTGCACGTCGAATCCCGGCATGAAAGATATTGAACACCAAAAACTTGCGGATGGCTCGATTCTGCTTGAAAAAGTTGGAAACGAAATTGCTAGAATCGGCGAAGAGTTCAAAGCAGAATATCCAGAACAGGCTTGTGGCCCGATTGGTGCAGTTGTTGGCGCAACTCAGGAAGCAGATGCAAGATATTTGCGAGATAAATACCCGGATGTGTTTTTCCTGATTCCAGGCTACGGAGCACAGGGAGGAGCGGCTCGTGTGGCGGCTACATTGCTCGACAAGGCCGGTGGAACAGTCAATTCTTCGCGCGGAATTCTTTGTGCATGGAAAAAGTCAGAAAAGCTTACAGAGAAAAAAGATGCAGGAACTCTGACAATGGACGATATTGTTGAAGCAGCTGCCGAAGCGGCTGAAAAATCGATGATAGATTTGAAAGACGCGTTCAATTCACTTTAATCGATTGAGTTTGTGTGATTTTGAGTTTATACCCGTTTTTCGGAGGATTTAATAAATGAATACGGACAGTGTAAGAACTAACTGCTCGGACAATGCTCCTGCCGCTTTTGTCGGCAAGGTTTCAAGCTTAGCGTGCGCAGCAAATGGGATTTTTCACCTTGTTTTGGAAGTTTCTGATGCTACTTCGCCTGCGGGATGTCTTGCAAAGCCGGGGCAGTTCTATATGCTCAAAGCTGTTCCGTCAGAAGTGCTTCTTTCGCGCCCGATAAGCGTTTATAAAGTTGAATCTGGCACGACCGCAGATTCCGGCGCGTCCGCAACAGCCGAGTTTGGCACGGCGCAACCAACTGGTTCTTCTCCGTCCGCTAAAATCCACTTTCTCATTATGGAAAAAGGCCAGGGCACAAAAGAACTTTGCGCTTTACGCCCCGGCGATACCGTTTCCGTCATCGGCGCTTTGGGAAACACATTCCCCGAACCGAACGGCTTTTCCGCGATTATTGGCGGCGGCATCGGCGTGGCACCGGTCGCCGGATTCGCCTCGACATTACCCGAAAAAACTTATGATTTTTACGCTTGCTTTAGAAGCGGAACTTACGGACTGGAAGGACTTAACCCGAAATCACTTGAAATAACGACAGACGACGGCTCCGTGGGCAAAAAAGGAATGTTGCCTGACGTTTTTACAGCCGAAACAGTCAAAGCTCGTGGCTACAAAACCGTTTATGCATGTGGCCCGGAGCCGATGCTCGCGTATGTACAAAAAGTTTGCGGCGAATCCGGCGTAAAATGCTACCTGAGTATGGAAGCTCACATGGCGTGCGGTGTCGGCGCGTGTCTTGGCTGCACAATAACAACGACAGAAGGAAACAAACGCTGCTGCAA
>JAEEGL013691708.1_pt1 | contig 13698 bp, 10 predicted proteins | sample 9134231 | NCBI WGS metagenome assembly JAEEGL01 (sample SAMN16246548, study PRJNA631951) | gut metagenome | biome: gut microbiome; feature: rumen; material: fiber-attached | host: Bos | place: Iran: Karaj | collected 2018-10
AGAATGACATCCTTGCTGTATTCAGAACCTTCCGCTCCGTCAAATGGATCATACTTGATTACTTCACCGTCCTTTATCAGCGGGCACACAAAGTAATTCCCATTTGTCCTTGTCCTATTGATCTCACGCGTTGCCTCAATAAGTTCTTCAGCTGAATACTTCAGTAGTTCTTTTGCGTTTTCAGGAGTTACTCCAAGATGGTCCAGCAGCTGTTTCGCTACTTCTGCACCTTTTTCTTTTGTCACAAGCCCGCCGAATCCACCGGACTGAATGATTGCTTTGTGTACACAGCCCTTGGCCAGAGGCATTGCCATTAGTCCAGCTACTTTACCTCCGCCTCCGGACTGCCCGAAGATGGTTATGTTATCCGGATCTCCACCGAGTTCTTCAGCATTTTCCTTAATCCACCTGAGTGCGACTGCCATATCCTGATGTCCGACATTAGCTGAGTCTTTATATCTCTCATCGAACAATCCCAGATACAGGTACCCGAATATCCCGAGACGGTGACCGACAGAGACAAGAACCACGTCCTGCTTTTTGGCCATGTTCCATCCATCATGCCAGTTGCAAGGCGCTCCACCTGCGATGTATCCGCCCCCATGGAACCACACCATAACAGGGCGTTTCCTTCCGTCTCTCAGTCCAGCTGTCCATATATTCACGGCCAGGCAATCCTCTGACTGTTCACAGGCAGACGGGTCAGTATTCCCTGTGAGCAGCTTTCCGTATAAGGATGGAATGTCTGTACTGGTAACTTCTTTGTCCTCCATCCTTGGAGTATCTGTCTGCCAGCATATAGGTGCATATTCCTTTGCAGATCTTACTCCTTCCCAAGGTTTAAGAGGCTGCGGGGGCATGAATCTGTTCTCCCCCCACGTTGGCTCTGCATATCTCACTCCGATGAAACGATAGATACCATCAATGCATACACCTTCCAGTTTTCCTTCTTTAGTATTGATTATCGCTCCGTCTTTAATCATCAGTTTTCTCCTTACCAGTAATCGCTTTATCTGCCGTTTTTCAGTCTCATCAGCATGAGCTCGGTAACTTCTTCCTTTTCCTGTTTGCACTCATCTGTAAACTTCATGATATTCATGTTGTCTGCTGTATATGCATCCCAACGAGGCAGTTCCTCTCCAAAGTTAGTTTCACCGTTAGGATCACCATTCTTGATAAAGTTGATCCAATAAGAGTTGACATATCTGGCCATATCATAGTCAACACCGGTAAATGGTCTCCACATACGAGAAATCGCATCATATGCGAAAGCTAGCTCAGCGCCATGATATACTCCGGGATTATCTTCTCCAGGGATGTGGTGAGCAAACTCATAAAGGTAAGCTTTTGCACCCTGTTTGTCTCTGAGGCATCCTGCCAGAAGTGTGGAGATCACTAATGGCTTAAAAGCTCTGCTTTCAGCCATAAACTGCTTGACGTCATCGTCAGAAGAACATCCAACAAGTTCAAGGAATTTCTGTTTGTCAGGGCCATACGTCTCAGCTACTTTTTCCAAATCAGCCAGTGTCTGCGGGAGATTGCCCGCGAACATTCCTCCGGATCTGATCTCGCCTGCATTGAATCCGAAAATGATCGGTTTATCTCCCCATTCTCCATCCAATAGTGCCTGAGCTGAAGGTTTGAGAGAGAAGATGCCGTCATTGCATGGTGAGAAACGCAGTTTATTCTCTTCGACGACTTTGTAGATTTCCATTGCGTCACATGCTCTCGCTTCTTCCAGGCTCTTAAATCCGCATAATTCAAACAGTTTTTCCCCGTTTTTCTCAGCCTGGTCTACAGTCTGGTTCCGGTCAGGTTCTCCAGTGTCTTTCATTGGGATCCTAATGCCACTTTGTATTACCGCTGCACGGAATAGATCTTTAGACATCGGGCTCGACAGATGAGCCATAACGCTGCCTGCTCCTGCCGACTGTCCTCCGATAGTTATCTTATCCGGATCTCCGCCAAATGCCTCGATATTGCGTTTCGTCCACTTCAGCGCAGCCAGCTGATCGAGATAGCCATATGAACCTTTAGGATCGTTCGGTGCCTCTTCGGAAAGCCAGGGATGTGAAAGGAAACCCATGTATCCGAGCCTGTATGCAGGAGTAACTACAACTATTCCTTTTCTCGCCATATGTTCCCAGTCAAACTCTATCTCATGCGGATAACCTCCCTGAAGGCCTCCTCCATGTATATAAAAATATACCGGAAGTTTTTCATTTCCCTTTTTCGCTGGAGTATAGACATCGAGGTACAGACAATCTTCACTCATAGTAAACTCCGGCCCCGCAGGATGCAGTTCCTTAGTCCAGAACTCATTCGGATCTCCGCCGGGAACTTTTTGTATTGAAATATCTGCATACTCGGAGGCAAGCCTCACTCCTTCCCAAGGTTCCACAGGCTGCGGTGCCCTCCAACGAAGTTCTCCTACAGGAGGTGCTGCGTATGGAACGCCCTTAAAAACTGTAATCCTTGGGTCATAACCAAAAATACCTTGTAATTCACCTGAATCAATCGTCACCAGTCTTTTGTACATAACACTATCCTCCAGATAACAAACATATACTGCTATAGTTAATATTACTATTTTGTAAAATATTAATTTATCGAATCTGTGCATATTTTACATTCGATTTGCCTATATAAGTGCTTATCTCAAGTATGACTCAAATAATGATCTGTTTTTTACGCGTTCTGTGAATAATGGCATTAAGCCCTGCAAAAAAGGAGACCATCATTTTTTGATGATCTCCTTTTTGTACAATTTGAAACTATATTGCAGATATTCACTGATCGAGATAATACTCTTTTATCCTTTTCAAAAAGAAAGACGATTGAATTGGCATAGCGCTGTCTTTCTTCCAAATGAGGTATGTTGAAAGGTTAGTGTTATGCATGATATTTCTGTAAATGATATTGCCGTAATTGAATCTAATGTTGCTTTCTGAGAGAAGTGCAATCCCGTATCCTGCGTTGACCATTAGACTGGCTCCTACAGGTGTAGTATAAGTCCCGCTTATCTTGTATTTATCCTGGTCTATCTCCCGGCGTCCCGGAATAGGAGCTCCAAGAAATCTCTCATGCACTACCATGGGATACGGTCTTAGATCCTCAAAACGGATTACCTCTTTTTCTGCTAACGGGTGATCATTTGGTAGAAGAACTCCCACGTTCATGTTTTCCTGTATCTCGATCCGCTCGAACATATCATCACCTAGCTTCATTGCGTATACCAGACCAAGATCAACCTGTCCGGAATAGACCAGTTCTCTGACGGCATACATATCCCCATTTGATACGAGAAGCCTGACACCTGGGTGTTCGTCAGTCATTATTTTGCCGAGCTTCAATATATTGTCAAGCGATGGGGCATAAATAGTGGCAAAACGGATATCACCGGTAATTATTTCAGGTTCTGAGTGGATCTCGATCTGAGTTTTTCTGTACATGTCGAGCAGTTCAGAAGCTCTTTTCTGCAACATCATTCCCTGTGTTGTCAGCGTAGTCCTCTTTCTGTTCCTAGTGAAAAGCCTGACACCAAATTCTTCTTCCAGATTCTGTATCTGACGGCTTAGTGAAGGTTGCGATATGTTAAGCAATTCAGAAGCTCTTGTTATGCTCTCTTCACGTGCTACTACCAGAAAATTCCTAAGTATTTCAATATCCATTTTTCTCTTTCTTCAATCTAAATCACACGGTTCTTCTTTGACGATCCAATATGTACTATTTGCATAACAAGTATAACAAACGCTATTTTCAGCATGCAATATTCTTATAATATGTTAACCATCCCTCATATTGAATCAAACTTTCAAGGCTGAACATTTTTAGGTATACTAAATAACACCAGATTATTACGTGACACTTACAGGGAGGAGATTTGTTCATGTTGATAAAGAGTTCTGACAGAGAGACAAAAACCAGAATTGCAATGAGAGATGGTCCTGGTTCAGTTCTGATAAAGGATATTTGTTCTAAGGAAGAGCTATATGAGAAGAACAGACTTTTTGCCCAGATGACATTAAAAAAGGGTTGCGGCATAGGATATCATGAGCATTCCGGAGAAAAAGAGATTTTCCTTATAAATAGTGGAAAAGCTGTTTACAATGATGACGGAAACGAAATAGTTGTAAACGCAGGCGACGTACTTATCTGTGAAGATGGTCACGGACATGCCATAACGAATATCTCAGAAGAAGATTGTGAATTAGTTGCTCTGATTGTCCTTAATTGATCGAAACATTCTTTCAGGTATCCTATTCATCTATTTTTATTATTCCTAGATAAAAGAGACGAGAAGTTCAGCAAAATGAACTTCTCGTATTTATTTACCTTTTCAGACATTATAAATGAGTTTTCCATCTAAAAAGACAGACCAGTATCAGATAAAAAGCTAGTCGATACCGGTCTGTCTTAAAAAGCCTTGTTACCAATACAGTCAGAAAGTATCAGTTTTTCCTTCTCCGCAGTAAACAGATTCCTGCGCAGGTCAGTATGAATACAGATGTATTGAACACCGGAACACCGGTCTTGGGATTCTCACGTCCTCCGTCGTCAGGCACTGGAACTGCCGATTTTACCGTTAGAGTCGTTGAAGCATCACCGTCTTCAAAAGTCAGAGTGATATTATGCTCACCTTCTGACAGTTTATCAAGATATTTGCCTTCCAGATCTATTATCACGCTTCCGCGTTTCAATTCGTAATGGGTTGGGTTGACCCAGAATCCGTCAAGGATGAGATCGTGGAATTTGTCGAATGTCTCAGTATCATCAACGACGTTCCTGACTTGTATCCTCAGGTTCCCGCTTCCTCTCTCATGTACCGCGTTTTCTCCGTTAACGAACTCGTATCTGGTGTTCTTCCATACGGCGTAGACCTCCGTAAGCTCACTGACAGGAGTCACTCCTTCCTGTATGTCAGGTTTGATCGCGTTCTCGTCAGTGGCAAAGCCCAAGAACTCCATATATGGATCGTCATGACCCATGGTCAATCCATCCATGGAGAACTTGTCCTCAAGGCCAAAGCGCAGTTCTATAGCCCACGCATTACCGTACTCCTTAATATATCCACCATTTCCATACACAGATAACTCACGCTCCCATACCGTAGTGAAGACAGAGTCTTCCTGCAGTATATAGCCATTATAATAATCGGATGTATATGGAATGAAGACGCCATTCTGGTCGTACCATCCTGCAGGTTTAATATATGTATCCGCATTGAAAGCTGCCATACCGTAAAAAATACGGCCTTTTCCGGCAGAAGTGGTAAAAACGGTCCTGTTGGGATTGCCCAGGAAGTATCCTCCATTCCCGAGGAAGGTCACCAACACCTTCTCTCCGTATACCGCATAGATGGTCTCCGGCAGTTCTTCGAATCTGTCTTCTCCAATAAATATGTCGGGCACATCAGCGTCTTTTGTAGTCGCCCACCCTACGAACTTTTTGTGCACGTCATCAATCCTTGGATCGATGAGTTCACCAACGACTTGTCCAGGGGTGTAGGGATATTCTATAGTTTCCGCCCGATCATCGAGAAGGAAATATCCACCATTGGCATTCAATATTATCCTGTTGTATTCGTCATAAACCGCATATACATCTGTTGGTCCATCAACCTTCACTCCGCCCTCTATGGTTTCAGCATCTTCGTAAATGGACCAGCCAATAAGTCTGAGATTGACTCCTTCTGCCACTTCAAGACCGGAATCGCCGTATGTAGTGATATACTCACCGATTGGTATCTCTATCTGTTTCTCTGTTTGAGAAGGATCTCCGTCAAAGAATGCCTTGCCGCCAGCATTAGCATGGAAAGTCACTGTTGCGTGGTTGTGCCGCTCGATCTCAATGCTGAAATCACCATGTCCTCCGGCTCCTTCTCTTATCTGCAGATAATAAGTCTTCCCCGCTTCCATCTCGCGGATAAGTTCCGTGTTGCCTACAAGATCATAAACATCAGAGTCGTCGACCTCTTTTGTGTGCTCGTCCAGCATTCTGATGTAGGCAGTGGCAGCGCCCGCCTGATCGAAGTCATAAGTGAATATCCTGTAGACATCGGTCTCTGAAGGAATGAAACGGCAGAATTCACCAGGGCCGTCTACTGTGTACCTGTACTCCGTATTTTCCTCCAAAGCCATAAGTCTGCTGTCATCAAGTCTCCAATTAGGTTTGACCTCCTGTTCGTATTTCCTTAGAACAGTCTCCTCAGTAAACAATGTGCCTTCGCCATACTCCGCAGTATACCATCCATCAAAGACGAACCTGCCTTTCTCGTCCAGGTGTTTAGGTTCCAGAACCCTGAATTTGCTGCCAGCGCTGTAAGAAGCGATTAATGTACCGACGCGCTGCCCGTCCAATTCTAGATACCCGTCACTGACGGTGTAGGTAACGTACACCGTCTCGCTCCATACTGCATACAGATCTTTTCCGAAAGTATCCACATAAGTGATCAAATCAAAGACGTTTGCCTCAGAAGCGTCTTCCGTATCAGACCATCCCATGAACACAGCAGTGTCATCCACTGGATCCGGAACTGTTCTGTCAGAGAAGACATCTCCAATGAACTGCAGTGATTCTTTCTCTCTCACGGAAGGATCACCGAAAAAACCTCTTTTACCTGAATGAAGGATCACAGTCTTATATCTGTCGTCATCCGACGCGCTGACGTTCCAAAAAGAAGAGAACACTGCAGACATGATGAAAAGAATGCACAGTGCAGCAGCTGTTCTCTTTATTATTAGTCTTTTCTTCATAAATCTTTTACTCCACTACACAACTGTTTTTTTCTTTATTCTACTATTTCCTAACTATCTGCAAAAGTATTTTGAACTATCAGATCATTATGCGGATGTTGTGATAATACACGTTCGAATTCACAGTTTTCCTGTTTACCAGGCTGTTCTCATCTTTTTATCAATACTTGCAGTCTGATTCCAATTGCACAAAAAAGGAGCTGAACGCTGCTGCTTCAGATGAAGATGCAAGCGTATCAGCTCCTCTATCGATTTTTAATTACATCAACTCAGCGATATTTGTCATTTCCAGTACGGGATGGCCTTTTTCAGCAAGGAATGTCATGAGAGTATCAAGATCTTCAGTACAGATTGTTTCGTCAGCAATCATATCGGTGAAGTCTTCCACTCCATAAAGGTCTTTCGCTGTAGCATCAAGTTTGGTACGCACCTGTTCCTTTAAGGCTTTGGGCATCCATACTATACGCCCGATTCCCCCTTCAGCTCTGAGGAATTTGTGCGAGGCGATGTAATGCTTTCCGTGGCCCATATAACCCGGGGTCTGTACACCACCTCCGGTAAATGATGCCATCTCAGAGAATGTCATTCCCGCAGGAGTCATGCCAGCGTGCTCTCTGGTAGTGATGACCACACCGCCGCTTGCAGGTTCAACACCGCAGATGCATTCGAAGCAACCGCACGACGTCATAGGATCAGTAAGCAGTGAATAAAGCGTTACATGTTCAAGAGCACCATGGCTGAGCTGGAAAACAGCCTCGTCCACATCTTCAAAGCGTCCAGTGACCTCGTCAAGGCACCTTTCCTTCGTCACCACTCTACACGGGCCATTTGGATCCAGCTCATAAGTGGCTTTGGCGTCCAGCCAGGATACGGCTCCGCAAAGTCCGAGTCGCTCAGGTGTGACCACACACACATGACTGGGAGAGAAGGACTGGCACATGATGCAGCTATAGAAGACAGGTACCGATTCATCGGTAAGAGATTTCAGACGTGCATCACGAGCATCGAAGATCACATTTGCCTGCTCTCTCAACTCTTTATTCAGATCAGCATCCACGACGATCTTGACCTGACACTTATCCACTACAGCTTCAAACTCACTCTTGATCTTTGCGTAAAGAACCTCACCAAGATGTTTGAGACGGAAACCGGCTTCATAATCCGCCTTAGAAATACGGACACGTATCATGTCACGCTGGCCAGTGTGCATGACACCTTCGATACAGTTGAGGAACTGATGTATCTTTCTCTCTATGACCGATTCGAAATCCGTCTGCATATTCTTACCGGCTACCTCAACAGTATAGGAAGCAGAGATTCTGCTGCCGACAGGAATATCATCAAGATCCGGTCCGATCATCTCGATCCTATGATCTTCAATTGCAGCAGAATCTGCTGTCTTGACCAATTCGAAGCAGTCCACTCTCGAGCCGTCGATCTCGACCTGCATATCTCCGCGGCGTATGATCTCGCCTTCGAAAGCATTTGAGAAAGCAACCGGGATATCGATATTCGTGACTTTGAGTTTGATGCCTCTGGCTTCCAGAGAGGTGTCGATCCAGTCCTTTGTATTCTCGTTTATGATCAGAGACTTGGGAATAGCCCACATGTCATCTGTATCGTTAGTGATTACCGGGAACCCGAGCTTGATTGCCCCGGCACCGCACGCGACTACGATATCAGCAACAGGCTTGTATGCGTTTACAAATGCATTGATGCGTTCAAATGTGTACTTGTGGAATGAGTCACAGTCACCGGGCTCAACAGCGCCGAAGATCATAGCAGCCCGTACCACAAGAGAAATGATATGTCCCACTCCCCAGATCTCAGGTCCCACTGGAACAATACGAACACCATAGTTCATGGTGACACCGGCGCGCTCCAACTGATCGATGATTCCTCCCAGAAGGAATACAAAGATACCTTTGCTCTGATAACCTTTGACCGTCTCCACTGCTTCTTCATCAGACGGAGCAGCTCCGATCATGACTACGAATCCGGGTATTTCTCCAGTAACAAGCGGTACACCAAGGGTACGTACCTCTGAATCGCTGAAATGACCGTGATATTTAGTTCCCTCATACGGAGCAGGTGTACGGGCATACTTGCATGCTTCTATGATCTCTGCAGCAATAGCGGTACCTACACCGGACTGGAAGATCGAATGCGTACGGGGCTCACGGAGCATCATGCCCTTTACTCCTTCCAGTGCTCTCTTAACATCGGCCAAAGTCTCGACCTTTATGCCGAGATAAGCATTGATGCATGCGAGGGAATAGCCTGTATCCGGCATAGACATAAGAGCGGACTCTCCAAGTTCGGCAATCACTGAATCCAGCTCCTGCTGTGCCTTGGCGACCATTTCGTCTGAGCCGCGAAATACTCTCTCAAACAATCCCATGATATGATGATCCTTTCAATTTATGATCTGCTGTCTATCTTTTCTTTTATCTGCCTGATCTCTTCAAGAGCTCCGGCGCTGACATCATAGGGAGACAGGCCGTTTCGGTCTGCATCTATGACTTCTTCGTTAAAGTGGATAAAGCCCAGAAGCGCATCCTCCGGGATCCTCTCGCGGATAAATTCCTCGTCTGATTCACTTCGTATCTTATTCGCTACGACTGACACTTTGTAGATGCCAAGATCCGCAGCCAGCTGTTTGACTTTCTCATAAGTCTGAATGCTTCTGGCTCCCGGTTCCACGACCACGATGAACTCATCCATCATGGAAGCGGTCCCTCTTCCCAGATGCTCCAGTCCTGCTTCCATGTCCATGATGACTACGTCATCCTTTCGGAACACCAGAGCGGACAGAATGCATTTGAGAACCACGTGTTCCGGACAAACGCACCCGCTTCCTCCGGTCTCCACTGTTCCCATGACAAGCAGTTTTACACCGTTCACTTCCCTGGAATACTTGTCAGGAATATCTGAGACCTGTGGATTCAGCTTGTAAAAGTTGTTGAGTTCGTTAGCACCGGTCCTTTCCTCTACGAGTTGCCTCATTTTGGAGATCGGAACTATTGAGTTGACCTCCTCCTCGCTCAAACCCAGGGCAAGACCAAGATTTGCATCAGGATCTACGTCGGCGGCGAGGACTGTATGTCCTTCATCCGCATACAGACGAGCCAGTGTTGAAGCAAGAGTGGTCTTTCCTACCCCACCTTTACCAGTAATTGCAAGTTTCATTTCTTCCTCCCGGTCAGATACAGAGTGCCGCGCGTTTTTCCTCGATCCTCTGCAGCATCATATCACCGAGTTTCTCGATATTTGTCTCGACCGTGAAGTTCGCTTCTACCCAGTCCTTGACACCGTGCTCTCCCTGAAGGAGCTCAGTAACTTCAGTACTTCCCTTTGTATAAGGATCTACGCCAAGGAAAGTATCGATACCAGTCGCAATGACATAGTTTCCGATAGATACCGCCTTCTCACTCATCCATTCAGGAGCGCATCCCACGACCGGCACCTGAGAGATATTGACGCCCCAGTCCTTGGCCAGATCGGAGGCCAGCACCATCATGCGGGAGATATCGACGCATGATCCCATGTGCAGGATCGGAGGTATACCCACCAGTTCACAGACTCTCTTCAGTCCTTCTCCGCAGAGCTCCTTGGCTTCCAGGCTCATCAGTCCGGCTTTTGCGGCTGCCTGAGCTGAACATCCTGAAACGATGACTATAACATCGTTCGCTATGAGTTTCTTCATCAATTCGATGTGTGCAGTATCCGGACGCACTTTGGGGTTGTTGCAGCCGACCATGGCTACAGCTCCTCGAATGACACCGGCTTTGACGACATCGCGCAGAGGCTTCAGTGTACCGAGATCGTCCACATGGCTGTTGGTTACGCCGTCAAGACACTTTTTGATAGCTTCTACGGAATAACCGACACGTGCCTCGGTCTTCAGGTTGGGGATATTGACCAGATCCCAGTCACGGTTCTTGAAGTTCTCCACTGCCATCTTGACGATCGCTTTTCCGTTTGCAGCTGCGGTCTCCTCATGGAACTCTATGAAGTCGGAGTCCGGCATCATCGCGATGGGTGATGTAGTTATAAACTTGGTATGGAAGCACTTTGACAGGGGTCCAAGTGCCGGGAAAATGCACTGTACGTCAACTACGACTGCTTCACATGCTCCGGTGAGGACAACATTCTCCTGACACAGGAAGTTACCGGCCATAGGGATTCCAAGACGCATGGCAACTTCGTTGCCGGTGCAGCACACACCAACAACATTGATCCCTTTTGCGCCGTAGCTCTTGGCAAGCGCTATCATCTCGGGATCGTTCGCATAGAAGACAACCATCTCGGAAACTGAAGGATCATGGCCGTGAACGACAATGTTCACCATGTCCTTCTCCATGACTCCGATATTGGCAGTAGTATCTTTAGGTTTAGGAGTACCGAACATTACGTCAGAGAACTCCGTACCCATCATTGAACCGCCCCACCCGTCACAAAGACCGGTTCGGAGCGACTGTCTGATAAGCGCTTCCGCAAGGGACGAGTTTCCCATATGCGTCATATGCATGGAAGTGGAGATCTCTCGATCTATTGCTCTTGGCACGATATTAGCCTTTTCCCACAGCTCTCTGGTGTGTTCCGGCGCTCTCTGGACGAACAGTTGTTCGCCAAAAGGTTTGCCGTACTCCAGCAATCCCTTATAAGCCATTTCGTGAGCCAGATCGTAGATATCCTTTCCCTCGGACTCCACACCCCATTCATCAGCAAGCTTTTTGAGTTTGTCAGGATCCTTTACCTGATAGGCTCCGCCTTCTTTCGTCTGGTAAAGGGTGTGCATGATCTGCCTGCCGTGGTCGGAGTGAGCAGCAGCTCCTCCTGCTGTAAAGCGGACATAGTTCCTACCCACTATTCCGTGTACATCACACCCGCATATGCCACGGGGTGACTTAGGGGTGATTCTGCAGGGTCCCATAGAACAAATACGGCAGCATGTTCCTGATTCACCGAACGAACAATGAGGACTCTGGTTCTTCACTCGCTGCTGCCAGGAATCAGCGCCTACCCTCCTGCCGTTCTCGAGCAGGATTTCTGTTGCCTGTTCCATCTGCTCTATAGAGATGAGACGGTCGTAATTCATCAGATATCTCCTTGAAACAATTGTTTTCTTATTTACTTATTTGTTTAGAATTTACCAATAACAAAATAAAAATCAGGACTCTACGATCTCAAGCACATCCATTGGGCATGCTTTAGCGCATATGCCGCATGCGATACACTTGGAAGCTGTTTCCGAATCGTCCGGTTTGAGGCACACTCCCATAGGACACACCTCTTTGCACCGTCCGCAACCGATACAGAGCTTCTTGTTGATCATATAGACACCATTTGCGTTTTGGGTTATTGCTCCTTGCGGGCATTCTCTGGCGCATTTTCCACACTGGATGCATACCATGGGTTTTACGGTGCCGTTATTCTCGACGATCCGTATGCAGCTCTTATCCTGATGGAATTCTTTGTAGAATGCCTCTGAGCATGCTACGACACAACTGAGGCATGCCATGCATTCCACGTCTTTTTTTACAGTTAATCTTTTCAAAGTCGCACCTCTTAATGACACATATGCATATAATGTACCATAAACTCCTAAAGAATACTGTCTATTTTTCGTCTTATTTGACAATTATTATTATTTCTAAACAGATGGCAATGTATGAATACCAATCCCGTTCCGCGATTTCACTATAAACGGTAGGAACATATGCAATAACTAAGCATCATATTGTCAATGTGGTCAAGAACAAATACTCCCTACATCCTTGATATCCGTATTCATGAACACTAAGAAATCAAAAAGCCATGGACAGCTGCATTCATTGCCACAGCAAAAAACAAAATTAGAAGAACAAACTCTTTAGTATGTCCTTCTAATTACTTATCTACTATGTGTCCAACATTTTAGGTGCTCTACATACGAAGGGAGTTTTGCGTCGCAAACACTAAGGCAGCCAGCAACGTCTTCTGACTCAATTACAAATATAGCGCAAATGTGACCTTTTCCAGATCTCTGATTTTTGACAGTATCTCGCTCAAACTGGCTCCGCCTGATTCTCTCACCAACAGGGTAACAGCTACATTACCATCTGCTCCGCCTATGTATTCAGTCTTCAGATCAACGATCCTACCGCCGCATGAATCTATACAGCTGAGAAGATCCTTAAGTCCTTCCCGCTGTTTCAATTCACAGTATAACCAGCTGATTTCACGGGTTCTTTCAATCTTCTTTGCACTTCCGTCGAGGAACACTATTACAAGAAATGTTACGATGAAGTTGATCAATGCACCATAATAGAAACCTGCACCGACAGCGATACCGGTAACTGATGAAGCAAGTAATCCTGCTGCTGTAGTCAGTCCCTTTACAGTGTTGTCTCCTTCTTTCCAGATCGCGCCTACACCGAGGAACCCCAATCCGCTGATGAATGCAGCGGGTAGTCTGGCAACATCCGTATCACCGACGTTGAACTTGAGCCATATACCTAGCATAGCAGTGAGAGCTGCCGCTGAAGTTACCGCCATGTATGTTCTGAGTCCTGCTGCCTGGCTGATTTTTTCTCTGTTGAGTCCTATTGCACCACCAGCGAGTGCAGCCAGCAGTATTCGGAGCAGTATTATCTTAAAATCCAACATATCTAATCTCTTAATATTCTCTCTATCTGTAAATCATTAGCATACCTGATAGGTCAATTTGTATTCCACATAAGATTTTAGTAAAAGCATATAGACTATCGGAATGCGACAATCCTGCCAGGGCTATCTCCTGGATTATCTCCTTAACAGCATTCTCTCTTTCTGCATTATTCTTTGGATCGTACCTGTCGATCATACTTTCAATTGCGCTGTTCATTGCGATACTCCTTTTCGATCAGCTTGATAAGCAGATTGAGATTTGTTCTGTGATACAGCTTTGCAAGTCTGCGCA
>JAEEGL013746108.1_pt1 | contig 13698 bp, 7 predicted proteins | sample 9134231 | NCBI WGS metagenome assembly JAEEGL01 (sample SAMN16246548, study PRJNA631951) | gut metagenome | biome: gut microbiome; feature: rumen; material: fiber-attached | host: Bos | place: Iran: Karaj | collected 2018-10
GGCCGTTGAGCAGGGTCACCTTACGCTTGTGGTATGGCTCCTCTGAGGGAACGAACAGCACGTGCAGTCCAGCCTTGTCAGCAGGGAACTCCTTGGCTACTTCCTTCGGAGCCTCGATGACCCACAGGTGGAAATTCTCAGCCTGTACGACCAGGTTGTCACGATAGCCAACCTTCTCCTGAATCTGGGCAATCTCCTTGCGGGGGAAGCCTGGCACAATGCGGTCTACCAGTGTAGCATATACGCCACAGCACTCGTCGAACCACTTCTTGAAGTCAGCGGGCAACTGCCACAGTTCGATGTACTTATTGATGCAATCCTTCAGCACGTGGCCGTTGAGGAAGATAAGTTCGCAGGGGAAGATGATGAGACCCTTCGTAGGATCACCGTTGAAGGTCTGCCAACGGCGATACAGCAACTGAACCAGCTTGCCGGGATAACTTGAAGCGGGCTTGTCCTCCAGCTTGCAGCTGGGGTCGAAAGCGATACCTGCCTCTGTGGTGTTCGAGATGACGAAACGAATCTCGGGCTGGTCAGCCAGAGCCATGAAGGCATCGTTCTGAGAGTAGGGGTTCAGTGCACGGCTGATGACGTCGATACGCTCCAGGGTGTTCACGGGTTTTCCGTTCTCACGACCCTGCAGGTTTACGTGGTACAGACAGTCCTGACCATTCAGCCATTCTACCATACCCTTGTCGATAGGCTGTACGACAACAACACTACCATTGAAGTTGGTCTTCTGGTCCATGTTCCAGATGATCCAATCAACGAATGCACGGAGGAAGTTACCCTCACCAAACTGAATGACCTTTTCAGGCATCACGCTCTTAGGAGCGAAATTTTTGTTTAACGGTTTCATATAACTTTTATGTTTTATAATAGTTTGTTTTACAATGTGCAAAGTTAGTGAATATTTTCGGAATACGTATCAATTTTACTTTATTTAAGACACAAACGTTTGCGGAACGTGGTTATTGCTTCATCAGGTAAGCCTTGAAGTCTGCAAACTCCTTGCTCATCTCGACGCTCTGCTTCTGGCCTTCCATGAATGCTTTCAGCCGGGCGGGAATCTCGATGTCTGTGCCCAGGATGTCGTCCACCTTCTCCTTGAACTTGGCAGGGTGAGCCGTCTCGCAGAACACGCCAATCTCTCCGGGCTTCAATCCGTCCTTCAGAGCCTGATAACCACATGCTCCGTGGGGATCGAGCACGTAGCCCGTCTCCTCATAGCACTGCTGCATGGTTTTGCGAATCTGCTCATCCTTGTAGGTAGCTCCGCTAATCAGGTTGGTGATGCGATGGTGTGTAGCCTCAGGAGTCAGCTGTCCGTTCTCGCTGTAGAGGTTCAGGATGCGTGCGAAGTTCGACGGGTCGCCCACGTCCATGGCGTTGGCCAGCGTCTGAACGGAGGCACGAGGCTCGTACTTGCCCGTCTGCAAGTATTTATAGAAGATGTCGTTGGCATTGTTGGCAGCGATGAAGCGCTTGATGGGCAGTCCCATCTGGTGTCCGAACAGTGCCGAGCAGATGTTGCCGAAATTTCCGCTGGGTACACACATCACCAGCTGGTCTGCCAGTCCCAGTGCTTTCATGCGGGCATAGGCATTGAAGTAGTAGAACGCCTGAGGCAGAAAACGTGCCACGTTGATGCTGTTGGCTGATGTGAGCTTCATGTGCTCGTTCAGTTCCTGGTCCATGAATGCCGACTTGACCAACGCCTGACAGTCGTCAAAGACACCATCTACCTCGATGGCTGTGATATTCTTGCCCAGCGTGGTGAACTGACACTCCTGGATGGGGCTGACCTTGCCTTTCGGATAGAGCACATAGACGTGGATACCCTCCACGCCCAGGAATCCGTTGGCAACAGCACTTCCCGTGTCACCGCTGGTAGCCACCAGCACGTTGATAAGGTTACTAGTAGAACCAGAAAGACTTGTAAAATAGCGCAGCAGGCGAGCCATGAAGCGTGCGCCGACATCCTTGAAGGCCAGCGTGGGTCCGTGGAACAACTCCAGCGCATAAATCTGGTCAGTCACCTTGACTACAGGGCAATCAAACGACAGCGTGTCATACACCAAGTCCTGCAGGGCATCACCGTCCACGTCGTCGCCGAAGAAGTTGCTGGCCACGTTGTAGGCAATATCCTGGAACTTCATGTTCTGGATGTCGTCAAAGAACGCCTGTGGCAATTTGTATATTTCCTCTGGCATGTAGAGTCCTCTGTCTTCTGCCAGTCCTTTTACTACCGCCTTTTCCAGGTCGGCTATGGGCGCCTGCCCATTGGTGCTGTAATACTTCATAGCGTTATTTTATTTTCATCAGTTCATTCATAAATTCATTCAGTCGCAGCAAACCGTACGCACCTTCCACGCAAGACACCTCGTCATACTGTTGAACCTCGTCTGGCTCGATGCCCCGATGCCAGATGATGAACGGCACAGGCTGGCCTACATGTATGCGCATCTCGACGGGAGTCAGATGGTCGGGCAATATAGCTATGCAGACGGGCTCAGCCCAAGTTTCAACCTCGCGATAGATAGGTGCTATCAGACGTTGGTCCAGATATTCTATGGTCTGGAGCTTCAGGTCCAGGTCGCCGTCGTGTCCGGCTTCGTCGCTAGCCTCTACATGTACAAAGACGAAGTCATCGTTTCTCAGGGCGTCAATGGCAGCCTGTGCCTTGCCCTCATAGTTGGTGTTGGCCAGACCTGTGGCACCCTCCACCTTGACGATGCGCAAGCCTGCATAGCGTCCGATGCCCTGTATCAGGTCTACTGCCGAGATGACAGTTCCCGACTTGATGTCATCATATTGTTCCATCAGTGTCTGCATCGACGGGCGATAGCCGCCAGACCAAGGCCAGATGCTGTTCGCCTGACGCTCGCCCTTCTTGGCTTTCTCCTGGTTGTATGGATGACGGGCCAGCAGTTCCTGCGACTTCAGTATCAGTTCGTTCAGCAAGTCTGCCGTCTGTTGTGCGGAGAGTCGTCCCTGCTCCATAGGAGCTTGTTCGACGGCCTTGACCAGCAGGGGGCGCCATTCCTCGTTGGGGTGATCATGGGGTGGGGCACAAACAATGTGCTTCGAGCCCCCTTTGATGACCAGCAAGTGGCGATACTGGATGCCTGTAATGAACTTCACCCGCTCGCATCCCTCACGTTCGTTGATGGGCTTGGCCAGCTTCTCGTTCAGGTATTTGATGAGTACGTCGGCATCCTGCGTTTCCAGATTGCCTCCGTTGTGGGTGATGATCTTGCCGTCTTCCAGCGTGATGATGTTACAGCGTATGGCCATATCGTCGTCAGCCATATTGTAGCCTATGGAGGCAGCCTCCAATGGTCCGCGACCTTCATACACCTTGTTCAGGTCGTACCCCAGGATGGCTGTGTTGGCCACTTCGCTGCCAGGAGGGAACCCCTCGGGCACGGTGACAAGTCGGCCTGTGCGTCCTTCGCGTGCCAGCTGGTCCATCATGGGTTTGTGTGCATATTGTAGTAGCGTCTTCCCCCCGAGTCTTTCTACGGGCAGGTCAGCCATTCCGTCTCCAAGTATTATAATGTGCTTCATAAACAAAAACCGTGTTAATGCGGTGAAAACCGTGCCTGAAATTAAATATTCGCGATGGACATGATGTTGGCAAACACACCGGCAGCTGTAACGCCTGCTCCGGCACCATAGCCCTGTATCTGCATCGGGTACTCCTTGTAGCGCTCGGTGGTCAGCAGCACGATGTTGTTCGAGCCCTCAAGGTTGTAGAACGGATGGTTTCTGTCCACCTCGCGCAGAGCGACATTGGTCTTTCCGTCTTCCATTGTAGCTACAAAGCGCCAGCGCTTGCCCTCAGCCTCCAATTTCTTACGACGCAACTCAAAGTCTGCATCCAGTGCGGGCAGCTTCTTCCAGAAGTCGTCCACAGAACCCTCAAAGTAGCTATTAGGCACAAACAGGTTCTTCTCCACATCCTGCTGTTCCACCTTATATCCGGCTTCGCGGGTCAGGATGACCAGTTTGCGCACCACGTCCGTACCACTGAGGTCTATGCGTGGGTCGGGTTCTGAGTAGCCCTGTTCCTTGGCACGACGGACAGTTTCCGAGAAGGGTACCTCGGCACTGAGCTCGTTGAAGATGAAATTTAGCGTTCCTGAGAGTACAGCCTCGATCTTCAGTATCTTGTCACCCGAGTTTCTCAGGTCGTTGATGGTTCCGATGATGGGCAGTCCGGCGCCCACATTAGTCTCGTAGCGGAACCACACGCCACGATTGCGGGCAGTACGCTTCAGGTTCAGATAGTTGTCATAGTCGCTCGATGCTGCTATCTTGTTGGCAGCAATTACTGATATGTTGTGCTCCAGGAATGACTGGTATAGTGCTGCGATATCCTTGCTAGCGGTACAGTCGACAAATACCGAATTGAAGATGTTCATGCCAATCACCTCTTCCTTGAGGTTTCTGCCCTGGGCCTCAGGGGCTTTCAGCAGTTCGCGATAGTGCTCCAGATCGATGCCGTCGCGGTCGTAGATTCCCGCCTTCGACGAGGCGATGCCCACCACGTTCAGTTTCAACCCGTTGCGCTGCATCAGCACGTTGTACTGCGAGCGTATCTGCTCGATGAGCATGCTGCCCACCGTGCCTACACCACAGAGGAACAGGTTCAGCACCTTGTATTCCGACAGAAAGAACGAGTCGTGCAGCACGTTCAGCGACTTACGCAGGAAACGCCCGTCGACGACGAACGAGATGTTGGTCTCCGAGGCACCCTGAGCACATGCAATGACTGAGATACCACTGCGTCCCAGCGTTCCGAACAACTTTCCGGCAATACCCGGTGTGTGCTTCATGTTCTCACCCACAATGGCGATGGTGGCCAGTCCGCTCTCGGCGTGCATGGGGAACATAGCACCTGTGTCTATCTCTTTCTGGAACTCGTCGTTCAGCACTTCTACGGCAGCTGCAGCATCCTCGTCGCGGACACCGATGGACGTCGAGTTTTCTGACGATGCTTGGCTGACCATGAACACGGAGATGCCTTTGTTGGCAAGGGTGGTGAAGATGCGCCTGTTGACACCGATGACACCCACCATCGACAGTCCCGTCACCGTGATCAACGTAGTACCCTTGATGCTCGATATACCCTTGATGGGCTTTCGGTCGTTCTCTATATGGTCCTTGATGAGTGTTCCAGGATGCTGTGGGTTGAAGGTGTTCTTCACCTTGATGGGAATGTTCTTCACACAGACGGGATATATCGTCGGAGGGTAGATGACCTTGGCACCGAAGTTACACAACTCCATAGCTTCTACGTAACTCAGCTCGTTGATGGTGTATGCCGTCTTGATGACACGCGGGTCGGCAGTCATGAATCCGTCTACATCGGTCCATATCTCCAGCACCTCGGCATCCAGGGCTGCAGCGATGATGGCTGCTGTGTAGTCCGAGCCTCCGCGTCCCAGGTTGGTAGTCTCGCCGGTGTCTCTGTCGCGACTGATGAATCCGGGCACCACAGCTACCGTCTTGTTGGCAGCAGCTGCGCCACACACCACAGGTTCGAAGGCGTCCTTCACCATCTGTGTGGTCAGTTCGGCGTCCAGCGTATGCTTGCCGTTCTTGCGCTCAGTACGTATGAAGTCGCGTGAGTTCATGCGTATGCCGTTCTTGATAAGTGCTGCCACGATGTTCGAGCTCAGCCGTTCGCCATACGATACGATGGCGTCCTCCGTCTTGCGCGACAGGTCGTGTATAAGGTAAACGCCGAAGTAGATGCTCTTCAGTTGTTCGAAGAGCGAGTCCACGCGCTTAAACAAGTTTTCTCTTTTCTTGGGGTCGGTGATGATGGTGTCTATCATCTGGTGATGGCGCTCCACGATGGCGTCGAGTTCCTCCCGATAGCGTTTGTCACGTTTGAGTGCCATCTGCGAGGTGGCTATTAACTTGTCCGTAATGCCTCCGAGGGCACTCACTACTACTACGACAGGTTGCGTCCGAGCCTCTGCCTCCACAATTTCTTTCAAGCTTAGAATGCTTTTCACGGAACCTACGGACGTTCCGCCGAATTTCAGTACTTTCATATTCCTATGCAATTTATCTTGCCTTGACGGTACCCCTTGACAAGCGGGGCTTGCTCCATCGGCCCGACAAAGGTAATAAGAATCCGCCAAACTGCAAAAGAAAAGCGAGGAAAATTTCCTCGCTTTGTATCTTTTTTTAGGTATATAGGAATCGCTTGATGCTTCGCTTGGGTGTCTTTTCGAACTCTTCCTTCCTGATTTCTATCTCGGTAATCTTTTCATAGGCAGGCAGCTGCTCGTTCAGTTGCAGGCGGTTCTGCTCCATGATGTTGCTGATGTCCTGATCGTTGAGACGCAGGTTCTGGGCCTCGTCGTAGTCAGGAAATACCAGTCCCACCAGCTTCGTGTCACGCTGCACCACGACACTCTCTACCACCAGCGTCATAGAGTTCAGCTTGTCCTCTATCTCCTCAGGATAGATATTCTGTCCGTTGGGACCCAGCAACATGTTCTTCGAGCGTCCGTTGATGAAGACGTTGCCATCGTAGTCCATCGTGCCCAAGTCGCCCGTATGGTACCAGCCCTCACTGTCCAGTGTCTCGCGTGTAGCCTCTTCGTTCTTGTAGTAGCCCAGCATCACGTTCGGACCCTTGGCGAGTATCTCACCGGGTATGTTGGCAGGGTCGGTCGAGTTGATTTTCACCTTCATGTGGTATGCCTCCTGTCCGCACGAGCCCTGTACGAAGGTGTGCCAGTCGCGGTAGCAGATGATGGGTGCGCACTCAGTGGCACCATAGCCCACCGTGTATGGGAATTCTACCTTCTGCAGGAATGCCTCTACCTCCTGGTTGAAAGCTGCACCGCCGATGATGACCTCGTAGAGCTCGCCGCCGAAGGCCTTCAGTACCTCCTGGCATATCCGCTCGCGAATCTTCTTCGAGATGACGGGCATGGCCAGCAGCAGTCTCATGCGGTTGTTCTGTATTTTCGGGAACACCTTCTTGCGGATAATCTTCTCAATGACCAACGGCACGGCGATGATAATCTTGGGCTTCACATCGGCAAAGGCCTGTGCGATGATGGCAGGCGAGGGTACCCGGTTCAAGTAGTAGGTGTGGCATCCGTGCAGAAACTCGAAAATGAACTCGAAGGCCATGCCGTACATGTGAGCCATGGGCAGTATGCTGATAACGCGGTCGCCGGATTTGATAATTTTGCCCAGCACATGCTCGGCAAAATCGTAGTTCGACCAGATGGCACGATAGGGTATCATCACACCCTTCGAGAATCCCGTGGTGCCGCTGGTGTAGTTAATGAGTGCCAGCTCGTCACCATTCTCTTCCGTGTAATAGTTGACGTGTTCCTTGCGGAAGAACTTGGGAAACTTCTTGCCATAGAGTTCGTTCAGGTGCTCGCGGGCATAGGTCAGTTTGTCCGTGCGCGACACCATCAACGAGTAGTCGGGGTTATTGATGATGCCCTCCAGGTGAGGCATCTGTACAGGGTCTATCTGGGTGGCCACGTGGTCACCGACAAACAGAAGTTTGGCGTCCGAGTGATTCACGATGTTGTGTATCTGGTCTGCCATGAACTCATGCAGGATGGGCACGGCAACGGCTCCATAGGTCAGCGTGGCCAGGAATGCCACAGCCCACTGGCTGGAGTTTCGTCCACAAAGGGCTATCTTGTCACCCTTCTCCACACCACAGTTCTCAAACAGTATGTGCAGTTTTTCTATCTTGCGTGCCACGTCGTGATACTGCAACGTCGCCCCCTTATAGTCTGTCAGCGCATCCAAATCCCAGTGGTCAATGATGCTCTTCTGTATCAGTTGGTTAAAACTTGGGTAGTTTTCCATAATACCTTATTTATATAAATAGCGTTTAATACTCTTCTTTGGTGTCTTCATGAATTCTTTTTCCTGCAACTCGAAGTCCTGAATCTTGCTGTACACGGGCAGTTGTTCGTTCAGCAGCTGGCGGTTCTGCTCCATAACGTTCTCCAAGTCACTCTGGGTGAATCCCATGTTCTTGGCTTCGTCCATGTCGGGATAGACCAATGCCGCCAGCTTGTCGCCACGCTGTACGATAATGCACTCGCTGACCATCGGCATCGAGTTCAGCTTGTCCTCAATCTCCTCCGGATAGACGTTCTGACCGTTGGCACCTAGCAGCATGTTCTTCAGTCGTCCGCGGATGAAGATGTGGCCGTCTGCCGACATCGTGGCCAGGTCGCCCGTATGGTACCAGCCCTCGGCATCTATGGCCTTGTGTGTGGCCTCTTCGTTCTTGTAGTAGCCCAGCATGACGTTCATGCCCTTGCAGACAATCTCACCCTCTGCGTGCTCGGGATTGTCAGACAGTATCTTCACCTCCATGTGCTCCACGGGGGTACCACACGACCCAGGCTTGAAATCATGGTAGTCCGAGAACGAGATGAGCGGGGCACACTCCGTGGTGCCATAGCCCACCGTAATGGGGAAGTCGATGCTCTTCAGGAATTGTTCTATCTCCTGGTTCAGCGGTGCACCACCCACAATGACCTCGTAGGCCCGTCCGCCAAAGGCTGCATATACCTCCTGACAGATACGTTCCTTCACCTTCTTTTGAACCACCGGCATCTGCAACAGCAGCTTCATGACATTGCTCTGAATCTTGGGGAACACGCGCTTGCGGATAATCTTCTCGATAATCAAGGGCACGGCCACCACCACATCTGGGCAGACCTCCTTGAAAGCCTCGGCAATGACGGCAGGCGAGGGGAGACGCGTCAGGAAGTACAGGTGATAACCCGACAGGAAGGGGAACAGGAACTCGATGGTCATGCCGTACATGTGTGCCATCGGCAGGATGCTCAGCGTACGCGAGAACTTTGGCATGTGGTTACCCAGATACTTCTGGCAGAAGTCTACATTGCCCCACAGGGCACGATAGGGCAACATTACGCCCTTCGAGAATCCCGTCGTGCCACTGGTGTAGTTGATCATGCACAGCTCTTCGGGCTCGTCCTTATGCCACTTCACGTCCTCACGGCGGAAGGCGTTCGGATACTTGTGCCCAAACAGCTCGTTCAGCCGTTCGCGGGCGTCCGTCAGTTGCTCGTTGTGCGACACGTACAGCGAGAAGTCGGGCAGGTTGAAGATACCCTCCAAATGGGGCATCTCCTTCTCATCTATCATGTTCACCACATAGTCGCCCACAAACAGCAGGCGCGACTCCGAATGGTTCACGATGTTGTGTATCTGTTCTCCGTTGAATTCATGCAGTATGGGCACTATCACCGCCCCATACGTCAGCGTGGCCAGAAAAGCCACTGCCCAGTGGGCTGAGTTACGGCCACATACGGCTACTTTGTCTCCTTTCTGTATACCAGCTGCCTCCATCATGATATGCAACTTCTCTATCTTGCGTGCCACGTCGTGATATTGTAGCGTTGCGCCCTTGTAGTCCGTCAGCGCATCCAGCAGCCAGTTGTCTTTGACAGTCCCCTCAATATATGAGTTGAAACTTGGTATCTCGTTCATTGCTTATTTTGCACAATTTTTAAAATTTTGTGCAAAGGTAACATCTTTTCTGCACATTCCAAAACTTTTTGTGCAATATTTTTCGTTTTAGGCAAAAATAGACAATATATCCGCAAAATACACCAATCTAAAAAACACAAAAATATTTTGTATTTCCATTCATTTCCACTAATTTTGCAGCCTGATTAACATAAAAACGCGATGAAGAAACTATTTTTTGCAGCATTTACAGCTGTACTGTTTTTGGGAGCCTGCACCCAGAAGAAAGGATTGTCAGGCAGTGAGTTTACCAACCCCAACATTCTGGTGGCAGGAGCCGACAGCATCTGGGACGACTTCGTACATCAGGAAGACTCCGTCATTGAACAGGAACGTGCCAATGCCATTGCCGATTTCGAGCGCCAGACCCAGCGTCAGATGACGGCTGACGAGACGGCACAGATGGAGCGTCAGATACAAGACGCCATCAAGGCCAACTACGACGAAGCCCGCTATAAGATTGACAGTCTGAAGAGCCACGTTGTCTACTCTGCCACTGTCCACTTTCTGGATGACCAGCACATGACACTGCAGATGAAGACACAGGCCCCTGGCGACGTCAACACCACAGAGCAGTACGAAGGCACCTACACTCAGGAAGGCAGTCGCATCATCTTCAAGTACGAAAGTCACGAAGAAGTCTACACCCTCAGCGACGACGGCACCCAACTTTCAGGCCGTTTCGGCGCCAGCAGCTACACCTCTGTCCTGACCAGAAAGAAATAACAAAGAGAGGCATTATGAAAAGAATTGTTTTTTTACCATGACCCTGCTATCAATGGCGCAGGGGGCATGGAGCCAGGGTGACGGCGTGGAGAAAACGTCATTCAACTTCGACCCCACAGCGGTCAATGCCGTGAAGAGTGAGACCTCAGGCATAGATGATGATGGTTGGTACACACTGGAGGGCGTGAAGCTGAACAGCGAACCCACCCAAGAGGGGGTGTATATCAATAAGAAGAAAAAGAGATTGAAGTAAAAGGCAAAGTAGCAACACCACCGAGAATCTCGGAGCCTCCAGCGACGATGACAACTGTGCCCCTATTCTGACAGTGGCAGCAACTTGGACAATAAAAAAGAAGCAGCATCCAATGACGGGTGCTGCTTCCTTTTGTTATTAGTTGTTGTACTCCTGCCAAGACTTAATCTTGATGTCTTCCTCCCTGAGAGCGGTGAAGGCTTCGATGTAGGCCTTAGCCAGACGAACGTTTGTCATCAGCGGTATGTTGTGGTCTATGGCTCCGCGACGGATGCGGTAACCATTGGTCAGTTCGCGTTTGGTGTGGTTCTTGGGCACGTTGACGATGAGGTCGAACTGGTGCTGGGCAATCATGTCCATGACGTTGTTCTCGCCTTCTTCGTCGGGCCAACAGACTGCCGTTGCTGCAACACCGTTGTCGTTGAAGAACTTGGCCGTACCGCCGGTGGCATAGACCTTGTAGCCCTTCTGAACCAGACACTTGACAGGCTCCAAAAGACTCACCTTCCCCTTGGCAGCACCTGAAGATATGAGGATGCTTGCACCCTGCTTGGGCAAACGGTAACCTGTGGCAATGAGGGCATTGAGTAGCGCTTCGTTCAGGTCGTCGCCCAGACAACCCACCTCGCCGGTAGAACTCATGTCGACACCCAGCACGGGGTCGGCATTCTGCAGACGTGCAAACGAGAACTGGCTCGCCTTGACGCCAATGCGGTCGATGTCGAACTCGAACTTCTCTGGACGAGAATAGGGAGCATCAAGCATAATCTTGGTGGCTGTCTCGATGAAATTGCGCTTTAGGATCTTCGATACGAAGGGGAATGAGCGCGAAGCACGCAGGTTGCACTCGATGACCTTCACCTCGCGGTTCTTGGCGAGGAACTGAATGTTGAAGGGGCCAGAGATGTTGAGCTCCTTGGCGATCTTACGCGAAATCTTCTTGATCTGACGGACGGTAGAGAAGTAGATGTGCTGTGCGGGGAACACCATGGTGGCGTCGCCAGAGTGCACACCGGCATACTCGACGTGCTCGGAAATGGCATACTCGACGACCTCTCCCTTGTCGGCAACAGCGTCAAACTCAATCTCCTTGGTCTCAGTCATGAACTTGGACACCACTACGGGGAACTCCTTGGACACCTCGGTAGCCATGGAGAGGAAGCGGTGCAGTTCCTCGTCGTCGTAGCACACGTTCATGGCAGCACCCGAGAGAACGTACGAAGGACGTACCAGTACAGGATAGCCCACCTCAGAGACAAACTCCTTGATGTCGTCGAATGAGGTCAGCGCACGCCATGCGGGCTGGTCGATATCCAGCTTGTCGAGCATGGCCGAGAACTTGTCGCGGTTCTCTGCCCGGTCGATGTTGACAGGACTGGTACCCAACACAGGAACACCCTGACGGTGCAGTTTCATGGCCAGATTGTTAGGAATCTGTCCACCCACGCTGACAATGACGCCACGCGGTGACTCGAGGTCAATGACGTCGAGCACACGCTCCAGTGACAACTCGTCGAAGTACAGACGGTCGCACATATCATAGTCAGTAGACACCGTTTCTGGGTTGTAGTTGATCATGATGGACTTGTAGCCCAGCTTGCGTGCAGTATTGATAGCGTTCACCGAGCACCAGTCGAACTCTACAGAGCTGCCAATACGGTAGGCACCAGAGCCCAGTACGATGACTGACTTCTCATTATTATAATATGAAATATCGTGCGCACACGCGTATGGTTTACCGTCGGGACGTGCAAAGGCTGGTGTATGGGTGTAGGTGAAATACAGGTAGTTAGTGAGTTCTGGATGCTCAGAAGCCACAGTCGGAATGCGCTTCACGGAAGGAAGAATGCCCAGGCGCTTACGATGCTGGCGAACCAGCAGATTCTCCTTCTCCATGTTGCCGTTTTCGGGTTTAAGTACGAAGCGGGCAATCTGGAAGTCAGAGAAGCCGCACTGCTTCACCTCCAGCAGCAGCGAGTTGGGCAGAGACTCCAGACTATTGTACTCCATTAGCTGATGTTTCAGGTCTACGATGTGCTTCAGTCGCTCCAGGAACCACTTGTCAATCTTGGTCAGCTGCTCAATGTGGTCGATGGTGTAGCCTTCCTCGAGTGCTTGTGCGATGGCAAAGATGCGCAGGTCGGTGGGGTTAGCCAATGCGTCGTCTAAATTGTCAAACTTGGTATGGTCATTGCCCACGAAGCCGTGCATACCTTGGCCAATCATGCGCAGGCCCTTCTGGATCATCTCCTCGAAGGAGCGTCCGATAGACATAATTTCGCCCACAGACTTCATGCTGGAACCGATTTGGCGTGAAACACCTGCAAACTTAGTAAGGTCCCAACGCGGAATCTTACAAATCATGTAGTCGAGTGACGGTGCGACGTATGCAGAACTCGTCGTTCCCATCTCGCCAATCTGGTCGAGGGTATAGCCCAGCGCAATCTTTGCGGCAACGAAGGCGAGGGGATAGCCTGTAGCCTTAGAAGCCAAAGCCGAAGAACGGCTCAGGCGGGCGTTGATCTCAATGATGCGGTAGTCGTTGGTGTTAGAATTGAATGCAAACTGGATGTTACACTCGCCGACAATGTTCAGATGACGCACACAACGTATGGTGATGTCCTGCAACATCTTCACTTGCTGGTCGGTCAGCGAACAAGTGGGGGCTACCACGATAGACTCACCCGTGTGGATGCCCAATGGGTCGAAGTTCTCCATCGAAGCCACCGTGAAGCAGTGGTCGTTGGCGTCACGGATGCACTCGAACTCAATCTCCTTCCAGCCCTTCAGGCTTTCCTCCACCAGAATCTGTGGAGCAAAGGTGAAGGCCGACTCAGCCAGCTCGACAAAGGCTTTCTCGTCAGGACAGATACCTGACCCCAGGCCACCCAGAGCATAGGCAGAACGGATCATGATGGGGAAACCTATCTCGCGAGCAGCCTTCAAGGCGTCGTCCATGTTCTCAACAGCATGAGAGACAGGCGTCTTAAGTTCAATCTCGTCGAGTTTCTTGACGAACAGGTCGCGGTCCTCAGTATTCATGATAGCCTCGACGCTGGTACCCAACACCTGTACGCCATACTCCTTCAGCACCCCAGTCTGGTACAGCTCCGTACCACAGTTCAGTGCTGTCTGACCGCCGAAGGCCA
>JAEEGL014112468.1_pt1 | contig 13698 bp, 8 predicted proteins | sample 9134231 | NCBI WGS metagenome assembly JAEEGL01 (sample SAMN16246548, study PRJNA631951) | gut metagenome | biome: gut microbiome; feature: rumen; material: fiber-attached | host: Bos | place: Iran: Karaj | collected 2018-10
AAGCACGACACTTGCCTGCCTGGTGGATAAAATCAACACAGAGCAGGAAGATCATATTATCACGATTGAGGACCCCATCGAGTATCTGCACCGGCACAAAAAATCGCTGGTTTCCCAGCGCGAAGTGCCGAATGATGCAGCTACATTCTCCCGTGCCTTACGGGCTGCTCTCCGGCAGGCACCGGATGTGGTGCTGCTCGGAGAGATGCGAGATCTTGATACCATCCGCACCGCCATCACTGCTGCGGAGACCGGACACCTGCTTCTCTCGACGCTTCATACCATCGGTGCCGCCAAGACAGTAGACCGGATTATTGACGCTTTTCCTTCCGAACAGCAGGCGCAGATCCGGGTGCAGCTGTCCATGGTACTGAAGGCTGTAGTGTCGCAGCGGCTTGTCCCCGCGAAGGACGGACATCGGATTCCGGTTTTCGAGCTGATGACGGTCAACCCCGCCATCCAGAATATGATCCGTGACGGGCGTACTCATCAGATTGATAATGTGATTTTCGGCGGCAACGACAAGAGCATGATCTGTATGGATACCGAGCTGCAGAAACTTGTGCGGGAGGGATCCATATCCCGGGAAACGGCGCTGGTGTATGCAACCAACCCTGAGACACTGGCAAAGAGAATTTAGAGATACAGAGCTGGGCAGAAATTGTACCTTTTAGACCGGGATACTGAAATCCTGTCAAAACAGAACAGAGAAAAAACCGGGGAGGAGCAGATGCTCTTCCCCGGATAATTTTATTGAGAACTATAAGAGCTGCTGAATAAGCATCAACAGGCGGAGGGAAATCAGATTGACCAGCATGTGAAAGAAAATGCTGCACCAGATGGAATTTGTGCGTTCGTAGCAACGGCAGAGCAGATAGCCAGCCGGAAGATACTGCAGCAGATACAGCCAGTAAGTAGGGTCCAGCAGGGCATAACCCCAGATATGATAAAGCGCGAAGAGCAGCGTGCCGGCTGCATAAGCCCAGGCGCGGCTTTTTTTGCGAAGCAGGCCGAAGATCCCGCCGCGGAACATCAGTTCTTCCGTGATCGGGGCGAGAAAAACAGCCACAGCGGATATGCTGCCGAAGTCCTCCCCGGCGAGGTCGAGCAGGGCTTCGTTATTCTGATTCAGCAGCTCAGAACTGTTGCCCAGGAGATTTTCCAGCAGATTCAGCAAGGTGGAGGCAATGAGATTGCAGCCCAGCATGAGCCCGTAGGAGAGCAGGATTTCCAGCAGGCATCCGGGCAGGTTGTCACAAAGCGGGTCAAAATCCCGCCGGAGAAATCCAAAACAGAGCAGAGACAGGCACAACGCGCCGGCTCCGTAGACGAGCAGGTTGGCCTGCGACTCTGTGAGAGAGCCGTTTTCGATCAGGCGGACGCAGAGCAAAGGGAGCAGCACCAGGTGGACAGGCAGCCACAACAGTGCGGCGGCATATTCCCGCGGCGTCATGGAGGAGGTAAAGGATCGGTCTTTCATGCTCTTGCTTTTCTCTGCAGCTCGGAGAGCAGGTTCATGGCTTCAAGCGGGGTGAGGGTGTTGAGATCTGTGCCTTCCAGAATACGGCGGACTTCATCCGTGCCGATATCGGACAGAGAGATCTGAGTACGGTCCTCCGTAAATTGCGGAAGGCCGCCGGTACCCTCGGCTTCAAATTCCTTCAGATAAGTTTTGGCTTTATTGATAATGCTGTCCGGAAGGCCGGCGAGCTTGGCAACTTCAATGCCGTAGCTGTCATCTGCAGCGCCGCGGATGATCTTTCGGAGGAAAACAAGCGTACCACCCTGTTTTTTGGCAGAGATGTTATAGTTGCGTACGCCGTCCAGCTCGCCCTCCAGGGCAGAGAGCTCGTGATAGTGTGTGGCGAACATGGTTTTGGCTCCGAGCTTCTTTTTGTCCGCACAGAATTCCAGAACAGCCCTGGCAATGGCCATACCATCAAAAGTGGAGGTTCCGCGCCCAATTTCATCAAGAATAAGCAGAGAAGTGGAGGTTGCATAGCGGAGAATATTGGCCATTTCGTTCATCTCCACCATAAAGGTGGAAAGGCCGGAGGCTAAATCGTCCGAAGCGCCGATGCGGGTGAATACTCTGTCCACAATGCCGATTGCAGCGCTGCGCGCAGGGACAAAAGAGCCTATCTGTGCCATAAGGACAATCAGCGCTGTCTGCCGCATGTAGGTGGATTTGCCCGCCATATTGGGCCCTGTGATAATAGCGACGCGGTCATCAGAACAATTGAGGAAAGTGTCATTCGGAACGAAGAGCACGTCCTTCAACGTCTGTTCCACAACGGGGTGGCGGCCTTCCGTGATGGAGATGGTGCCGGAGGTGTCAATTTCCGGCATGGTGTAGCGGTTGCGCACAGCGGTTTCCGCAAGGGAACAAAAGACATCCAGCCGGGCAACAGCGTCCGCTGTAGCCTGGATGCGCTCAACCTGAGAAGCCACCTTTTCACGGATTTCGGTAAAGAGGTTGTACTCCAGCTCGTTAATGCGCTCTCGGGCTGTCAGAAGCGTGTTCTCGAGCTCTTTCAGCTCCTGCGTGAAGTAGCGCTCGTTGGAAACCAGCGTCTGTTTGCGGATGTAGCCCTCCGGGACTTCGATGTCCCCTGCAGAGCGGGGGATGTCAATATAATAACCGAATACCTTATTGTAGCCGACTTTCAGTTTTTTGATGCCGGTTTTTTCACGCTCGCGCTCTTCAAGCTCCCGAACCATCTGGGCACCGTTGTCGCGGATATCACGGAGACGGTCAATCTCTTCAGAGTAGCCGGTACGGATGATACCACCCTCGCGCACGGAGAAAGGAGGATTGTCACAGATGGCTGCGTCGATGCTGCCAAGGATGTCCCCGAGGAGGTCCATGGAGCCAATTTCCTTCAGCGCCATGCAGGAGAAGGCAGAAAGAATCTGCTGAATGGCGGGCAGGGCAGAGGCACAGTTTGCGAGGGAACGCAGATCCTTCCCGCCGGCCGTGCCGTAAACACAGCGGCCGACAAGGCGCTGCATGTCGCTGATTTCCCGCAGCCTGAGCATGAGTTCGCCGCGGCGGACGTTGTCTTCCACAAGCTCGCCGACGGCTGCGAGCCGCCTGCGAATAGCGACGGCAGACAGGAGAGGGCGTTCCACCCAGGAGCGAAGCAGGCGTGAACCCATGGGGGTTTTCGTTTTGTCCAGCACCCAGAGCAAAGAACCACGCTTTTCTCCGCTGCGCAGACTCTCTGTCAGTTCCAGGTTACGGCGCGTCGTCCAATCCAACTCCATATAGCGGCCGCCGCTGAAGATATCCAGGTGATTGACATGGCTGAGGTCAAACTTCTGCGTCTCATCCAGATAGCTCAAAAGCGCGCCGGCAGCACAGACAGCATCCTGCGCATTCTCCAGGCCGGCATCTTCCGGGGAAGACCAGCCAAACTGTGCACACAGCCTGGAAGAGGCTGCGGGGAAGAGAAAACGCTCCTCACCAGCCTCCGGCATGGCGTTGAGCTTTTCCGAGAGGAAGGAAGTGATTCTTTTGTTATCGGCAGCCTCCGGGGACAGCAACACCTCACGGGGACTGAAGCGGCCAAGCTCATTGAGGAGATGACTGACGGCATCCGACTCAAAGGCAGCGCAGCACATCTCACCTGTCGTCAGCTCACAGAAGGCAGCGCCACCTTTTTTTCCACTGAGAGAGAGCGCGGCAATGTAATTGCTGCGGTTCTCCTCCAGCATGGAACTCTCTGTCACGGTACCCGGGGTGATGACACGGATAACCTCGCGCTTGACAAGGCCTTTAGCCAGCGCGGGGTCTTCCATCTGTTCGCAGATGGCGACTTTATGGCCTTTGGCGATCAGGCGGGCAATGTAGGTTTCCGCTGCATGATACGGCACGCCGCACATCGGAGTGCGGTCTTCCGGGTTTTCCACATTCCGGTCTCTCGTCGTGAGAGCGATGTCCAGGTCACGGGAGGCCGTATAGGCATCGTCATAAAAAAGCTCATAAAAGTCACCAAGGCGGAAGAGGAGGAGACAGTCCTGATACTGATCCTTGATTTCCAGATATTGTCTTTTCATGGGAGTAAGTTCTGCCATGATATCTCGCTTTCAGTATTTTTAATTATTTCGCACTGAGTGCATACTGTTGCGCCAGGAGGAAACACGTTGCCAAGGCTCCAGAGATCTATCCGGCGCAAAAGAAAGGAAGAAGATATTACTTTCCCGGCAGGCAGCTTTGAGAGAGGCATTGCGCGCAGGAAAAAATTTAAGTATTATGTGTAATTATACCCTAATATGGAGCAATGTGGCAAGCGAAAATGAAAATTTCCTTTGTATTATGCACGCTGATATGGTATGATAACTTTTATGGGAAAAAAGGAGGTGTACACATGTCAAAACCGGTTATGATTACTGCTGACAGCACGGCAGATCTGTCCGCTGCGCTGCAGGAACGCTTTGACATCCGCATCATTCCCCTGACTATTACGCTGGGCGACGAATCTTTCCCGGACGGAGAGAAATTTACGCCTGATGACATGTATGCCCGGTATAGAGAAGACGGGACGCTGCCGAAAACGGCGGCACCGAGCATTCAGGATTTTCTGAATTTTTTTGAAGGCTTTACGAAAGAGGGTTTTGAGGTTGTCCATCTGGACATCAGCGCAGAGCTTTCCGGGACCTGGAACGCTGCACGGCTTGCTGCAGAGGAACTGGAAGGCGTTTATGTGATTGACAGCCGCATGCTTTCCTCAGGCGTTGCGCTGCTGGCGATTGAAGGCGCAGAATGCCGGGATAAGGGCATGAATGCCGCAGAGATCACGGAGCACCTTGAAAAGCTGAAAGAGAAGGTATCCACCAGCTTTGTACTGGATACCCTGCAGTTTATGTGGAAGGGCGGGCGCTGCAACGCAGTAACCGCGCTGGGTGCTAACCTGCTGAAGATCAAGCCCGGCCTTGAAATGCGTAACGGGAAGCTGGAAGTATGCAAAAAGTACCGTGGCAGCATGGAGAAGGTTTACCGGCAGTATATTACTGAGCGGCTGGAGGGGAAAGCTGTCAGGCCCGGGCATGTGTTTATCACAGAATCCGGGGAAGTTGCGGACGAAACCGTTAAAAGCCTGACAACACTGGTGAAGGAACTCACGGGCTGCCGGGAGGTGCACCATGCAACGGCGGGGTGCACAATTTCGTCTCACTGCGGGCCGAAAACACTCGGAGTTTTGTTTATAGAAGAGTAAGCACGTAATCAGTGCAACCTGTTGCGCGGGAAGATGACACATTACCTCGGTTTTAGAGCGCTGTCCCGCGCAAAATGTAATATAAAATTTTGTTTATAGATGAATAACGGAGTATGAGCATGAAAAAGATACTTGCTGTTGTGTTGGTTCTTGCGATGGCGTGCGGCGTGATACCGTGCAGTTTTGCCGAAGAAGCCGTTGCGTTGCCCGCCGTGGGAGATACGGTGGAAGGCTTCACAGTGCAGGAGATCCGGGATTTCCCGCTACTCGGTGCGGAAGCCATTCTGTTTGAGCACGACCGTACAGGCGCGCACCTGATGTATATCGCCAACAGCGATACCAACCGCGTGTTTGACCTTACCTTCCTGACAAGGGCGATTGACAACACCGGATTGCCGCATGTGTTTGAGCATGCAACGCTGAACGGCTCGGAAAAGTATCCGTCCACGGCGCTGTTCTTCAACCTGATGTACCAGACGTACAACACGTTTATGAACGCGCTCACGTCATCTCTCTTTACTACCTATCCGGTGGCAAGCCTTTCCGAGGCACAGCTGCTGCGCTATGCGGACTTCTACACCGACAGCTGCCTCCACCCGAGCATCCTGGAGAAGGAGAGTATTTACCGGGAGGAAGCCTGGCGCTACCGCATGGCGGACATGGAAGATGAGCTCACCATTGAGGGCACGGTATATTCTGAGATGCTTGCAGCTACCAACCTGAACAGCATGGCCTATCTCAACGTGCTCCGTACGGCCTTCCCCGGTTCCACGATCGGCAATGAATCCGGCGGAGATCCGGCAGATATCCCCGACATGACATGGGAAGGGCTCAAGGCATATCATGATACCTTCTACCATCCGTCCAACTGCATGGCTTATCTTTACGGCCAGTTTGAAGACTATACTGCTTTCCTCCGCCTGCTCGACGAGGCATTTGCCCCCTATGAGCGCCGTGAGTTTACCTTTGAAGATGCCGGTTACACCCCGATTACGGAGCCGGTGGAAGCAAGCTATGCCTTCCCTGTAGAAGCAGGCTCCGACACGGAAAACAGAGCTACCAGCTTCTACGCGTTTGTATGCCCCAGCCTGAAGGATGATCCGCGGGAGGAACTGCTTCTCAACACGCTGACGGATCTGCTCATCGCCGATGCATCTCCTTTCCAGCAGGAGCTGAAGAAAGCGCTGCCGTCCGGCACCTTTGCTTCATACATTGAGATGGATGCCCCGGAGGATGCCATTGTTTTCTATGCTGCCAATATCAACCCGGAAGATGCCTCTGTTTTCAAGGATACGGTTGATTCCGTACTGGCAGGACTTGCCGAGACGGGCTTTGCACAGGATCTGGTTGACGGTGTGATGAATTCCGTTTCAATGGACGTCAAGCTCAGCCGTGAGCAAAGCGACGTCGGCACCAATCTGATCGCAGCGGGACCGCTGGTGTCCTGCTTTGCCTCCACTGGAGATCCTTTCAATTATCTTGATTATGTTGCCGGTTTGGAGAACATGGACGCCTGGAATCAGGAAGGCCTTTATAAAGCCGCCATTTCCGACTGGTTGCTGAACAGCGAGACGACTGCTTTGGCGACCACCTATCCTGAACCCGGTCTGCGCGAAGAACTGGATGCTGCCGAAGCTGCACGGCTAGCTGAAGTAAAGGCGGGGCTCTCCGAAGAAGAGCTACAAGCCATTATCGAGCAGACGAATGCCGAAAAGCAGAGCGAGGACGCGTCTGCCTATGTGGCACAACTGCAGGCAGTTACGGTTGCTTCTCTGCCGGAGGAGATGCGCGAATACACCGTCAGCGATGTGATGGGTGAGGACGGAATCCGCCGCCTGAATGCGCAGGCGGAAGTGGACGGCGTAGGCCAGACGCTGCTGTTGCTTGATGCCGCAGGCCTCCCGCAGGAAGATATCCACTGGTTTGCCCTGTATACAACACTCCTGGGACAGATGGATACATCCGAACACAGCAAAGAAGAGCTTGCTTCCCTGAAAACGCGCTATCTCTACAACGGGCAGATCCGGCTTTCTCTCTTACCGCGCTATGGCACGAAGGACTTCCACCCCTATCTGCGGGCAGGCTGGATCGCCGCGGATGAAGATCTGGCTACCGGATATGACCTTGTCTATGAAATACTCTACAACACGCAGTTTACCGATACGGAAACTCTGCTGGGCAAAATCCAGCAGGCAAAGGCTACACTGAAGAGCTCCGTCAACAGTACTCCGTATTCAGCGGAGCTGTACAGAAGCTTCGGCAACTATGTGCCGCTGTATGCTTATTATGACTACTTCAACTTCCTGCCTTTCTACGCCTTCCTGGACGAAGCGGAAAAGCTAATGGAAACTTCTCCGGAGACAGTTATTGCCAAGCTTGAAGAGATACAGAACTTCTTCCACAACCGGGCAAATGCCATTTCCGCGTATGCGGGCAGTGCAGAGGGGGTTGAAACGAACGCTGCGCTGGCTGACGCCTTTCTTGAGAAGCTTGACGACCAGGCGCTGGAGCCGGCTATCTATGACTTTGAAAAACCAGCCGCCCGTGAGGCGCTGATTGTGGACAGCGCAGTACAGTACAACTGCATTGTCAGCGACTTTGAGACAATCGGAATGAAGGAATACACTGCCGACCTGGCAGCTGTATCCTCTCTGATTTCGGACGTATACCTCATGCCGATGCTGCGTGAGCAGTACGGCGTCTATACACCGCTGCACGGCTTTGTGGATGACGGCGGCGCGTACTTTGTTTCCTATCGCGACCCGAACATCACAGAAACATATCAGGTCTACGAGGAACTCCCCGCCTTCCTTACTTCCCTGGAGACCGACCAGGAGACGCTTGACGGCTATATCCTCTCCAGCTATTCCGGCTATGCCATGCCGGAAGGAGAACTTACGGGCGCTATCACTGCCATTACCTCCTGCCTGTCGGAAGAGCCGGCGGATCTGAAATTACAGTATATGCGCGAACTGAAGGCTCTCACACCGGAAACCCTGCAGGCATATGCCACTGCCTATGAAGCCCTGATGGAAAAAGGCCTCCGCTTTACGGCAGGCGGTGCTGCTGCAATCAGTGCCCATGAGGATCTGTTTGACGCAGTGCTGAATCCCTTCGGTACGGTGGATACATCTGCCGATCCTGCCACGCTTGGCGATTTGGCGGGTGAACTCTTCCCGCTGTTTACCGGAGAGGCCGGGACGCCGGAAGATGCCGTTGCCTTCTTTGCGGAGAACGGACTGATGGATCCTGAAAGCACAGCTGACATGCCCGTCAGCGCTGCTTTTGCGGAAGAATTTCTTGCTTTCCTCAGCCAGGCTATCGGCCTGCCGTATGAAGCGGATGCTGAGGCAACTGATGAGCCGCTGACCAAAGGAGAGCTTTCCGGCATTCTGAACGGATGGATGTCCCTGCTAGGGTAAAAAGGGAACAAAAAAGTCTTGCAATCTTATACATGATCATGTAAAATAACTAAGTTAATATACTATTCCAGAGTGAATCTTTTCAGGAGGTAAATATATGGGTACTATTACAGCAGGTGACTTCCGCAACGGCGTTACCTATGAGGAAGACGGACAGGTTAAGCAGGTCGTAGAGTTTCAGCATGTAAAGCCGGGTAAAGGTGCGGCATTTGTCCGTACCAAGAGCAAGAATGTGATTACCGGCGCTGTAACTGAGACGTCTTACAACCCGACTGCCAAATTTGAAACTGCCACTATCGACCGCATGACGGCTGAATACAGTTATTCCGACGGCGATCTTTACTATTTCATGAACCCAGAAACATACGAGCTGGAGCCGGTGGACGCTTCCGTCCTGAGCGACAACTTCAAGTTCGTAAAAGAGAACATGGAATGTGTGATCTCCTCCTACAAGGGCAAGGTTTTCAATGTGGAGCCGCCGTTCTTTGTTGATTTGGAAGTAACACAGACGGATCCGGGATTTGCAGGCAACACCGCCACCAATGCGACGAAGCCCGCCGTTCTGGAAACCGGAGCTGAGATCAAAGTGCCTCTCTTTATTGAGACGGGAGAAGTCATCAGGGTTGACACCCGCACAGGTGAATATCTCAGCAGAGCATAAAACAATCTGACGGAGGGCGGCAGCCCTCCGTTTTGTTTTAAGGAGTAATGTGATGTACAGGCCTTTGGCAGATGAGATACGCCCTCTCACGCTGGATGACGTTGTGGGGCAGCAGCATATTCTTGGAGAAAACGGCATGCTGCGCCGGATTATTCTCAGCGGAAACATCCCGAATATGATTTTTTACGGGAGCTCGGGAACAGGAAAAACGACAGTTGCCCGCATTATTGCCGAACGTACCAACCGCAGCTTACGCCGGCTGAACGCCACGACGGCCGGCCTGGCCGATATCAGGCGGATCACCGAGGAGCTGGACACTTTTCTCACTCCCGGCGGGATACTGCTGTATCTCGATGAGATTCAATACTTCAACAAAAAGCAGCAGCAGAGTTTGCTGGAGTTTATTGAAGACGGCAGAATCACGCTCATTGCTTCCACAACCGAAAACCCCTATTTTTGCGTATTCGGAGCTATCCTGAGCCGGTCAACAGTGTTTGAGTTCAAGCCAGTGTCTCCGGAGGAAGTCAGGAAAGCGGTGCTGCGCGCTGCCGGTATCGCCAACTCTCACAGGGCGGAACCTGTCACTTTGACGGAAGAAGCAGCTGAGCGAATTTCTCTCTCCTGCGGCGGAGATGTCCGCAAGGCAATGAATGCGCTGGAACTGCTGTTTTCCACAACGGAAGACGGCGGCACCATCACAGCGGAAGATGCCGCAGCAGTCACGCAGAAAAGTGCCATGCGCTACGATAAGGACGGGGATGAACATTATGATATCCTCTCTGCGCTGATGAAGTCTCTGCGGGGGTCGGATCCGGATGCTGCGCTGCACTATCTGGCCCGTGTTCTGGAGACAGGCGATCTTCCCGGAGCCTGCAGACGTATCCTCTGCTCCGCAAGCGAGGACATCGGCCTGGCATGGCCGCAGGCTGTGCCCGTCGTGAAAGCCTGCGTTGACAGCGCGCTGCAGCTCGGCCTTCCGGAGGCGAGGCTGCCGCTGGCGGAAGCCTGTATTTTTCTTGCCACATGTCCGAAAAGCAATACAGCCTGCCTGGCGATTGACGCAGCTCTGTCCGATGTGAGAGCGGGAAAAATCGGGAGCATCCCGCGGGAGTTACAGAACGTTCATGCCGACGGCACAGGCTTTGAGCGGGAACAGGGATACAAGTATCCGCATGATTATCCAAACCGCTGGGTCAGGCAGCAGTACCTGCCCGACGAACTGAAAGATGCGTGTTATTATCAATACGGGGACAACAAAACAGAGCAGGCAGCCCGCGCCTACTGGGAAAAGATCAAGAATTAATACTATACTACCTAATCAACGACATAGGGTAAACCAAAATGTGCAAAAAACTGCTTACAATTTACTTGGTAGGTATTTTGCTGACTTCACTGCTTTTACCGACGGCAGCAGCTCTGGAGATGCCGCAGATTGCGGCGGAAGCCTACATCCTGGCGGATATGGATTCCGGGAATATCCTCTGTGAAAAGAACATGACAGTACGCCGTTCACCTGCCAGCCTCACGAAAATCATGACAGGACTGCTGGCAGTGGAAGCGGTGGAGCGCGGTGATATCAGGCTCGAGGATAAAATCACAGCCCCGGCTGACTGCTGGACGGGGATGGACTCAGACAGCAGCAATGCGGAAATCAATCCCGGAGAAGTGATGAGCTTTCAGGATTATCTGTACTGCGCGCTGGTTAAATCTGCCAATGAGGCCTGCAATGTGATTGCTGTTGCAGTTTCCGGGAGCATTGGAGCGTTTGTAAGTGAAATGAACCGGCGAGCAACGGAACTCGGAGCGGAAGACACTTTTTTTTCCGACACAAATGGGCTGACGTCCGTCAATCATTATACGACGGCAAAAGATCTTTTCCTGATTACGAGGGAAGCCATGAAGCATGAGCTGTTTGCGGAAGCTGTCGATACATTATCTTACGAGATCGAACAGACAAATACACACGCAAAACGTGTTTTGAAAAATTCCAACGCTCTGCTCACGATGGACGGCGTATATGGGGATGACTATCTGTATCTCCCGGCAGCCGGCGTTAAAACCGGGTATACCAGAGCTGCGGGCTACTGCCTGGTCTCCACAGCGGAAAAAAACGGTGTCCGTCTGCTGGCGGTGCTTCTCGGCTGCGGAGGGCCAATGAATACGGGCGAAGATCATTACGGGAATTTCACCGGAACGATCCGCCTGTATGACTGGGGATTCCAGAATTTTTCAAAGCGGCAGATTATCCGAAGAGGTGAGGTTGTAACCAGCCTTCCGATACAGTATGCCAAAGACAATCAGCCGGCGGTCCTCTGTGCGGTTGACAGTACGGAGTTGCTGTTGCCGAAAGAAATGGATGAAAGGGAGATCAGGATCGTTATTGATCCCGAGTACAAAGAGCTGGAGGCGCCGATTGCAGCAGGCACTCTCCTCGGGAAAGCCCGGGTGGAAATCAACGGACAGACGTATGCTTCCGTCAGGCTGGCAACTGCTTCTGCCGTGGAACGGGATACCGGCAGATTTCTCCGGGCGAAATTTGAAGAACAGATGACAGATCCGATCAAGCTTCTGATTATTCTGACAGTTGTGATTGTTTTTGTTGTAGCCATGCTGCAGATTCTGGGTGGACAGGTACGCCGCAGACGTCGCAAAGAAGCGGAAGAACAGGAACTGTTGCGCCAGAGAAGACAACAGGAAAAAGAAGAGAACAGAATGCAGAGTCTACAGGCTCAGGAAGATATGAAAAAGTTTCGGCGGAAAACCGATGACGAGATTACTGTACAGAACAGTGTGGAACGCTTTCCACTTGCAGGCCGCAAAGAAGGGAAAAAGACGGAAGAAACAGAAAACGGGAGCATGGAGGACCTGTTCTCATGATGGCGTGGCATTCAGCGCGAACGCAGAAACCAAAGGAAACTGCGGAAAAACAATACAGGGCTGTTCTTGCGCAAAACCGGCTTTTCAGTGGGCTGACAGAAGAGCAGACTGATCGTGCCCTACAGCTTCTGAAAGCAGAATTCCGGGAATACCGGAAAGGAGAATTCCTACACCATGCAGGCCGACCGATGGAAAAGTTCGGCCTGGTACTCTACGGGGCTGTCAGAGTCTGTACGGATGATATAGAGGGCAACCGGATGATTATGGCGGATGTCCCTCCCGGTGTGAGTTTCGGGGAATCACTGAGCTTTTTAGAGATTCCAGAACCGATGATCTATGCCTATGCCGCGGATGATACTGGAGTGCTGTGGCTTTCTGCAAAAGAATGCTTTCAGGAGCAGAGTGAGAGTGATCTTGAGCTTCGGAATCGCTTTACCGCCCTACTGGCTGACCGTGCCCTTGCCATGAACGACAGGATACAGATTCTTTCCAAACTGTCGCTGCGGGAAAAGCTGACGGCTTTCTTTACCATCGCGGCGAGGAATGCTGGCAATAAAACTTTTTCCATCTCCATGAACCGGGATGACATGGCTGCCTATATAGGCACAAACCGGAGCGCGCTGTCCAGGGCACTGGCGGAAATGAAGCGTGAGGGTATTCTGGATTATTACAGAAACAGCTTCCAATTACATTAAAAGCGTTGCAGTTGCAACGCTTTTTCGCTTTATAATCTGGTAAAATACCCACCATCAAAACAGAGAAAGGACTTTTTACTATGAAAAAAATGATCTGCCTGCTGCTGGCTACCCTGCTCCTGGCGTGTGCTGCCACCGGGGCTTTTGCTGAAGAAGAGGTACCTGTATTCCGCGTCGCAGCGCCGAGCGGTGCTCCTGCGCTTGCTCTGGCAGCGCTTGCTGCTGACAGCCCGGAGGATTACAGCTTCGTGGCGGCCGAGACGATTGCGGCGGAATTTGCCGGGGAGACGGCAGATTTTATCATTGCACCGGTCAACGCCGGAGCAAAGCTGTATAAGGCCGGCAAGTCTGACTATAAGCTTGCTGCTGTTGTTTCCTGGGGGAATCTGTATTTTGCTTCTCAGAGAGAAGGTTTTAAGGCAGAGGATATCGACGGGGAGAAGCTCGTGCTGTTCGGTGAGAACACAATCAATGCCTCCGTTGCCCTGTATGCCCTGGAGAAGAACGGCATTACCCCGGCAAGTGTTGAATACCTGGCAGGCGCTGCCAACACGCAGACGCTGCTGCTGACTGACGAAACGGCCATAGTCCTGACGGCGGAACCTGCCCTTACGGCGGCCGGCATGAAAAATGAGCGCGTCACCGGCTGTGCCGTAAACGAGCTCCTGGAGAAAGCAACCGGTAAGGACGGTTTTACACAAGCGGGGCTGTTTGTCCGGGCAAAGACACTTGAAGAGCAGCCGGAAGCTGTGAAAGCGTATCTGGAGCTGGTGAAGGAAGCTGCGTCCAGGTGCACGGAAGATCCGGACGGTGTTGCGGAAGCA
>JAEEGL015183344.1_pt1 | contig 13698 bp, 11 predicted proteins | sample 9134231 | NCBI WGS metagenome assembly JAEEGL01 (sample SAMN16246548, study PRJNA631951) | gut metagenome | biome: gut microbiome; feature: rumen; material: fiber-attached | host: Bos | place: Iran: Karaj | collected 2018-10
AAGGAGGTACAAAGTAATGGCAGCAAGTGCATTTGGAATAGTATCCTCCGCTGATAACACCATACACGTTGAGGGACTGCACGATTACCGTCCCATCGGAGCGTTCTCTTTCCTCGGAAGATTCAGGGTTATAGATTTCCCCATCTCCAATATGAGCAACTCCGGAATCAACAGGATCCAGGTATATGTCCGCTCCCGTCCGAGATCTATCGCTGAGCATGTGGGATCCGGAAGACACTACAACATCAACTCCAAGCGCGGCAAGATACAGCTTCTCTTCTCAGAGAACTCCTCTTCCCGCTCCATATACAACAACGATATCAACGCATATTTTGAGAACCTCGACATAATCCAGAGAATGCATCAGGACTACGTTATCATCGCTCCCAGCTACATGGTATATAAGCAGGACTACAGACAGGTTCTTGATGCTCATATCTCCTCAGGCGCCGATGTAACTCTTCTCTACCAGAAGGTAGATAATGCAAGAGAATACTTCAGAGGCTGCAAGATTCTTAACATGAACAAGCAAAAGGGTATTGAATCCCTTGAGAAGAACCTTGGTACCGCCAAGGAGAAAAACGTATTTATGGATACCTATTGCATGAGCAAAGAGGTATTTATCAATCTTATCAAAGAAGCTGCCTGGGAATCCTCCATCTACACTCTTGCTGACATCGTCAACATCAAGTGCAAGGAAATGGATATCAGAGGCTTCCAGCACAGAGGCTACTTTGCAGCACTTACCAGTCTTAATGACTATTACAATGCTTCTCTTGAGCTTCTTGATTACAACATTGCAAGTGACCTTTTCAGAGCAGAATGGCCCATCTACACAAGGACCACCGACTCCTGCCCCACCAAGTATCTCGATACTTCCAAGGTCACCAATTCCTTTGTTTCAAACGGCTGTGTGATTGAAGGTACCGTTGAAAATTCCATCATAGGCCGTGGTGTTACCATCAAGAAAGGCGCTGTTGTGCGCAATTCCATCATTATGGCTTATGCCCAGATTGAAGAAGGAATCCGCGTTGAGAACGCCGTGGTTGATAAATGGGCCAAGATCATTCATGCCCAGAATGTCCATGGAGAGTCCGGAAAGCCTCAATATATCCGCAGAATGGACACACTGTAATACACCAGCAATACCAATGCAATCTATAAGGGCCGGTTCGGAAACGAACCGGCCCTTAATATTTTTAAGAGCAAACTTATTGTTATTATCTTAATTCCATTACTTATTTGATCTTGAACTTGCCTACGATCTCTTCCAGAGTTCCTGCGATAGCTTCCTGCTTGGAGGACATGTCATTTACATTGGAAACAACATCTGCCGCAGCCATTACGGAATCGTTCACCTGGCTTGACAAATCTGCAGTATCCTGAGTGGACTCTGCAATGTTCTGAATAGCCTTGGATACTTCTTCCATAGATGCTCTGATATTCTCAACCATCTGAGCGATGTTCTCGGAGGATCCGCCGAAGGAATCAGCGTCCTGACCGTACTGTTTAGCAAGTCCTACGAACTTGTCATAATCAGGAGTAACTGTATCCTTGATAAATCCAAGGAGTTCGCCTGAAGAACTTGAAAGGGTTCCGAAAGCTCCCTGTACGCCGTCGATTGTTTCTCTGATCTGTTCAACCGCCTCAGATGTGCTGCTGGCAAGCTTGTTGATCTCAGAAGCAACTACCGCAAATCCCTTGCCTGCATCTCCTGCTCTTGCAGCCTCAATACTTGCATTAAGTGAAAGGAGGTTGATCTGATCTGCGATCTCTGCGATGGTGTCGGCAAGTGTACCGATCTGATCAACGATCTTGGCCTTCTCGTTAGCTTCAATAAGATCAGCTTCTCTCTGCTCTGCGATGGAAATAGCATAGTCGTGAGCCTGTCTTGATTCTTTCTCAATCTCTTTAGCCCTTGCCTTGATCTCTGCAGCTTCGCTGCTGGTCTTCTCTGTCTCGGCAGCCAGCTGATGAACAGATGCGTTAACTTCCTCAACGGAAGCGTTAACCTGCTCTGTTGCGGCACCTGATGACATCATGGCATCGTTTACACCGGAGATATTGCCCTGAATGCTGTTGAACTGATTGGACAGCTCGTTTGCCATATTTGCAAGACCTGTAGAGGTCTCGGATACCTGTACGGATCCGTCGGAGATCTTGGTGATAACATCTTTGTTACTCTCAAACATGTTATTTAATGACTCACTCATCTGGCCAAGTTCATCCTGAGTCTTACTCTTGATCTTTTCAACGGTAAAGTCACCGCTGGCAAGTTCGCCTGCAAACTTTTTAACATTATTGATATTGCGGGCGATGCTCATTACGTATGTCCAGATAACTGCTGCGCCTGCCAAAAGTGCTATTACGCAGATGATAGTAAGCTTACGAACAGCTGAATTAACAGGAGCTTCCAGCTCTGTTATGCTCTTTCTGGTAATAAGCTTCCAGTTAACTTCCGGGATATTTACAAAGTCTATGATTATTCTGGTTCCGTTCTCCATGAATGCTGCCATCTGAGGATCTTCATCACTCTTGGAAACGATCATCTCAGCAAGAGCTGCAAGCTCGGCATTTTCATCCGCAGAGATATTTACGCCCTTCATAACATAGTCCTCATTATCGCAGGAAATATATGTTCCTACTGAGTCTACCAGCATAGCTTTTCCTGTCTCACCAAACTGGATGGCCTTAACCATATTGGCGATATCAGTTAACTCCATATCAACTGTAACGCAACCAACATATGCTCCGTTATCGTAAATAGGAGCAGAGCAGCTGGACATGATTTTTCCTGAAGTCGGATCATAATAAGGATTAGTTATGATTGCCTGTCCTTCTGACAAGGCTTTTGCATTAGTGTAGTATTCCTGGCTAAGATAATCATACTCTGCATTGCTGTAGTCCCAGGTCTCTACTATCTGAGTACCGTCCTTGTACCAGTAGGGGCCAATATATTTTTCATTTTCATCAAAAACATTTGGCTCAAACCATAGTCCCGAACCAAGCATGGAGTCATTCTCATTCAATATTTTGGAAAGAGTGGTTCCGTAGCTTTTCATATCCACAAACTTATAAGATGTGGATACCATTGCTGCAATATTTACAGCCGTTGTTCTGACAATCTCCAGGTTTCCATTCATCTCTTTTGATGCGGCAATCGTGGTTGCATTCATTGCTTCCGTTGACTGCACCTGGATTTGTGATGACAGCTCTTTGCTTGCAATATAGGTCAGAAGAATCATCGCTATTGCAACAACCGGGAGAATGCACAACAACATCTTTGCCCTAATACTCATTTTCTTCATAATCCTTGCTCCTTATTCTGAATATTTGTATCAGTTTTGTGAATTGTTACACAAAATCCTATTTCAATTTTACATTATTCCTTCAAACATAGTCTTAATATTGTGTAAATTTAAATTAAATAATGATAAACGTACATCTACTTTTTTAATGTATATATAATCGTTTTTTAATAAATTTGCATTCTTTAATGTGATAAAATTTATACTAAGAAAATATGTGTACTATTTACGCTTATGCAGAAAGGACTCTTTATGAACGCTGAACAATATCGTCGCGCAAACAGAAGCAGTTTCTATGTAACCTTGGTCATTTTAATGTGTGGTCTGGGTATCAATATCTTCAACGGATTCCGTGAAGGCTTTACCGGAGGAAAAATAGCCATCTTCATTGGCATCCTCATCGCCGGAATAATGGTCTTTGCAGGGAACATGGTATTTCCTACGATCAAAAAAGGATCCATTCTAATAATGGCAGGTTCAACAATCTTCTATTTCATCCTCCTGATAGCCGAAGATAACCTGGTATATTTCGCCTTTGGTCTGCCGATTCTGATCTGCAGTATCATATATCTTAATGTTAAGCTATGTAAGGCAGGTATTGCTGCAATTACACTTTCTTTCGTTATTACCTGTTTGAAAGCCTACTTCGTAACACATACGCTTGATATGCTGCATGTACCGGCCTTTATCACTCTGGCTCTGGCCTTCATAGCATGTTTATATACGGTAACACTTCTTACAAGATTCAATGAAGAAAACAATGCTATGATCAATGAAAGTGCTGAGAAGACCATGAACACCGGTAATCAGATGGCTGAGATTGCCAATAACATAACCAATCTGTTCAATTCCTCTCAGGACAACATGCAGTCCCTTCAGGAGATCATCGAAGCCCAGCATTCAGGTATGCAGGACATCGCCAGCAGTATGGAGAGCACAGCTCAAGCCATCACCACCCAGGCCCAGAGAGTTCAGGAGATTCAGGAAGAGACAAATGCCACCGAGCAGCACCGCAAGGATATGACAACAGCTTCCGAAAATGCACAAACAGCTGTTGAGGAAGGTGTAAAGGGAATAAGAGCCCTCAAGGAAAAATCCAAAAACGTATCAGAACAGAGTCAGGTTACCGTTGATGCCACACAGGCTGTTATCAATAAGGTTGAAGAAGTTCAGAAGATCGTTGGTTCCATTATGTCAATATCCAAGCAGACCAATCTTCTTGCACTGAATGCCAGCATAGAGGCTGCAAGAGCCGGTGAAGCCGGCAAGGGCTTTGCGGTTGTAGCTAATGATGTAAGAGAACTTGCTGAGGAAACCAATACAGCTTCCACTCAGATCACCAACATCATCAACGAACTCAATGAAGATGTACAAAAGGCAATGGCCAGCATCGACGATACTGTTAACTCCGTTACCGAGCAGAACGAAATGATCGAATCCGTTGGTGAGAACTTCAACTGCATTGACGAAAATGTAACAGAGATGCTGTCACGCTTTGCTGAGATCGGCGAAGGCATGAGATCCATCGCATCCTCAACCACAGAGATCAACGATAGTATCTCCAATCTGTCAGCTACCAGTCAGGAGGTTGCTTCACTCTCCAATGAGGGCGTACGCTCCTCTAACGCAGCAGTTGCCAAGTTTGATGAGTTCAAAGGCATCCTGGGAGATATCTTCAAGCAGGCTAATAAGCTTAAGGATATGCAGACTAATTAAATTAATATCTTTTGTTGGCATTATTTAATCAATTTCACCGCCTCCGGCAGAGACTAATTAAGTGTCCTGCCGGAGGTTTTTTAATATTATGAATTTATAAATTTTTTAATTTTTTTCTACAAAAAGATTAACTTTTTATCCGATTTTACGATATAATATAAGAGAGCAGGATTTACCTGCGACTTAATTATTAGACTATTCAGGAAAGGAGGTAGACAGTGTATGACAGCTACATGTGATGTTAAGATGGAAATCATGGACTGCATCCGACGTGACTGTGAAGATGAGTACTATCCGGATCCGGAGAAGGTTGCTCATATCACCGGTTTGCCATTGGGGGTTGTTTTTGATTTGTTAATCGAACTTAAAAACCAGGGTTGTCTTGGAAAAAGATGATCTTTCTCAAATAAAACGGAGAAAACCATGGAAGATACGCAGTATTAAAAGGTCCTGTGCCGAATGAGCATAGGACCTTTTCCTTTTATATAAATATTCAGTTGATATTCTTAAAGCATCTCAACAGGCTCGTGTGAGAAATCTGCAATGCCGTTAGTGTACAGTGCTCTGACAAAATCAATGGCTCTCTGGCCGGACTCTTCTATCGCCACATTCTGGCTGTAGATATATTTGATACTGTCACCGGTACTAAGAAGGAAATCCATTTCTGTTCCGCTGATCTGACCATCGCCAAAGTCCAGCGGCTTAACTTCAACAGCTGTGACCTCTTTAACAACGCCTTCGCTAAAAAGAACTCTCATTAAAAACCCTCCTTGACACAAAGATTAAAATAAAAACACTTAACCATATTTTAGCATCAAATTGTTGCAATTGCGATACTCTTTGGATAATTGTCTCATTTATGCTATACTAAGCTTTGTGCAAGAATTATAATTACTGAACATTAAAGGAGTTTTTTATGGTCAAATTTGGCAAAATCGGCGCTTATTTAACCGGCGTCTGTTTATCTATATCTCTTCTCACAGGATGTGTATCTTCCGCAGACAAGAATGCTGCCAAGGATACTGCCGACAATTTCCTCAAGGTAGTTGCTTCAGGTCAGACCGAAGGAATCAATGACTACTGTACCGATGAGGTTGCATCCGGCACCTTCGTCAAGCTCTTCGATTCCGGATACCTGGCAGAACAGATTCTCTCAGGTCAGGATACTTCGGATCTTACTGCGGAGACCTTAAGCGAACTGGATGAGTTCTGCAACCTCTTTTCCAACATGGTAACAGGCTATGAGGTCAAAGAAGTTACCGCCAATGATGACGGTTCTGTCACAGCCATCGCAACAATAACCACTGATTTTCCTGTAGATATCATCAAGAGCAGCTCCACCTCCGAGAAGGTAATGGATGCCGCAGGCGCCTACTCTTCCGAACACGAAGAAGAGATTGCCACTCTCTACGCCGAGCAGGGCGAAGAAGCCACTCAGTCCAAGATACTAAATGATGTCTTTCTCGTAGCTTTGCAGACCTATGAAGACCTTATTAAGGCTTCCGCACCTCAGGACTATGCAATAGCCCTTAAACTTGAAAAAAACGCCGATACAGGCACTTATCTCGTAACAGGCGTAACAGATTATCTCAGCGCCGCTGAAGGAGCTACAACAGCCGCAGAAGAGACCTCTGTACAATAATCGACAATAGCTGATAATATCTGATCCAAGATAACAAAACACCCCGAAATTCCATATCAGGAATTTCGGGGTATTATTATGTCTATTTATAAGCTTATCAGAACAGACCAAGCAACAGCCATGCCAGCAGTACGATTCCAACAAGAATACCAAGGCTTATGGGTACTATGGTTATCCAGGCCGACACTATCATGGCAAAGAGATCACCTTTTTCAAGATTATCTCCCACCGTAGGCTCTATCCTGTCCTCATTTGGATCATAGTACTCATCGTCATAAATATCGGGAGTACTCTCCTTCTTCTCCTTATTTACTTTGAACAGTCTGTCTACTTTTCTATTCCACCACATACAATTACCTTATACGAGCTTATGGTGACAAGCTACGAAGTGATTAGGAGAAATCTCCTCCCAATCGGGAACTACATGCTCACAGATCTCTGTGCAGTACTTACATCTTGTGTGGAACTTACATCCCTTAGGAGGGTTAACAGGGCTGGGGATATCTCCTTCGAGAACAACCAGATCCTTCTTCTCCTCTGTTGTGGGAATTGATTCCAAAAGCGCCTTGGTGTAAGGATGAGCAGGTGAAGCAAAAATGTCTTCTGAAGTAGCAAGCTCAACCAGGTTACCAAGATACATAACACCGATTCTGTCTGAGATATACTTAACAACGGAAAGGTCATGTGTGATGAAAAGGTATGTAAGGTTCTTCTGCTCCTTAAGATCTGACAAAAGGTTCAGGATCTGTGACTGAATTGAAACGTCAAGAGCTGAAACCGCCTCATCACATACAACGAATTTAGGGTTAACGGCAAGGCTTCGTGCGATACCGATACGCTGTCTCTGTCCACCGGAGAACTGGTGAGCAAATCTGTTAACGAAATAGCCTGCGAGACCACACTCTTCCATGATCTTGATAACCATGTCCTGCATTCTCTCGTTGTCTTTCTTGCAGTAGCTGTGAGCCTTAAGACCTTCTCCGATAAGGGTTCCTACAGTCATTCTGGGATTCAGTGATGAATATGGATCCTGGAAGATATACTGAAGCTGATCTCTTATGAGACGAACCTCGTTGTAGGAGAGTCTTGCAAGGTCAATACCCTCGTCTCTGCAAGCTTCATGCTTATCAAACTCAGCGTTGTTCTTATAGTTCTGTCTAAGTTCCTCGATTCTCTTATCGATACCGGCGATGGTGTTCTGATCATCCTTCATGGACTGCTCGAAAGAATCCGCCTTCTTCTTAAGAGAAGCAAGCTTGTTCTTTTCTGAATCTGTTGCCTTGTCGCCCTTCTTGTTTACAACGTACTCAAGCTCGTCATAATCAAGCTTAGCTGACTGATACTTGCCAATGTCCTTGGAAAGCTGAGCACAGGCATTGTATCTCTCCATATAGATCTTCTCGATGGGAGCAAGATCATCTGCAACGATGAAACCACCAACAAGGTTAACGATGTTGAGGTATGCATCCTCTGCAGTTTTCTTCTTGGCCATAAGGTCAGTGTGAAGCTGAAGTTTCTTCTTATCATCGGCTGCATCGTACTCTTTCTGAGCCTTTTCATAATCAGCCTGATACTCATTCATTTTCTTCTTGAGCTTGGTAAGATTAGAAACAGTCTTCTTTACATACTTAGGTGCAAGCTCATCCAGAGAAGAACCATAGTACATTGTTCTTCCGTCTGTCTGACGGTAAAGCTGAAGAAGTGTACGTCCAAATGTGGACTTACCACATCCTGACTCACCTACAAGACCAAGGGTCTCACCTTCGTAAATATCAAGTGAAATGCCATCGTTGGCCTTTACGTACATTCCCTTTTTACCAACGGGGAAATACTGCTTTAAGTTTGTGATTTTCAGAAGGACTTTATCATTTTGTGGCATGACGATCCTCCTTTCTAGCATAGAAACATCTTACTAACTGACCCTCACGTACCTTGGTAAGCGGTGGCTCTTCGTTCATGCACTTCTCGGTAGCATATTTGCAACGAGGTGCGAACTTGCATCCCTTGGGAAGCTTAAGAGGATGAGGTACTGCTCCCGGGATAGCATCAAGTCTCTGGTTGGAAGGAGTATCAAGTCTCGGAATGGAAACCATAAGTCCTTCAGTATATGGATGTGAGTACTCTGAAACATGGAATACAGTCTCAGCATCTGTCAGCTCAACAACCTGTCCGCAGTACATAACGGCGATGGTATCAGCGATCTGTCTGATAACACCAAGGTCATGAGTAATGAAAATGATTGATGTATTGTACTCAGTCTTAAGGTCATTCATGAGCTTAAGGATCTGTGCCTGAATTGTAACATCCAGCGCAGTTGTAGGCTCATCGGCAATAAGAAGCTTGGGCTTGCAGGCAAGAGCCATAGCGATCATAACACGCTGTCTCATACCACCTGAAAGCTGATGAGGATACTGCTTGGCAACGATATGAGGGTTAGGGATCTTAACGTCCTTAAGCATCTCGATAACCTTCTCAGCTGCCTCTTTCTTGTTCATTCCCTGATGGATGATGAAAGGCTCACTAACCTGTCTCTCAACAGTAAATACAGGGTTTAAGCTTGTCATAGGCTCCTGGAAAATAACTGAGATGTCGTTACCACGAACCTTGTACATTTCTTTCTCAGAAAGCTTGGTAAGGTCTTTTCCGTCGAAAAGGATCTCACCGCTGTCAATATATCCGTTACCGTCAAGAAGCTGCAGAATACTCATGGCAGATACACTCTTACCGGATCCGGACTCACCTACTACGCCAATGGTCTTTCCTTCATCAACCGAATAGGAAACACCGTTGACAGCTCTAACTATGCCCTTTTTTGTTCTAAAAAAGGTATGTAAATCTTTTAATTCTAATAAAGCCATCTTTATACTCCCTTATTTATCACGGTCAGATTTTGGATCCATTACATCTCGAAGCGTATCACCTACAATGTTTATACAAATACAGGTAACTGCAAGGAATAATGATGTAAATACCCACTGCCACCAGTAGTTCTTGATAATGGTTGAATTGTTGGCACCATTAAGCATGTTACCCCAGGTAGGTCTGGGATAGGTAACACCGAATCCAAGGTAACTAAGTGATGACTCTGTAAGCATACAGGTTGCAAAATCCAGGGTCAGTGTAACGAAGATGATTGATACGATGTTAGGCAGGATGTGTCTGAAAGCAATACGTCCCTCTCTTACACCCATAGCCTTGGCAGCCGTAACATACTCATTCTCACGGGCAACAAGAACCTGTCCTCTAACCATTCGTGCAAGACCTGTCCAGGTAAGGATACCAAGGATAGCCATCAGGATAAAGATCTTCTCATTCTCTGAAATATCCATCTGAGCCATGATAGCTGAAAGGATAAGTGCGAAAGGAAGGAAAGGAATAGCTGCAAAAATCTCTGCCACACGCATAAGGATGATATCAACAGCTCCTCCGAAGTATCCGGAAAGACATCCAACGATAATACCGATGATTGTAGAGATGATAACCGCTACAGCACCGATGGTCATGGTCATCTTACCACCCTGGATAATACGCTGGAAGATATCTGCGCCGTATCCGTCGGTTCCGAATAAGTATCCCTTAAGTCCCCACTTGCCAACAAGTGAATTATTTGAATCAACAGCGTAGCTCTGGAAAGCACCGGCAAAGATCTTAGCAGTCTTGCCGTTTACATCTGCAGGAACATCTGTCTGGTTAAGTGTTGAACCGCCCCATGAAAGCACTCTGCCCTCAGAAGTAAGAGCTGTATAGTGATAGGTTCCGGCAGCAAGCTGCTCAATTGTCTCGCCCTCATGAAGCTGAGGCATAGGAACTGAGTCCTGAGGGAAGTTACCTGCAAAGAACAGGCTTCCGTCATCCAATAAACCGCAAAGGTGATTGTTTGTTGCATAAATTGATGTGATCTTTCTTCCGTTCAAGAACTTTTTGGAAGCCTTGGCGGAAGAATTGATGTTGGCACGATACTGATCGTAAAGGCCTCTCTTACCTGTGTAAACTGATGTACCCTGCTCGGTAAGACCAACTATATAGTTAAGTGTAAAGTCGATGTCAATAAGTCCATCCTTATCAACAAAGCTGTTGATATTCTGATAAGCATTGGTGTTACCCCAAATATAAAGCTTACCATCGTTCATAAGGATAGCAGTACACTGATATCCGCAAACAAGCTTCTTAACATTGGCAACATCAATTGTTCCTGTTACAAGCTCTGCAGGCATAGGAATGATGTTCTCTCCTACAGAAACAGCCTTATCGATTTCCTTGGTTTCTTCAACCTCGGCAGCAACTTCTTCAGCAGCTGCTTCCTCTACTTCGGCGCCTTCCTCAGAAGACTCCTCTGCTGCAGAAACACCAGCCTCTTCAAGAAGAGCAGCATCCTCATCGCTGACTGACTCCTCAGCCTCTTCAAGCATCTCAAGAACTTCCTTATCAGTTGTCACATACTGGCCATGCTTGTTGGAACCCCAGCCATAAACCTTACCGGTCTCGCTGATGGCGATGATATGGTCGATACCTGCTGCTACATAAGCAATCTTGTCATTCTGTACAGACTCAGGAATCTCACCGATATTGATACCGGTTGTTCCAAGCTGTGTAGCTCCCCAAACATAAACCTTACCTGCATTTGAAAGTCCTACTGAGAATGAACCATAGCTGTCGATCATCTTGATATCATTCTTAAGTTCTGAGGGAACCTTCATCATGCTCAGTGTGGGAGCAACGTTTTTCTGTGTAACTTCAGTATAAGAATCATAATATTTTGGCATGAAAAGCGGTCCGATAAATACCAGCAAGAACATACCTATAACCACGCATAATGCTCCAACAGCGAGCTTGCGTTCCATGAAATTTCTGATTATCTGCTGAATTGGGGTTACTACTTCTTCAACATCCACGGAATTAGCAAGTTCTCTGCTTCCGCCGAAGAATGCTCTGCGTACCCAACCGCACATACGACTAAAAAAATTCTTCTTTTTCATCTCAATCTCCATGCTCCTTAGGCGCTTACTCTGACTCTGGGGTCAACAAGTCCGTATACAATATCGATTATCAGGTTGCCTATAAGAGAAATAGCAACATAGAAAAGCTGTAACAGTACAACTACGTCAAAGTCCTGTGTACGAAGTGACTGGATCATCAGCTTACCCATTCCGTTGATACCAAAGATATTCTCAAACATAAGTGATCCGCCGAAAATACCAAGGAACCATCCTACAACAAGTGTAACAATAGGAATAAGAGCATTTCTCCACGCATGGGAGTAGATAACTGCCTTCTCTGTAACACCCTTAGCTCTTGCAGTTCTGATGCAGTCAAGGGAAAGAGCATCGATCATAGAAGCTCTAACGTATCTTGTCATAGAACCCAGTGAGCAGAATGTCATAGTAATAAGAGGAAGTGCCATGTAGTACATTCTGTCTGTGAACCACTTCCATCCTGTGTAGTTACTTCCCGGTGTCTTCATACCACTGGGAGGGAATATTCCAAGCAGTGAGCAGAAGATCCATACGAAGAGGATAGCTGTAACGAAGGAAGGAAGTGAATAACCGATGATGGTTACCACCTGCATTACCTGATCGCCTTTGCTTCCCTTCTTAACGGCACAGACAATTCCAAGAGGGATTGTGATTCCAAGTGCCAGGATAGTTGCAAAAATATTTATGAAAACAGTATTCTTCATTGGCTGTTTAACAACGTTAATAACGTCATCCTTAAGCTCATAAGAATAACCGAAATCTCCCTGAATAAGTCCGGAGTACTCTCCGTAATAGTTTGGCATGAAGCCTATCCATCTAAGATACTTAACAACCATGTTTTTGGTATCAGTACCGTACTTACGCTGATATTCCACATACAAATCCTCAAACATCTTCTCTTTTTCAGCTTCACTGGCATTACGAAGACGAGTTTTCATTGTAGTCATCTCTGCTTTTGCATCTGTGTAAGCTCTGTTGTTTGGAACCAGATTGTATATAAGGAATAGTATAAAGGATAATACTACAAGAACAGCCAGCATATAGCCAATTCTCTTAAGGATATACTTTCCCATTTGATGAAACCTCCTAAAAATATCTTTCTATATAAACTACCCTGATCCGGGCAGAAATATTCGAAGTCATAATCAATCTATCAATTTAAATCTTTAACTCGTTAAACCAACATAAATCCACGGTCACGATATACTTCATCATGACCGTGGACCATAAGTCAGCTACTCATATTAACACATTTCTACAAATAATGGAAGTAGAAATTATTTGTTCCAATAAATATCTGCCTTGTCCTTGATGTAGTACTGAGAATTGTCATCGTACATGCTAGGATCGATTGTCATTTGGAATGAATAGTCATATACAGCTGAGTTGAAACCAGTTGCAAAGTTGAAGCAAGTGTAAAGAGGTGTTCCGCTGTAGTAGCCGTATACCTGCTGCTGATAGAGCTCATCAAGCATTGGAGCGAAGTCACCGGTTGTCTTCTGAACTACGAAACCGGCTGCTGCAATGTTGTCGTTCTGTTCGAAACCTGTTACAAGGAGATCTGAGAACTCGTTGTCAACAGTACCGTACCAGTTAAGTGCAAGAGGCATGTAGTAGTCACCGTTAACCTCTACAGTCTTGTAAGCACCATCGATTGACTGATAGTTCTTATCCTTCTCTGTAGCAACATCGCCTGCAATCTTCTTATAACGAACGCCCTCAGTGTACTCGCCACCTTCTGCGTTGTATACCCAACCGTCGTTCTCAAGAACTTCAATAGCTGAATCTACGGATGTATCATAAGCATCAAGGAGCATGCCCTGGCTAACAGCCTGCTTGTACATCCAAGAACCTGCATAGTAAGGTCCGTCTACAACTCCGCCGTAACCACCGGTGAAGTCCTTGGCAAATGTAGCTCTGTCCATGCAGAATGCGATAGCCTGACGAACTGCTGCGTACTGTACAGGACCAAAGTCGTTACGGAAGCCGAGCTTACCATAACCAGCTCTTGAATAGTGTGTGTAAACATATGCGCCGTCGGAACCATCAGCAAGTGCGA
>JAEEGL016632175.1_pt1 | contig 13698 bp, 9 predicted proteins | sample 9134231 | NCBI WGS metagenome assembly JAEEGL01 (sample SAMN16246548, study PRJNA631951) | gut metagenome | biome: gut microbiome; feature: rumen; material: fiber-attached | host: Bos | place: Iran: Karaj | collected 2018-10
AGCGACGAGCGCATCTCTTCGCCTATCCTCTCGAAGTACGACATTGCTGTGGTGCTGAACCAGCCCTCGCTTGAGAAGTTCGAACCGAAGATCAAGCCCGGCGGCGTGCTTATCTACGACGGCTTCGGCATCATCAACAAGCCGACACGCAAGGACATCACCGTCTACGAGATCAACGCTATGGACAAGGCTGCCGAGATGAAGAACAGCAAGGTGTTCAACATGATTATCCTTGGCGGTCTGCTCAAGGTGGCTCCCGTGGTTAGCACCAAGGGCGTAGAGAAGGCTCTCTACAAGACGCTGCCTGAGCGCCATCACGGCCTCATCCCCCTGAACATGCAGGCCGTGGAGGAGGGCGCCAAGATTATTGAACAGAAGTAAGTGAAGAAACTGCTGATACTGCTTGTGGCGATGACTGTAGTAACGACAGCATCGTCACAAGTTTTGCATTATGACAGGCCGGCGCAATACTTTGAGGAGGCGCTGGTCATAGGCAACGGCACCATGGGCGGCATCGTCTATGGTGGTTCCGACTGCGATCGTATTTCCCTTAACGACATCACATTGTGGACGGGTGAGCCGTGCAATATGAAGGTCTACTCGCCCGATGCCTACAAGACCATTCCTGCCATTCGCGAGGCCCTGCGCCAGGGTGACTACCGACGGGCCGACTCCCTGCAGCGCGACGTGCAGGGACATTTCTCACAGAACTACCAGCCGCTGGGACAGCTCCAGATAGAGTATCTCGACACAGCTGAGGCTGTGACGGGCTATCGCCGTTGGCTCGACATCAGTAACGCGACAGCCGGTACAATCTATTACCGTGGCGCGTACCTCTATACCACGGACTACTTCGCCACGCATCCTGATTCGGGCATCGTTGTCCAGATTACCACCGACAACCCGTGGGGCATCCATGCCCGCCTGTCGCTGAGTTGTCAGTTGCGACACAGTCGCAACATACAGAACAATAATACACTGATTACCGACGGCTATGCTGGCTATGCTTCGTTGCCCAGCTACTACAACGCCAAGGAGAAGTTTGCCTACGACCCGGAGCGCGGCATCCACTTCCGCACGAAGGTGCTGGTGAGTGCGCCGAACGTTCGCGCCGAGGGCGACGCCATCGTCGTTGATGGTGCTCAGCAGGTGACGCTCTACATCGTCAATGCCACCTCGTTCAACGGCTACGACCGTGACCCCGTGAAGGAGGGTAGGGCATATCGTCAGATAGCCGATGAGCGCCTGCGCCACCAGTCCTCCGTTCCTTACCCCAAACTCTGGTACCGTCATGTCAAGGACTACCAGTCGCTCTACGACCGCGTCAAGCTCTCGCTGACCGCCTCCACTCCTGTGGCCTCAAGCGCGGGCACTCCCACTACCGACCGCATGCTGCGCGACTATCTCGACGAGCGTCGCTTCAACCCCGAGCTCGAGGCTCTTTACTTCCAGTACGGCCGCTACCTGCTCATCAGCTGTTCGCGCACGCCTAACGTTCCTGCCAATCTGCAGGGACTCTGGAACGAGTCGATATTGCCGCCTTGGTCGTGCAACTACACCAGTAACATCAATGTCGAGGAGAATTACTGGCCAGCTGAGACGGCTGCGCTGCCCGAGATGCACCAGTCGCTCTTCACTTTTATGAAGGAGTTGCAGGGCTCCGGCGAGCTCACTGCCAAGGCCTACTACGGCGTCGATCGTGGCTGGTGTCTGGCTCATAACACCGACATCTGGGCGATGACCTGTCCTGTTGGCCTGCATACCGGCGACCCCATGTGGGCCAATTGGAACATGGGCGGCGCATGGCTCTCCACCCACATTTGGGAGCATTACACCTTCTCGTTGGATAAGGCTTTCCTGCGCGAGTACTATCCCGTCCTCCGTGGTGCCGCCGAGTTCTGTCTCGCCTGGCTCATCAGCACTAAGGATATGGGAGTTGGTGGCCCCGACTTACACATCACCCCCTCTATGGGAGGGGGACGGGGGGAGGCTTTCCTTCTCACCGCTCCTTCCACCTCGCCCGAGAATTCTTTCGTCACCCCTAACGGCTATCACGGCCGCACCTGTTTTGGTGGTACGGCCGACATTGCCATGATTCGTGAGTGTCTTGCCGATGCTCTCGATGCTGCTACGGTGCTGGGCGTCGACCGCGATTTCGTGGTTGAGGCCGATAGCGTCCTGGCTCGTCTGTTGCCCTACCAGATAGGCCATAAGGGCAACCTTCAGGAGTGGTTCTACGACTGGGAAGACGAAGACCCGCACCACCGCCACCAAAGCCACCTCTTCGGCGTCTATCCCGGCCATCGTCTCGACGACGGCGTGAACAGCCGCGAGGCCATCCATCGCGCTGCCGCCCGCACCCTCGAGTTGAAGGGCGACAAGACCACGGGATGGAGCACCGGTTGGCGCGTGAACCTCTATGCCCGTCTGCATGATGCTAAGAACGCGTACCACATCTACCGCAAGCTGCTCTCCTACGTCAGTCCCGACGGCTATCGCGGCGAGGACGCCCGTCGTGGTGGCGGCACCTATCCCAACCTCCTCGATGCCCACTCACCATTCCAGATCGACGGCAACTTCGGTGGCTGTGCTGGTGTCGTGGAGATGCTGATGCAGAGTGAGTATTCTGTGAAACGAGGAACGAGGAAGGAGGAAGGAGAAACGAGGGGAGAGGAAATCTCAATTGAGCTTCTGCCCGCCCTGCCCGAGAACTGGAAGGACGGTAGCGTCACGGGACTGCGCGCCCGTGGCGGCATCACTGTCGACATGACGTGGCGCGACAGCCGTGTCACCACCCTCACGCTTACCGCCCAGCGGCGCTGTGAGGCGCAGCTGACCGTAAACGGCCGTCAGCGCATCGTGAAGCTGAAGAAAGGAGCGAATAAGTGCCAACTAAACTGAGGTTCCTTCCTGTTTTCAATAGCTGATTTCGACTTTCTAATGTTGAGTCTCTTCAGTGCCTTCTCGCAGTTCGCGTGTTCGCTGAAGGAATTGGGCGGTTCGTGGAATCGTTTTCGCGGAACGGATGAATTGTGTTATCTTTGTAGCATGATTGTCGGCTGGTCGTGAGACAATAATCTGCCGACAGTTCCGTTATTATGAGAAAGACGTCTTGGATGAAACAGTCGCGACAGGAAAACCTGATTTACCTGGCGGTGTGGGGCCTGCTCTTCCTGGCTCCACTGATAAGCCTGTATGTGCGTATGGCCAGTGGCTCAGGTGAGTCGTTCGACTGGGCAGAGGTGTTCATGGTGTGGCGACGGTTCGCCGTCTACCTTGCGCTGTTCCTCGCCCATAACTTCCTGCTGGCGCCGCTGCTGGTCTGTCGCCAAAGGCGTGTGGCTTATTTCTCCATCGTTGTGGTGGTCATCGCGGCGTTTGCCCTTTACCAGTGCAACAGCCGGCCTCAGGAGCTCCGGCGGCATCGACCGCCTATGGAGCAGCACCAGCCACCTATGGACCGGCGAGACCATCAGCCCGGTCGCCACGATTCGCCTCCCTTCGACGAGCCGCCCGGAGGCTTCGATGGCAAGCGTCCGCCGTCAGACCGGCCGCGCCCGGAGATGCGCAATCGTCAGACGCCCCCGGTCATCGTCGGCGAGCGCGACATCATGGCGGTGATAGTGCTGATGATGATGTTCGCTGTGAACCTTGGTATCAAGGTTTATTTCCGCAGTCGCGACGACCGTCGGCGGCTGGTCGAGCTGGAGCGTGAGAACCTGGAGCAGCAGCTGGAGTACTTGCGCTACCAGATAAATCCGCACTTCTTCATGAATACGCTCAACAACATCCACGCTCTTGTCGACATCGACCCGGCGAAGGCGCAGGAAACCATCGTCGAACTGTCGAAGATGATGCGCTTCGTACTCTACGAGGGCAACAAACAGGGTGTGCCGCTGTCGCGCGAGCTGGACTTCATCGGCCATTACGTTGCGCTGATGCAGTTGCGCTATACGGAGAATGTGCGCATCGAGATGGAGCTGCCCAGCGAGGTGCCTGAGCGCCAGATACCGCCGCTGCTGCTCATCACCTTCATCGAGAACGCCTTCAAGCATGGCATCAGCTATCAGCAGGAGTCGTTCATCGAAATCAAGATAGTGGTTGAGGGCGACGAGTTGCACTTCGCGTGCCGTAACTCGAAAGCCGATACCCCAAACACCCCCCTCAATCCCCCCGAAGGGGGGAAGACTGGCGGGGTGGGGCTTGCCAATGTGCGCAAGCGCCTGAACCTGATCTACGGCAGCGATTACGCGCTCAAGGTGAAAGACGCTCCCGACGTCTACTCCGTAGAACTCATGATTCCGCTAAAATCGTAAAATAGTAAATCGTCAATAAAAAGTAAATCGTCAAATCGTCAATAAAAAGTAAATCGTCAAATCGTTAATAAATAGTAAATCGTAAATTGTCAAATAGTAAATTAACTTGTCTTGCCATCGACGACGAGCCTTTGGCTCTGCAACAGCTCGTCGGCTACATCAGTAAGGTGCCGTTCCTCGAACTTGCCGCCCAGTGCCGTAGTGCGCTGGAGGCTCGCGCGTTTTTGGAGCACGACACCGTCGATGCCATTTTTTGCGACATCAACATGCCTGACCTCAACGGTATGGACTTCGTGAAGTCGCTCGCCGTGCCACCCCTCATTGTCTTTACCACTGCCTACTCGGAGTATGCCGTCGAGGGCTTCCGTGTAAACGCTGTCGACTACCTGCTGAAGCCCTTTGGCTTGCAGGACTTTCAGCGGGCGGCGAATCGCCTTCTTTCGAGGAGCGAGGAAGGAGGAAGGAGGAGCGAAGCAGATAGTACAGCCGATAATCGTAACGACTCCCCTCTCCTTGGGAGAGGGGTTGGGGGTGAGGTTATCTTCCTCAAGACCGACTATCGCATTGTGAAGGTCAGCATCCCTGACATACGCTATGTCGAGGGCATGAGCGAGTATCTGAAGGTGTGGATAGAGGGCGAGTCAAAGCCAATTATCACTTTGCTTTCCATGAAAAAAATGGAGGAACGGCTGCCTGACTGCTTCATGCGCATCCACCGTTCCTTCATCGTCAATCTCAGCAAAATCAAGGAGGTCAACAAGAACCGCGTCATCCTCGACGCCGACACCTATCTCCCCATCGGCGACCTCTATAAGGAGGCCTTCCAGGCTTTTCTGGACTCCAGGTTCCTGGGGAAGTAGGTCCCGTTAGTGCCAGCCGCCAGGACCGCCTCCAGGCCATCCACCTCCGCCGCCGCTGCCGCCCGTATAGGACGAGAGGGTGACGCTGCTGCCGCCGCTGACGGTGGCATCGGCATAGCCGAGTCCGTTCCAAATGGAGGTGCCGCTGCTGACGGTGATACCCTTCTTCAGCGTGGCCGTGCCCGAGGTGGAGACGACGAGTCCGGAGCCCATTGTGCCGCTTGAAGGCACCTGGAAGGCCAGCACCAGTGTGCTGCCGCTATACAGACCGTACCATGAGCCCTTGGTGTAGGACGATGTGGAGTAGCACGACTGCGTGAGGCTGGCACCACTCTCCAGGCCCCCAATGGCCACCAGATTGCCGCTCTGCAGATAGAGTTTCTTGCCACCCTCGCTGTTGGCGTCGAAGCCCACGTCGGGGGTGCCGTGCGAGATGCCGAAAGCCGTAGCACATTGTATATACAGATTACCGTTGGCGTCGAAACCGTCAGCACCCGTGCCTGTGCCCGTGGTGCGGGCGAAGACATAGCCGCCCTTCAGGTACATGTCGCTGGTGCTGTTGATACCGTCGTCGCCGCCAGCGCCGTAGATGTTACCGCCCGTGACGGTCAGCGTGCTCTTGCTCTCGATGCCCTCGTGGTTGGACGAGGTAGCAACGATGGTACCGCCGCTGATGGTCATAGCGCCGTCGCTCTTGATAGCCTTGGGCGATGCTGTCACCTTACTGCTGTAAGTGTATTTTGTGCCTGTGGTCGTGGCCGTGATGGTGCCGCCCGTGACGGTCAGCGTGCCGTCGGCCTTGATGCACTTGCCGCCTGTGCCTGTCGACTTCAGCGTGAGCGTGCCGCCGCTGATGGTCATGTTTCCGTCGCTCTTCAGGGCGCCGCATCCCTTGGCATCCTTCTCATCGCTGTCGTAGGCGCCGTTGCCTGTCGTGGTGACGTTGAGCGTGCCGTCGCTGATCTTCATGTCGCCTTGGCTCTTGATGCCCTTGGTGGCGGCGCCCGTGGTGGTCACGGTCAGCGTGCCGCCCGCGATGTAGATGTTACCTGAGTCCTCGTCCTCGTGGTCTGTGGTTTCGCCGGTCGATGTGTCACCATCGACATCGCACTGGATGCCGTCGTCGCCCACGCCACTGATGGTCACCGTGCCGCTCTCCATGAGGAAGTATGCGGCGCTGTTGATGCCGTCGGCCACGGCCGAGGTGACGTTGATAGTAGCGTTCTTCAGCGTCATGTACTCACCGGTCTTGATGCCGTGCTTCACGTTGCCAACGACGTTCAGCGTGCCCTTCTGAGCAAACTCGGCGTGGCCCTTCACGTAGAAGCAGCCCTTCTGCGAGCCGCTGGCGGCATCGCTGAGCGTGTTGGTCGTTCCTGAAACAATCTTTACCTTTATGCGTTTGCCGTTCTGGATGTGGATGGCAGCGCCACTATAAACCGGAGTCGTGTTCTTCAGCGTCACGCCGTTGAGTTCTATCGTAGCCTTGTAGGAGCCCGACATATAGAACTCGCCGTCGCTTGTCGAGCCGTTCAGTGTGTAGGTGACCTCCGAGGCCAGGTCGTCGCTCTGGGCTATCGAGACGTGGGCGCCGCTGACCGTCGGGGTCAGGTACTGCGCCACGTTGCCCGCAATGGTGACGGCGGCACCCGTTGCGTCATAGCTCACGCTGACGGCGTCGTCGCTCACCTCTGTGTCGTCCACCGTCATTGCGTCGATGTCGGCAAGGGTGAAGGTCTTACCCATGATGGTCAGCGTCTCGCCGTCGGCATAGGTCATGTCGCCCGTCTGCGAGGCTGGGAATTGCCAGGTGACGCTGCCCGTGCGGATGTTCAGCGTCTGGCCCGTAGCTGCTATCGTCAGCACGAGGGCCGTCAGGAGTGTATACAGCTTCTTCATCTGACAATCATTTTATAGGTCCTGTCCTTGCTCTTCACGATATACACGCCGCGACGCATCTGCTCCTTGGAAACTTTGTGGCCTTGCAGGTCGTAGATTTCCGTGTTGTCGTCGATGTCCAGTTGACTTCTGTCGACGGTCTCAATGCCTGTCGTCGATGACTCGTCGGTATTCGAGAAGTACATCTTCGAGAGGTTCGTGAGCGTGAATGTCTGTGAGCCAGCCGTCAGCTTGGTGCCGCTGATGCTCACCGTCAGTGAGGAAACGGAGACAGAGGCCTTCGCACCGTCCGTCGTCTCAAAGGTAAGGTAGGTGTAACCGTTGGCTTGCACCGTCAGCACACCTCCCCAGACCATAACCATAAACACAATCTTCTTCATATTCATATTCTCGTGTAGTAGTTTACTATTTTGCTGCAAAGATAGCCAAAAATAGTGTATTCGCTGAATTTGTTCAACGAATGCCACGATTTTTTCAGCGAAAAAGATGAAAAAAACCTTCTACTTGTGCTTCGCGATGATGTAGATGATGACGGGAGCTCCCATGACGGGCGTGACGGCATTCAGCGGAATAACCCCCTGTTCGCCAGGCAGGAAGCAGATGGCATTGCACAACAGCGCAATGACGGCGCCACAGAGGATGGTGCCGGGCATGAGCACACGGTGGTCGGCCACACGGAACAGCAGATGGGCAATGTGGGGCACGGCCAGGCCGATGAACATGATGGGGCCGCAGTAGGCGGTGGTGACTGCCGTCAGCAGACCCGTGACCACGAGCAGCCAGTCGCGCACACGCCGGGTGTTGATGCCCAGGTTCTCGGCGTACTGCTCACCCAGTAGCAGGGCATTGAGGGGTTTGACCAGGAGCAGGGAACCAATGAGCCCCAGGACGCAGAGCGAGGCGAAGAGAGGTATCTGACGCAGGGGCACGCCGCCAAAGGAGCCCATGCCCCAGACCATGTAGCTTTTGACGCCCTCGTCGGTGGCAAAGAAGTTGAGCAACGAGACCACTGAGTTGGCGATGTAGCCGATCATGATGCCCACGATGAGCAGCATGACATTGTTGCGCACCATCGTGGAGAACAGGAAGATGAGAGCCATGACAGCCATAGCGCCCACGAAGGCGGCTGCCAGCACGGCCATGAAGCCGGTGATGCTGACGGAGCCGACGCTGACGGAGCCTCCCAACCCCAGCATAACGAGGGCCACGCCCATACCGGCGCCGCTGTTGATGCCGAAGATGCTGGGGCCTGCCAAGGGGTTCTTGAATGCTGTCTGGAGCATCAGGCCGCTGACAGCCAGCGAGCCGCCGCAGAGCATGGCGGTGAGAGCCTGCGGCAGTCGGCTCTCCATGATGATGAACTGCCAGGAGGGGCGCGCGGCTTCGTGACCTGTGACGATGCTGACGACGTCGGCCAGCGGAATCGATACCGATCCCACGGCCAGGTTGACGGCCAACAGCAACAGCGTCAGCACAATCAGCAACACACAGATGACGACACCACGTTTCATGTTTTCTCAACCACGAATTCTACTCCTTCAACTTCTTATAATAACGCAAAGGCGGCAATCCTATTATGTCAGGATGCAGAATTTGCAAGAAATCGTTGAGAAGACGGTCGGGATGGAAGGGGGTGTCCTCGTAGAAGCGCGACTCCTCGACGTTGCAGCCATAGACCTGCTGCTGGCGGACGGCGCGCAGCTGGCTGTAGCCGTGATGGCCCGAGAGCAGTTCGCGGTAGTCCCAGTCGTGGTCGGCCGAGTAGCGTAGCATCCACACGTCGGCCTCGCCGCCGCGCTCGAGCACCGTCTCGAAGGGTAGTGCCAGCGAGCCGCTCTGCGTGTCGGTGGCCCAGGGGTAGTCGGCTCCGGCATCCAGAAGCATCTGTCCGATGGTGCTGCGTCCGCCGGGCATATACCACACGGAGCCCACCACCTTGTCGACGATGACGGAGCGTCCGGGGCCAGCCTTTACGGCCTGCTGTTTCAGGGCTGTGTAGCTGCTGTCCACCTGCTGGAACAGACGGTCGGTCTTGTCGCCGACGCCAAAGAGCAGTCCGTAGAAGCGCATCCACTCGGCACGTGCCAGCGGCGACGTCTCCATGTACTCGGCACACTCGATGAGCGGTATGCCTATCTCCTCGGTCTTGCCGTAGCCACCCGAGTTCTCGAAGGGCGACAGCATGATGACCTCGGGCTTCACGTCCATAATCTTCTCGACGATGGGGTTCAAGCCGTTGCCGCAGTCAACGATACGTCCCGCCTTAATCTGCTGTTGGATGTAGGGCACCTTGATGTACTTCGAGTCGGCCACGCCCACGATGCGGTCGCCCAGTCCCAGTTCCGTGAGCAGGGCACAGTGGACGGTCGTGAAGACGGCAGCCCGCTGGATGGGCACCTCGATGACGGTGCCCGCCGTTGAAACTGCGGGAGTTGGGGCTGCGTCCCGGGGCACGAGGATATACTGGTGAAGTGTCTTTCCGGGCTTCCAGGGGTTGCGGATGGTGGCTACGCTATAGCCGTCGTACTCGGCGATGCTGAGCAGCGTGGAGTACTTAAAAGTAAGGCTGTCGCCTGCTGTCTGTGGCTCAGACGCAGTACGTCGGCCACAAGACAGGAGAGCAACAGCGAAACAACTATATAATAAAAGACGTATCTTCAATTCTTTGAAAACTTAACTTCGTTGAGTTTTGTCACGACTCGGCCATTCAAACGAGTTTGATGGCTCTCGCTGCTCCAAAACTTCAATTCTTTAATTCTTCAATTCTTCAATTACTTCGTCACGTACTCTGTGTGAGTGTTGAACACAGCGGAGATGGCACCCGTAGCCGTGTTCTCGTACTTCTTCACGAAGTTGCCGGCGGCATCATACTGGTTGGTGTATGTGGGCAGGGCGTAGCCGGCCTTGCCGGGCTTGTTGGGGTTCTCCTGATAGGAGACAACGAAGATGTTGCCGGTGACGGGGTCGGCGGCAATCATGGCCGGGCTGAAGATGTCGGCAGGCTCCCAGGTCTTGCTGGTGCCGGTAGTGATGTCGTAGATGTAGTAGTTGATGCCGTCGCCCATGTAGGGGGCGTTGACGGTGTAGATCTTCTTGCCGTCGGAGGCCATGGCCGTGCCGTCGACAACCTTGGTGACCTTGCCGTCGAGCGTTACCTTGCGTACACCGGCGCCCGTCTGCTTCCATGACTCATCGTAGGTGCCGTAGTCCAGGAAGTAGACAGCGTCGCCAGCCGTCAGAATCTCCATGGGGTTGGTGATGGTTGCGTCCTTGATCTCGCTGACGGTGCCGGCCTTAAGGTCAATCTTCGACAGAGAGGGCTTCACGCAGCTGCCGTAGTCGGAGTTGGTGACGAAGATGTTGTCGCCGAGGAGTGCCAGACCGTTGGGGTAGGAGCCCACGGTGTAGGTCTGCTGCTTGGCGAAGTTGACGGTGTCGATGGCGGCCACGATGCCGTTCTCGCCGTCGTAGCTCTTGCCGTAGCAGGCGAGGTAGATCTTACCGTCGTAGCCGATGGCGGCACGGGGGCTCAGACCGTCCTTCTCGCCCAGCAGCTGGGTGGTGCTGATTTGCTTCTCAACCTTCAGCGTCTGCTTGTTGCACACCCAGACGGTGGCCTCGCCGTCGACGACGATGTAGAGCTTCGAGCCGTAGGCGCTGATGTGGTTGCCAGTCTTGCCGATGGATTTGCCGTTGGCCGTCTGGAAGATGTCGGCAACGGTGCTGCCCTTGGTGTAGTCGATGTAGCTGACGTTGCCGTCGATGCCGGCGGTCTTATTGCCGGAGCCGACAATGAACAGACCGTTCGACACGTCGACAGCCTGCTTCTGAGGCTCGTCGTCATCATCACTACAAGCAGTCAGCAGGCTCATACCCATGGCCAGGACTGCGAAACTTAAAAGATACTTTTTCATAATGCTAAACGTTTTAAGTGTTTAATATATAATATGTGTTTTAGTTCTCGATTTTCAGCGTCAGTTGCCAGCAGCGTCCCGGCATGGGGTAGCTGCGCACAATCTCGTACTGCCTGTCGGTCAGGTTCTTCAGGTCGAAGCGCACCTCGGCCACGGGACGGCCAATGTGGAAACGGCGCCAGACGGTGGCGCTCAGCTCCGTGTAGCTGTCGATGTGGGTGCTGTTCTGGTGCTCGTTGGTGCTCCAGCGCTCGCCGATGACGTGGCCGCCGAGGGCGACGTTGACCCACGGGTTCTCCCAGCCCAGCGACGCTGAACCTGAGTGCAGGGGGATATAGGCTATCTGGTAGTCGTAGAATGGCGACTGGGGATTGGTATGGTCGCGGGCCCGTTGCAGACTGTAGTTCACGGCGGCCGTCAGGGTGTGGCGCCCCAGCTGGCGTGCTGCCCGCGTGGTGACGTCGAGGCCGATAATCTCCGCCTTGCCGATGTTGACGCAGGTGAACACGAACATATTGTGGGGCACGCCCTGTATCAGGTCGGTCACCTTATTATAATAGAAGTCGGCGGTGGCGGAGAGCTCCGTGTGCTGCGACACGTTTGCGGCATACGTGGCACCCACGTTCAGCTGCCGGGTGTCCTCGGCCTTCAGCTCCTTGCTGCCGTAGTGGAAGAAGTAGTTCTCGTTGAATGTCGGCGCACGGAAGATGTCCTTGTAGGAGGCACGCAGACGCAGGTGCGGCGTGACGGCATAGCTCAGGCTGAGCGATGGCGACAGGCGGCGCATGTCGTGGGCGCCCTCGGCGTCCTTGGCACCGTTCAGGTAGAGCGAGTGCAGCAGACGGGCCATCACCATCAGGCGTGCCGTGTGGTACTGGGCTGTGGCCGACTGCAGGACGGTGTTGCGATAGGGACGCGTGTCGGTGGGCAGCGTCGAGTTCAGGTTGTTGAAGGCATAGTCGGCCGAGTAGTCGAAGGCCCAGTGGTTCTGCGTGCGGTAGTAGAGACACATGGAGCCGTAGGCCTCGCGCTGGTAGTAGTCGGCATCCTGCACCCAGCCGGCCACCACGCCGTCGTCGTAGAGCGCTGCCGCCCAGTTGAACTTGCCGTTCAGCTTCAGTGCCCAACCGCTGTGCCATCGCCTCTGGTAGCCCACCTGTCCGAAGAAGTTGCGGTCGCGCAGCGTCTCACGACTGGTGTTGCTGTAGTAGAACACCTGACCAGGCAGCTGGCGGTCGTTGTCGTAGTAGTAGAGTTTCGCACTGAGCTCCTCATCCCTCGTTCCTCCCATTCCCGAGCTTTGCTCGCCTACCCGTAGCCTTTCCTCGTTCCTCGTTCCTCGATAAACCAAGTTCACCTCAGCGTGACCGCTGTTCATGCGTGTGTTACGGCGATGGTCGCGAATGGTCTCGATGCCGTTCTTGATGGTGTAGGGATAGTCGTTCTCGGCATAGATATACTCGCCGACAGCCGAAACGGCGAGGGTGGGCGAGAGGTGCTGCTCGTAGCGCAGGAAGGGTGATGTGTAGCCGAAGGAGCCTGCTTTGAGCTGGGCAGTCAGATGGGGCTTGAAGCCCGACGGAGAACCGCCGGCCACAGTGGCGATGGTCTGTATTTGTAATGTGGCAGGGGTGGTGGCATTGCGGGCGGGAATGAAGATGTCGCTGTTGTCGCCCACAACGAGAGACAGGTGGTCGACATTGTCGAGTGAGTAGCGCGAGAGATCTATCTCGCCACTCTGACATTCTGACAACAGCACACCGTCGTAGCTGACGCCCGTATGCTTAGCGCCGAAACCACGTACGGAGACAGTCTTCATACCGCCCGCACCACCGTAGTCGCGCAGCGTGATGCCTGGCAGACGATGCAGGGCATCGGCCATGTCGACGACACCCTGCACCTGCATGTCGTGACGGTCGAGTACGTGCATCGGGGCCGTACTCTTCAGCGCGTGGCTGTGACGGGTCTCCGTCACGGTCACCTCACGCAGCGTGTCGTTCAGCGTCGTCTGTGCCGCCAGTTCCGATGAACCGGCAGCCAGTAGCCAACAGCCAATAGCTAATATGCTTCTTTTTCTCATCTTTTCCGCTGCGCCAGCTCCTGGGCGCGCGTACATTTAAATGGTAGCAGGCTTGACGCTTCGCGTCGGGGCTCTTGCCTTTGGCAGGCTTGACGCTTCGCGTCGAGCCCTCCCTGCACTCGGCAATGCTGAAGCAAGCTTCGCATTGCTCTCGTTTGGTAGGTCTTCTGACTCTCCCCGGTCTGCTTTACCTTCCCGACGACTTCAATTTTTCAATTTTTCAATTTTTCAATTCTTTAATTTTCCTTCGTCAGTGGCGTCATACAAGCAAACCCTTTCTAAAGGGGGATTACAGCTGCAGGAACAGTTCCGGACTCTCACCGGATTCCCTTTCATCAAGGCGCCTCACGGGCACCTGATTGCCATTTCGCCTGCAAAGGTAGTGCAAAATGAGCGAAATGCAAAATAAATGATGATTTATTTTTCATTTCTGAGTAGCAGCTTACCATGCATCGCTTTGGTCAGCTCCGTTCTTATCATACTTCTTCTAACAAACAGGTTGACGCTTAATGTAATTTGTAAATTGTAATTTCGCCACGCACCCCCTGTGTTTACTGCGGAAAGCGGCGATTTCAGGAAATGACGCTTAATGTTACTTCGCCAAAAAAGAAGATGTGTCAAAATCCAAG
>JAEEGL016926032.1_pt1 | contig 13698 bp, 17 predicted proteins | sample 9134231 | NCBI WGS metagenome assembly JAEEGL01 (sample SAMN16246548, study PRJNA631951) | gut metagenome | biome: gut microbiome; feature: rumen; material: fiber-attached | host: Bos | place: Iran: Karaj | collected 2018-10
AGACTACCATAAGTGTTGTTTAAATTAATTTTTTAAAATATAAATTAATTAAAGAGTTAATTAATTTTTTAGATTTTTATTCATACATTTTTTTATAATTAATTTTTAACTTTTGGTGTACACGGTCTGGGACAGATAGCGCACACCTTTCTTTTTTGGAGATGGAATGGAATGGAAATAAATACGTCATGAGTAATTATGATACAATGTTTGAGCTGCTATTTGAGCAGATAAAAAATCTGTCAGAAGAAATTGAAGAATTAAGAGAAGAGATTAAAAAGCTAAAGAATACTAAATAAATAAACAGAGTAATTCATTGAGTATATAATTAATATAAAGTTTAAGATAATTAAGAGTTTTAAGTTAAAGATAAATTACAGTTTTTCAATTAAGATTTCATTATATAATAAATTTTCTTTCTATTTCATTACAGACAGAAATACTTCTACATAGTAAGTTAGATATATTTTATAGAACCAATGTTTTTATTTTAAGTAATTATTTTTATTTTTAATTTTTTCACATAGTATTTTTGTTTGTATGTGGGCCGTCTGAGAAGATAGTCCACATTTTTTATTTTCTCTTAATTCTGTCAATATATTTTACCTTTATCTCTTTCCCTCCAAAAATGAATTTCCTTGCTTTAGACTTAAGCTTCCAAATCTGTCCGTCTATAAGCGGGTTGCAGAATTTTACCCGTATCTCATACCATGAGTTTTTCTCCCTCAATAACCAGCATTTTTCGATTTCCTCATGCACCCGTATTTTCTGTTCCTCCAGCTCAAGCTTATAAATCGATTTTAAGTCTGTTTTCGTCTCCTCTGTCGCTTCCAGATTTTTCCTTAGTATAGTTAATAGGCTTCTGTCTTTTTCGCGCGACACAGAAGATTTTTTGAGTTCCTCCTCCAGCTTTCTTTCGATTGCCCCCGCTTTCTCTGTTGAAATTCTCCCGTATATCATCCTTTCCTCTAATAAGTCGATTTTCTTCTTTATATCATTTTCCTGTTCCGCATAATTATTCAGCCTGTTTTCCGTCTGTAAGATTTCTTCCTTTAATCTTTCCCTTGCAGTCTCAATATCAGTGGAAGAATGGAAGTCCCTTGCATATTCTGTCAGATATAGCAATAGGCTTTCAACCATGTTAATCGATATGCAGTATCCAGACATGGGCTCTACATAGGCGGCGTCTGCCTTCCTCACAAGCATCTGCCTTTCTTTATCAGAAATTTTTACAAAAAGAAGTTTGTGTGCAATGTATACAGTCTCTGAATAGGCGCGCTTCGCCTTTATCTGATAGTCCTTCAACCAATGTTGGCACTGCTCAAAAATTCTCCTGTCGATAATACCCTCATAGTTTTGGTTTATGCCCGTGTAATTTGCATTCTTTAGTATTTTGCATATGAATGTTTCCCTCGCCTTTTCAGAAGTCTGATTAATAATCTTTTCATTGTAAAGTATTCGAGATATTTGGCGGGCTGAATATTTCCCCTCTGAATACATCTGAAATATCCTCTGAACAGTTTTCTTGTTTATAGGATCAGGAATAAAGCGGTTGTTTTCGTCCAATGTATATCCAAAAAGTATCCTGCCGCCGATATACCTTCCTTCCCGTTTTGCCTTCTCCTTTCCCCTCTTAAATCGCTGTTTCCTTATGTAACCCTCATTCTCCGCTAAAGAACAGTAAAGTCCAAAAATAACGTTTGAAGATTCGTCAAAAATTTTTTCCGGTGTAAGCATTCTGAATGGCGGCTTTAAACATACAAATTGAACTTTATTCTTAATAAGAAAATCACGTATAGAATAAATTATCTTCGCCTGACGCGCCACGCGCGATAATTCAAATACATAGACTGCCTCGATTGTCTGTCTTTCTGTTATTTCCCGCTTCATCTGATCCAGTCCCAGCATCTCTTCTTCAGACAGAAGAACACCAGATTCTTTGTTTGAAATGGAAATGATTTCATCGTCTGTATAACCGTCTGCATGAATAGCAGAAATAACCATAAGCTTCTGACTTTCAAGCTCTTGTGATAAAGTGGATACACGTGTAAGCGCTATAACTTTCTTCGTCATATTTAAAATATTAATTGATTACACCGCAAATATACAAAATAAAAAATAAAACCAAAAATATCTTAATAATAATTAACTATATTTTTGGTAATTAAGGTAACGAGTGGGTCTTCCATTTATAGAGTTTTTGGTATAAGCGGTCTTTTGTAAATTTCTTCGTAAAAAATTTCTATTGCAGGAATATACTTGTTTATTACATCTTCATATAATAAATTATATGTTTCATAATTTACATCATTGTAATATCTGTATTTGTCAAAAGATAAATGTAAAACATCTTCTACATAGTCTGAATTAACTATTGGCTCACTTATAGCAATTTTCTCTATTTCTATACCCTTCTTTCTATATTGCCACTTATGAGTTTTTAATCTGTTTATAAGGTCTATAGATTTGCCTATTTTAGTAGTTTTATCACTTAATCTCAAAACATAGATATATCCATAACCATAAAAATTATCTTCTGTTTCAAGATAATTCTTTATTTCTTTTATTGTATCAAATTCTCTAAATTTCATACTGATTATATTCTGTTTAGAAAATATGCCTATATCATAATCGCTAATTAAAGCAAAATAAAAAAGTGATATACCAAAAGATATATCACTTTACGAGCATTGTTTGTCGCTATTATATAGTTTTAACTGATTGAATATTAATTAGTTAGATTAGTCTACATTACCAAACTTAAAGGCTTCTGGACGTAATACAACTGCATCAAAATATGCATTTATGATAAGACGTACGCATCCGTTAATAGCTTGTGTATAATTATCTATAACAATCTCGACGTCTCCCCAAGAACCAACTGCCAAATAATTGAAGTCTCCATAAACAAATTTCTTAGTAGAAACGTTAGAAGTATTTACCATTGGTGTACCGTCGATTTGACCGTTTTCAAGAATAAATCCGCTGTTGTTATTGCCCTTAATCATTGATCTGAAAGTAGCCTTAGCTGTATTACCCATTAAGTATTTCTTCTGACCGTTTACATTAGCGTCGTCAAGACCTGCTTCAAAAGCGCAAAGCTGTGCATATGTATCAATGTTTTCTTCTGTAGCGCCATAGAAAATACCTGCTGGTTTTTCTGTATCACCTGCAACTGCACCAAAGATTGTAGCTTCCAATTTATCATTGAGCGCATTAACAATATCTCTCTTAATAGCTGCTTCAACACCGATTGTATCCTGTGCTAAAAGCTGCTTAGAAATATCAACGTATGCTGTTAAACGTTTTGGTGAAAGTCTCTTTGTTGTAAAAGTATTTCCGCTTGCAGTAGCTGCCTCAATTTCACCTGCCCAACCGCATGAACCTTTGCCCATGATAGGCACCTGAACATCACCTTTTGGAAGACCGCTATACCAACGAACGCCAAGATTTGCTAAAACAGAGTTTGCATACAAAGGCTCCAAAATACCCTGTATTTCAGTTTCAATAACTTCGTCATGAACACCGTCTACTGCAGATTCGCCTGTGCCATATCCCTGAACAGTAACAGTACGTGTTTCCGCATTAACAGTTATAGATTTCTGGTTATTTTCGATTGCATTACGCAATTCTTTTACTAAACTATTTTGTTTATTCATAATATTAATATTATTTTTGTTTTCTTTATTTATTTCACGTTTTTCTGCTTTTTCATCAACCGGCTTTTCAACCTCTTCTTCCGGTTTTTCAACCTCTTCCGGTTTTTCCTCTTCACGATTTTCTGCTTCAGGTTTTTCGTCAAGATTTTCTACCTCTTTTTCTTCCGGTTTTTCCTCTTCACGTTTTTCTGCTTCTGCTTCTGCCTTTTCTTCTGCCGCCTTTTCTTCTGCTTCCTTAATTATCTTGTCAAGCTCTGCCTCTGCAATATTTCGCATTTCAAGACTTCTTGCATTAATATCCGTATCAGAATAAGCGGGGTAAGTAACCGCTGATAAATCATAAAGTCCGCCGATTTTCATAATTTCCCTGTACATCTTTCCTTCACGTTTTTCCCACTTCTGAGAATCTTTTTCATCAGAAATAGAGAAACAGAAACTACAGTTTGAAATATCGCCGCGCTTAATCAATTCGTAAATATCATTACCCAACGTTGTATTTGGAATATCAAAAGAGAAATAAACACCGTCTTCCCTTAATTCAACGTCAAGCGATCCGCCGCCATTTCTATATCTAGCCAATAGCTGATTAGGATCATGATTAAATGTAAAGATAATATCAGAATTATTAATCAATTCTTGTGTGACCGCCGATCTGTTTATCTTTTCATAGAATCCAAGATTATTAGAATAGCTGTCAAATACTATAGCTCTTCCTTCAAGTCTTCGAGAATCTTCTTCAAGATTTCTGAAAACAATAGGAGAATATCTAACTTCTTTATTCATCTTTTGTAAGATTTATTTTAGTATTTATTTGCTCTCTGCAGATTTTGGTTTCCTTCCTCTCTTCGCCGGCTTTTTCTCTTCTTTATCTTCTGGTTTTTCATCAGTATCATTTTCATCTTCAGATTTATCGCCAAAAGTATTCTGCTCTGTGTTTGTATATGGAATTGCAAGTTCATCCCCGCCTTCAACTTTATTGTATCCAAGTTGTTCGCGTACCTCATTTCTAGAAAGTACCCCCGCATTCACGAGTGTAACATAGTAATTCGCCGTTGATTGACTATCAGTTCGTAAGAATTCTCTTTCATCCAAGTCAATAAAGATATTCTCTTCACCGACCAATTTTCTGTTGAATTCTGACTCTATAATCGAGATATATGGAAGAAGTGTCTGTGTTAAGAATTGCAAATTAGCTGCCTCTACAGTGCTGTAAGAAGACTTGCTTAAATCCTGCAAAAGTACCGGCGATATATTGAAGAATCGAGCGATTTCAGATACATTGAAAAGTCTTGTTTCTATCATCTGTGCATCCTTTGCATTCTGTGTAAGCGGCTGAAAATCAATATCAAAAGGTAAGAACTTATAATATGCCTTGTCCGCATTTACATTGCCCTCGATTGAATGAAGTGCCTGCTGTGCCTACTGCTTATTCATAGGTTGTTTAGCATGAACAATACCCGTCACATTAAGTCCCTTTGCAAAATAATCAAGAGAAGAATTTTCTGTATAGTTTGCCAAATCGATTGTCCTTGCTGCATATTTCAATACACCGATACCCGTATGACCGTCACGAGAATTCTTGTAGATATGTAAGATATTTTCCGGCTGTATTACCTTTCCCGCTACAGTGTTACACGTATAGTAAAGTTTCTTCTTGTATTTGTCCCACTATACCTGAACATCATTTGCCTCCAAATAACGTATGCCGGTCACGTGACCTCCTGACCTTTCAATAAGCGCATATCCATTGCCGAATAAAAGCATATCTGCAACCATCATTTTGATAATCATATATTTGCTCATATCATTGTTATTGAACGCCAAATTAAGCTCATGATCATTGTTAATCTGTGGATCCCCTTTATCGTCCTTAAACTTCACCTGAATAGGTAAAAGCGCAATAGAATTTGATATAAGCTCAACGGCTGAATACACCGCTGATAAAGACAGTGCAAAGCTGTTATGCTGTTTGAAAATAGAAAAACCTCCAGATATGCCGTAAACGTCTTCATATGTTATAGGATGAACATCTGCAGATCTTTCCTCTTTTTTCTTTCCAAAATTAAACCAACTCATATTTGTTGTATGTATTTTTCATATTTATTTGACAGTAAGAAATATAAGCTGATTCTCATATTTCCTCTTCACCAAAAGCTGTTTCTCATGAAATAGATTTCTCTGAAGTCCTGTCAATTCCTTTGGATTCTTGTGATACTTCTGATGACAGTCCTTGCATAAAGAAATAAGATTGTCCTTGTCCAACAATAACATTGAACGAACTTCCTCTTTTTCCTGATCATCGAACTTAATCAAGTGGTGAACCTCTTCCACTGAACTTGTTTTACCGTCTATCTTGCAACATTCACATAGCGGGTGCTCCTGCTTATAAATCATAGACAGATTTTTCCATGCCTGTGTATTGTAAAGTTTTTTCTTCCTTTCTGTATTTTCATTCTTAAACTTTCGCGGTTTCTGTATTGCTGTCATAATTAACGTATTTTAGTTTTATTCTCCGTAATAATAGTCATTGTCTAACAAATATCCTCCAAGTGCCTCTAACATTGCAATAACTATATCGATTTTCTTGTTTTGGTCGTCCCCTGCCTTAATAGGTTTGCAGTTTTCCATGTGATCGATTTTCAATTCACAGTTGTTAAAACACCATTTTGTAGCTAAATTTGTGTCTATAATTACCTTGTCGTTTCGTAAAAGTATTTCAAAAGTTTTGGTAGGCCTGTTGAAATTACCAAGTCCCTGTGCAAAGGCCTCCATTGGAAGTCCTTCTGCTGTAGCATTCTTTACAAACATCGCCGCCTGCCATGCATCATAGGAAATTTTCTGTATTGTAATATGCTTTTCTGTCTGCATAATATCCGCCAAAATAGCATCATAGTCTACAGACTTTCCACTTGTAAGTTTTGCATAACCGTTATGTAAGAAATTTTCATATTTAATACGATTAGGCGACTCTCTTAAAGCGACCGGCGGGATATACACCGCTGATTTAAAAATAAACTTGTCGGGATAATATGAGCGGCGGGCGTCGGGCGCAAACATTATACACGTAGCTGATAAATCGCGGACCGCTGATAAGTCTATACCCATATAACCCAGGTCTTCTTCTGTAAACTGGCTCATATCTACTTTCTCCATGTGGCTGTCTATCAACTCGTTAGGTAACCAAGCATTCATAGACTGTACCCACATATTCAGATTTTTGGTCTTTACATCTGCCTCTTTTGCTGTATCGTTTTTTGCCTCCAGAATTCTTTCTTTCATATAGTCCTCAAACACAGTAACCTTGTAATTTGGACTTGCTTTTTTCCATACAGTTTCATCTCTCCAGTCGTCATTAGGATCAAGCTGATACATTGCATAGAACCATGAATCATCTTCCTTAAGTCCATGAAGAATTTCCTGCCCGACTTTTGCAGTTTCAAAGCATGGATAAGTATCAAGAAGAACACCTGCAGAAGATATGATAATTGCAAGCGGATTTTTACGTGCAGCCTGACCTGACTTCAGAATATTATAATTATCATAATTCTAACTAGCATGAAATTCGTCCACGATAAAACATGAAGGATTAAGTCCGTCCTGTTTCATCGTATCAGAAGACAGACACTTTAATTTAGCGGATTTCTTTGGATATATCAGATAGTCCCTGTATCTCTGAAGGTGCTTCTGGCGTGGATCGAGCGAATTTGCAAAGCCGTCTATAAATTTATAGCATATTTTCGCCTAATCACGGGAATTGGCCATTAAGTAACATTCTGCTCCTGGTGTATTATCAACCATCATTGCCGCCAACATAATCGCCGCTGAAAGTGCAGTCTTTCCGTTTTTACGAGAAATCAGTAGAAAAACATTACGAATAACCCGTTTATCGTGATCATCTTCTCTGTACCAACCGAAAATATTAGCAACAACCCACTTCTGCCAAGGAAGAAGAACAAAAGGCTAACCCGCCCAAATATCCTCAAAGTGTTTCAGGTGTGATATAAAGTCAATAACCTTATTGACCTTGTCATTGTCAAACCAAAAATCATCCCTGTCGAACCAGGAAAGGAAACGTTTACACGCTAAGCGAATATTCTCACACGCCGTTTCCTTTCCTGTTATAACATCAAGTACGTATTTTTGTATTTCTGGATCTATATCTTCAAATTTGATATTCATTATTCATCCGTATTTAATTTATTTACCAGTCTTTTGATTTCCGGATTATTTTGCATTTCCGGATTATATACGAAGAACTCATCTATATTTCTGTGCTTGCTGTAACACATACCCCTTATTTTTAGCTTCCACCAGTATTCCTCAAAAGACTTTGTGATATAGTGCCTTATATAAATTCTGTCATAACAGATTTTACTTTTATCGCGGGTAAAATCTGTAAAGCACCAGTTAGAATTATCAGAAGGCCAGTGGTGGTTATGAAAACCGTAGTTATAAGTATGACCGTTGAAGGCTATTTTTGTAATAATTTTCCAGTTAAAATCTTGTTTAGAAAACCCGCATTTCTCTGTATAAGCTTCTGTCAAGTCATATTCAGAACAGGGGCTGTAAACCAGGCCGTTTGCATTGTAATTCTGCCAGTAAAGAACAACCGCATCGTAATCAGAATATTGTTGCATTGTGTTAAGAAAATCTTTACATGTCAAATATTCATCGACGTCCATAATAAAAATCCAGTCAAAATCTAGACTTCTTGCTTTCTTAAAGGCGCGCAACTAATAAGACTTCTGCATACCATGTCCCTATGCCTTCCATTCTTTAACACGTTTTAGCTATTCATCATCCAATAAAGAAGAAACAGAATTAAGCTAAACTTCTGAAAAATCTTTGCATATTTCACTATGAGAATCTGAATCTAGATCCTCATAAATGAAAAAAGTACCAATACCTAAATTGATATGGTACTTTATCCATTGTCTTAAATATCTCTATTCGTTTTTAATTATCGTTATAATACACGTTTTCATCCTGTGTAAGTAGCATTTATATTCCATGTATAGTCTTGTGGAAAACTTAAGCTAGAAATTGTTAAAGTAGTCTGTCCTGTTTTCAAACAGCCAAAGTTAATTCTGAACCGCTTGCATCACCTGCTTCCAAAACAGTATTATCACCAAAAGTCATAACTACATCTTCTGAATCTGCTGCATCAGTTAGATAAGCTATTTTAAACATTTGATAATCAGTTATATTAACCGTTTCACCAGGTAAGTATTTTGCAGTAATTGTTTCGCCGTCCCACTTTCCAAATACCGGCACTACTTTTATATTCTGTGTAGCTGATCCTGCTGCAAAAGTTTCTCCTTCTTCCCATTCGTATTTAACAGTAGCATCGCCAAGTTTTTTTACCTTCACTGCCTGTGCCCCTGAACCTTCTTCCAAGTCAATAACATCACTTCCTGCTGTAACAGAATATACAGTACCGTCTACCATTAGTCCAATTGACGGGTCTTCTGCAAAGAATTGTGCCTAAGCTGTTTCATAATCGAGTGTAGAGTCAAATAACCAAGGATTATCAAGAGTTGGGTGGCCTTCATCTGCTGATTTAAATACAACGTTTAATTCTGCTTTTGGATCATCTGCATAGATATAATCGCCCCACACCGGCTTCTGAACAATGTTTAGCTTATAGTTTATGGGCTTAATTTTCGCCTGAACACCTGTGCTGGAATTAACAGCCTTATAAGCTGGTATAAGCTCTTGCTGAATGTAAATATTTTCTGCATCTAAATCCTTTGTTAATTGATATGCTGAAGTATCAAAACATAAAGATCTGTACCTATTTTCTTTTGCTTCATATTAACGTTAATAATTTTTAGTATTTATTTGAATTACTCTGCATAGTATTCATACTTATACATACCAGATAATGAAACATTTGTGCCTTTAACAGTATCATGAAAATATACAGTACCATCACCATTTTCCATTGCCTGCCAGTTTCTTATTAAAGTCCAACCATTATCAGTGCCATGATAAACTTTTATATAATTATATCCATAAATTTCACCTGAATAACCCCATGTATGCCATGAATAACTACCATAACTATTATATGATAAAGAATTAGAATATAATATTGATCGGTTAGTATTATGATCCCACAAAACCGCTTTTGCATTTCTATTATTCCATCCTAAATCCAACTTTGAACCTAACGCGGAATATCCTAAACATAAGCTCCAATGTTGTGGGCTATTATAACAGTTTGGACCATCACCATTTATACGACTATAATTACTATCTATATAATATGCAGAAGTTGAAGTTGCAAAGAAACGCTAATACATTTCTGAACCTTTTGAACCCTGTGTAGTAGAAGAAGTCTGCCTTATAATTGTACCTCCTGTAAAAGTAAAACCTATAAAATCTATTTCAAATCTTATTGGACTTGCACTATCTACATTTTTGATATATGGTAAAAAAGCTACTATATTTCCGCCAGTACCCTGAAGTGGCGTCTATGAATTAACAATGTATAGCTTATATTGTAAAGAAGTTTTTTCAAAAATTAAATTGCTTCCCATGTATGCTTTATTAATCATTGTATCTAACCAATATAAATTCTATACCTATGTAACAGTCTGTGTAGTCTGAACCTGATTGTTATTAGAAACACGATAAACCATTGTATGAGAAACCTGATCATAAAGTCCATAACCCTGTGAATCTCTATATGGAATAATATCCCATGTTAAATTCGTACCGTCCTTCCAAACCTTTAATGAATGTATAATACAAGCATCTGACCAACCCCAAATAGAAAGTCTGTTTAAATGTGTTGTTATATTACTAGACTATGTTGAACCTGATAATATATTAGTATTAGTATCTAAATTCTTTATATAGTAATTTCCTATTTCCCAATTGTTAACTTTTCCTAAATATGAAGAACTATAAGTATTTAATCTATTAGAATTAAAATCATAATATACATAACTATTTGCAAAAAAAACTCTAAAGTCATTATTATCATTACTCTTATCATAATCACCTATTAATAAGTCTCCCTATTTCCATGCAGAATATGTAGTAAATTTTATCTATATTTTAAAGTTTGTAGTAGCATTTGTGCAAGGAATATCTGCACGTGTTGAAACTAAACCTGACCTAGAAGTAGTTTTTGTTATATCTAAATTTCCTATACCATCTATAGATCCTCCTGTTATATTAAGTGGAAACTTATTTGTAGTTATAACTTGTTTTCCCATGAATTAATGTAATTAATTTTAAACAGTCTCTTCTATAAGATATAATGTATTTGGATCTTTTGTCTGTAAAGCATCATATTGTGCCTGTGTAAGATATTGAATAGAAACACCGCCGCCTTGTGTAGAAGTATCCCAAAGTGTTGAAACAGAAGTATCTAAAACAGAAACATCAGATTTACTTGCAAACTAACTAACATCATTAGCAGTTATGAATGTAGATATATCATTGTCTGTAAGATAAATCGATACATCATTACTTGTGATAAAAACAGATATATCATTTTTACTTGCATAATTATTCGCTATTGAAGTATCAATCTGTGTTTTTGTATAATAATCTGATAAATCTGCACTGCCACCATTCATGCTTGTATCCCATAATATACCAACACTTGCATCTTTTTCTATATGATCCGGATCAAAATACCATTGGTCAGAAACAACTATAGTCTCTGTATAAGATAAAGAAGTAACAGTTTGACCGTCTCTTGTAATAAAATTTACAGGAATAACACCTACTGAAACAGGAATATCATCGTCCAAAAGACCACGCGGATCATTTACCAAAATTTTCCAATAACTTCCATCATCACCAAGATTTTCATCTCCTAATGTTATATCATGATCACCTGAAAAATAAAGGACTTCTTCATTCTTAATATCAATAACCGCTTCTATTTCCCATTCATCATCTCCTTCTTCCACAAATTCTATTCTCCATATATCCTTCTAATCATTTGATAACTAAGAACTTAAAGCATTAATTGCATTTGTTATTGACTATTTACTAACATATAAAGCATCACCTCTATATGAATCACCATAACCAGATCCTTCCTGTGTTAATTGTCTTATTGGTTGGTAAGAAACAATATCATAATAATGTGTAACAGTCTGTGTACCTCCTTGCTTTATTACAACGGGCTTGTCTTCCAAATCATTCCATGAAACAGAAGAATCACCAGGTAAATTAATCATTTGTCCCTTATATTTTATCGCTATTAATGTGCTTGTATCACTCATAAATTCAATACCTTTGTTTTACCTTATATTTATAATAAAAGTGTGTATCAGATAAAATCCAATACACACCAGAATAATTATATGAGAGAAAAATATAAAATATAAGTTGTCTTATCTTTTTACCTTATTTGTATATGAAGAATATACTTGTATCATTCATTGCAGTGCCTTCTTCAACAAAATAAATTTCTGCTGCCTTATTTGCATATTTAGCATCTGTTTGATTTTTATCGTAATAATTTCCTGCAATACTTGTATCAATCTAACTCTTTGTGTAATAATCAGTTAAGTCTGCCGCTGGCGCGTGTTCCTAAACATAAGCTGCAACTTCTTCCTCTGTCATGAATGTAGATATATCATTCTTGTCTGCCTTTTGTAAAAGCAATTCACCAAGACTTGTATCTTCACTCATTCCTTCAAGGAAATCTGTAACGTCCTTCCATTTGTTAATTACTTTATCTACATCGTCTGTATTGCTGAATACAGTGTTCCAGTCCTCCTTTGAAACAAATCCGCTAGAAACATCAGAAAGTTTTGGTCTCTGTCCAAGACTTGCATCAATTTGCTGTACTTTTAAATCATATACAGTTTTCTTTACATAATTCGCTGAAACATCTGCTGCAGAAATTAAATTACTAACATCCGGTCCAAGATCGATCATTTGGCCGTATGCTTTAATTTGCTCTATTCTTTTATTTGCTGACATAATATATTATGGTTATTATTTTTAACTTTATTCAACGACCTCTAAATAATCCTTATTTGGATCGTATTTTACCAATGATAAATCTATTTCCAGATCCGTCAATTTTCGCGGTATATTCAAACTATTTATTGTGTTATTGAAAGTATCTACAGTAACAAAATGTTCAGAAACATATTGCTGATATTCTGTCAATTCTGTTTTTTTAACAAAATGTTCTGCAATATAATTCTCATAATCATTGAATGTATCTGTAGTTATATAGTGTGGGTTGGGCCTGTCTGAAACATTGATATTCTATTGCTGTCTAGATCCTATTTTAGCATTAATATTCTATTCCTACTTCGATCCTATTTTAATCTTTATTGCTTCGCTCATCTTTTCTTAAAATTAATTTTATGCATAATTATGTGATAATCCGCATAATTATACGATTATCTTCGTAAGAATATTCTACCTTATTCTCCTATTTCTTCAAGAATTTCATTCTTAAGCTGTATCAGTAAATCTCTTGTTTCTGCCTTTGTATAGTAATCCCTTATATTAGGCTGTACTATCTCTGCATTATTCTTCAGGAAATAATTCAGATAATGTATATTTGATATATTAAAATTACCGTCAGAATAATTCGGATCTGCATAAGCATAATCAAACTTAAGTCCAATCTGTCCATTTGGTAAGCTGCTTAATACACTAGAGTCAATTTCCAAAATCCCGTCTTCTATATCAGACTTATGATATTGAGGTTCGATATTCTGTTCTTGTGTAAAAACAGTTGTATCAAACTATGAGAATACACTTGTATCTATAGTTTCACCCGCTAAATTTTCTAAATCTATAGAAAGACTTAAATCGTTATTTTGAGCGTTAATAATTTTCATTGTTTTTAAAAATGCATTTTAGTATTTATTTCCATTCCATTCCATCTCCAAAAAAGAAAGGTGTACGCTATCTGTCCCAGACCGTGTACACCAAAAGTTAAAAATTAATTATAAAAAAATGTATGAATAAAAATCTAAAAAATTAATTAACTCTTTAATTAATTTATATTTTAAAAAATTAATTTAAACAACACTTATGGTAGTCT
>JAEEGL017023596.1_pt1 | contig 13698 bp, 4 predicted proteins | sample 9134231 | NCBI WGS metagenome assembly JAEEGL01 (sample SAMN16246548, study PRJNA631951) | gut metagenome | biome: gut microbiome; feature: rumen; material: fiber-attached | host: Bos | place: Iran: Karaj | collected 2018-10
TAGATAGAATTATTAAAAATTTAGAAAATAATAGAAATGTTGATGAAAATGATTTTCCTGATTCAATTTCACCTCAATTTATTTTTGGAACAACAATAAAAAAACGAAATGAAAAATTCATGAAAATTTTACATTATTTACAAGCTAAAAAATTAGAATATGAAGAAAAATTAATGAATTATAAAAATAATTTACGATTACTTCCAAAAACAACACAAAAAATTGAATTAAAAAAATTAAAAATTTTATTAGAAAATTTAAATAATTCTAAAATTTATTATGAATTTATGCTTAAAAAATACATGGAAGCTATTAAAAATTCTTGGGTTCCTTGTCCAAATTACATTGAAACTGAAAAAATAGAAAATATTGAAAAATTAAATTCAAAATTAGATTTATTAGATTTAAAAATTAGTATTTTTAATTTACAAGGAATTTCAAAAAATTTTTTTGGTTCAATTTTAATTAATTTAAATACTAAAAATTCTAATATTGAATATGAAATTCCTATTGAAAAAGGAAATGTTAGTTATGAAAAAATTTATAGATTAAAAAAAAATGAAAAAAATAAAATTTTTAGACAAATTTTTTTTATTTATTTAAAAGAAAATGGAAAAAAAAGTTGTTTTTCATGTTTTAATTCAAAAGATAAAATAATTGGTTATTTAGAAATTTCTTTAAATGATTTTAAATTTCATAATACAATTTCAGGCACATTTAATTTTGTAGATCCAAACAATAAAAAAAATATTTTACAATTTTCTTGCGAAATTAATTTACAAATTTATAAAGCACTTAATCAACAAGAATTTGAAACTATTACAAAAAAAGAAATTGAAATTTTACAAATTTATCAACCTTTCAAAGGAGAACCAATCAAAGATTATGAAAAAATTAAAAGTAATTCACAACCAATTTTAAAAAAACCAGATTTACCTAAAAATTTAAATGAAATTGATTCAAATTTTGATTTGGAATTAAATGATGATATTAAAAGAAGTGTTCAAAATATAAAAATTAAAAAAAAACAAAATAATAATGTTTTACCTAAATTAAAAGAAAATGTTAATTATGATTTAAATGAATTTTCTGAAAATGAAATTTTTGAACCTGAAATTCCTGAAAAATTTCCTACTTTAAAAACATTGGAACATTTAGTTACAATTCTGGAAGAAAGAATTAAAAAAATTGATGGAAGAACTCCTAAAGAACTTTTAACAAAATTTAATAAAATTTCATGTCAAGCAAAAATTATGAAAGATATGATTGAAAATGGAGATATTCAAATTGAAGATTATTTAAATTTAATTAAAATGGCTTTGAATCATGATGAAAAATTAAGACAATATTTTTATGAAGAAAATAATGAAAAAAAAATAAAAATTGTTAATGATAGAATAATAATATTAACAAAAGAATTAAAAGAGGTAATGGATGCATATAAAAAAATGAAATAATGAATTATATATATAAATTTTTAATTTATATAGTTTATATTTTATACATATTTATAATATAATTATATTAATTAATAAAATATAAAGGAAATTAATTAAAAATTATTTTTTTTTCTGATTTCATAAATTTTCCAAAATATTCTTTTATTTTATTACTTTCTTCAGGTCCAATACATAATAATGTTATTTTTTCTAAAAAACTAAGCATTTTACTTTGTCTTCTTTGAAGAAGTTTTGTTTTTTTTGTAATAACATCTTCATTTAAAATTTTAAAATATGGTATTTTAATATTATCACATATTATTAAAATTTCTTTAATTTTTTCTATTTCATTAAAATAATAAAAATCTTTTTGACAATCTTGTTCAATCCAAATTTTTATTTTATTTTTATATGTATTTATATCTTCAACGTTTTTAATTTTATTATTTAAACATAATAAACTTTGAAATAAAACATTATTTAAATTTAAAATATATTCCATATAAATTTCTTTTATTTCTTTATTAATATCATTTTTAATAAAAAAACACATTTTTAAATTAATTCCTTCGATTTTTAATGCTTTTTTTTCATTTTTAATTTCATCTTCAACTTCTTCTTCATTTAAAGGAATCCAACTTGTATCTGATTCTAATAATTTATTCCAAACATTACTCTCTAATTTTTTAAAATTATTTTCATTATTTATATGTAAATAGGTTAAAAAATAAACATAATTCCAATAATTATGAACTGTTTTTCTATGTTGATTAAAATCTACATTTTTATTTATTGCAAATCCTCTTGACATTTGACATATAAAACATATATTTTTTTTATCAAATTTTATTTCATTTTTTTTATTTCTAAATGATTGATATGAATCATAAATTATTCCAAATAATAAATTTATCATTATTAATACAATTATTAAATGAAATAATATATCATATAAAATTCTTCCTCTATATTCTCTTATATTTCCTCTATAACTTAATTTCATTAAAACATCTCCTATTCCTCCTCCTGAACGAACACCATAAGATAATAAAGTTAAATAACATTGTAATATACTATTACAAAAATTTTCTTCTACATTATTAATTTTATATTCTATATTGTAAAGATTTTTAAATACAAAATTATCCTGAAAATAATAAAATGAAACTATTGCATAAATATAAACAATTAAATATGTATATATTAAAGTTAAAATTAATTGATCTCCTCTTTCTTTTATTATTAAAACTAATCCAAATAAAATTTCAATTATATTTGCAATAAAAAGCATTGGAAAGGCTAAAAAAATACTATTTCCTGTAAAAAGATATAAATGTAGAAGTATTAATGTATAAATAAACATATTTATTTTTCTATTCATTAATATTGAATCAAAAAAAAATGTATTTATTCTTTGTAATAAAGTGACCTGTTTATATATTTTATTTACCATTTTATGTGGATTTTCAGTCATTGAAGTTAAATGACTAGTTTTATCATCTAATGAACGAAATGTTAATTTTATATTATAATTTCTCATTAAATTATGAATAAATTGTAATTTAAATGTAAAATAAAACCAAATAAAAATAACAAAAATAATAAAAGCAATATGAAATAAACATAAATAATAATTATAATCGTTTACTTTAAATTTAATTGATTCATCAATTTCATTAATCGAATAAAAGTGAATGAATAATAAAATATTATGAGCAATGATTAATAAATAATTAAATTTTTCTAAATGAAAAATATTTATTTTAAGTAAAAATTTTGAAAACTTTTTATAATCTCTAAAATTAAAATTATTTAAAAACATTTCAAAAATAAAATAATCTGTTTCATTAATCAAAGAACAAATTTTAGAATGTGTTGAATCTCTGTCAACATTTTCATTAAAATCTTTTTTTGTTTGTTTTGATAATAAAAAACATATTGGAGGAATAACAAAAAAAGAATAAGATTTTTTATTATTTTTATTTAAATTTATATTTTCACTTATTTCTATTCTTGTTAATAATTTATTTAAAAATTTATATATAATAAAAGAATTAATTTCAATTTTATTTTTTTCATTTATTTGATTTTCATTTTTAAACATTATTAATTTAGTTCTTAATAATTTATTACTTTTATCTTCATCATTTATTAAACTATTATTTTTATTTATATTTTTAACATTATATTTTAAATTGTTTAAATATTGTTTAACTTCAGTTCTATCATAAATATCACTTAATATTTTTATATAATAATAAACTCTTAAACTCCATTTTAATTCTATACTTTTTTGAAAATCTTGATTAAATTTGTATAAATTAAGTAATCTATTTATTATTTCTTTCTCTATTGAATTTTTACTTCTATATTTTTTTTCAATATTAATTATTTGATTTTTATTAATATATTGATTAATTAAAATATTCATGCTTTTTATAGAATCTTCAAATAAATCAATAGGTGAAAAAACTTCTATAATTTGTTTTAAAGTATTTATATAAGGATTATTTTAGTTTTCTTCTTCTATTAAACTAGTAATTAATTCTAATAAATTAATTTTAAATGTGAAAATGAATTTTCTTTTATTTAAATCAATATCTGTTTTTTGATAATGATTATAAAATAATATATTTTTAATAATCGGAAATAATTTTTTAACATAATCATACATAACTTTATATTTATCCATAGAAGTTCCTTGAAAATATTCAATAATAAATGATAAAATATTATAACATAAAACTAATAATTTATCAAAAGGTAATTCACCTTTTAATATTAAATTTTCATAATTATCAAAATATAATAAAATATTATATAATGTATCTGTCATTATTTTAAAAACATTAAAATCATTTTCTTTTGAATTAAAATTTTTATTATTTTGATTTATTTGACCTGTTATAATTAAATTATGAAAATCTTTATTATGTCCTTCACCTAATAATTGAAAAAACTGAATTAATATTTTTGTTGTATAATTTATTGATTCATATCGTTTTGATATAATAATATTTTTACATATTGCCATATTAATATTAATTTTTTCTTTTAATATTATGACTAAATTATTAAAAAATATTTCTTCAAATTTTTTTGGAATTGAATTATTAATTTTTTTTTCTTTTTTATTATTATTTTTTAAATATATGTTTTGTTCTTTATTATTTAAATATTTTTCTTTTTTATTTTTTTCATAAATATCACCTTGAATTTTATTTTTTTTTTCAAATATTTTTGATAAACCTTTTTGAGTTTCAATAGTATCATAAATTAATAATTTATTTAACATCGTTAAAAAATTAACTAAATTTTCTGAAGGCAAATATTTTAAATTATAAATATATTCTACACAATAATTAAGAAATATTTCTTTATAATTTAAATTTATTTCACTTGTTGTGTTGCATAATAAATCATAAAATGCAGTTGAAAAAAAATTTGAAAATTCATATAAATAAATTTCTGTTATTTTTTGAAAAATTAAAAACTTTTTATCATCTATTAAAAAACTATCCTCATTATCATTAGATACATCAAATATATAAAAAGGAATATCACTTTTATTTAATGTAAAATTTTTGAAATTTTTTTCATCTTTAATTTTATATTTTTTAATAAATTTACTTAATTTAAATTTTTCATTAAATTTTGTTTCGTTATAAATTTCAACAAAACTTTCTAATGCAATTCCATATATTTTTTCATTATCATAAATATTAAAAGTTTTTTTTGTTATTTCTTTCATATTTTTATTTATTTTTTCATTTATTTCAATAAAAGATATATCTCCTTTTTCTTTTATATTTTTATAATAATTTATAAAAAAATTTATTTTAGGTAAAAACGCTTTTACAATTTCATAAAACCATAAATGTAAATGACTACATATATTATAAGATATAAATGTATCGCATATAAATTTAAAGCTAAATAAAATTTCAGTTATATATTCATTAATTATCAAAATATTTTTTTCAGTATAAATATAATATAACATATTATTAATTTCATGTATGAAAATTTCAATGACTATTTTTAAATTATTTATATTAATAAATCTATTAAAAGCATTATTGTTATTTAATTTTTCAATTTTTTTTTTTGATTCATCATCATCTATTTTAATATAATTTAAAGGAACATCTATAAAATTTATTCTAATATTTCCTAATATTTCTCTTAAAATTATTAAATTTTCACTATATTCTAAACTATTCATATATTTATTTAGATCTATTATATTATTTTCATCTATTATATCATTAATATATACCATTCTTATATATTTTAATAAATGTATTCTATTTTGTAGATTTAGATAATTTTCACTTAAAATTAATTTAAAAAAAATTAAATCATTTATATTTAAAAAAATTTTTAAATTTTTGTTGTTATTTGAAAAAAAGTTAATATTAGATAGTAAATTTATTAAACTAAAAAAAATATTTTGATAATTTGTAATTAATTTACTTTGATATTGAAATGAATGATTTTTAATAATATTAAATGTTATTTTTCCATCTGTAATCTCATCATTTAAACTATATGGATTTGAATAATTTGAATTAGTTTCAAAACTTGAACTATCATCATTATTTTCATAATCTGATTCATTTTTAATTTCATATGTTTTTATAAAATTTTTACGTACTCTTTTACTAGTTGTTTTTTTAATAAATTCTGGATTATACAAATTCATTTTTTTTAATGATTTATCGTTTAAATTTTTTTTATTTATTCCAAAAAGAATACTTCTTCTTCTGTTCCTTAAACTTTCATTTCCAGAAATATTATTAAATATTTGATTTAAATTATATTCATTTAATTGAAATTCATAATATGATTGTTTAATTAAAGAGTATTTTGGAAAATAATTAGAAGTTTTATTTTCATTAAATTTATTTATTAAATAACTTAAATCATAAATTTTATTATCAACTATTGTATTTTTAGGATAAATTTTTTTAAATTTATTATTAAAATATTCATTATCTAATTTAAATATTTCAATTTCTTTTTCTTTTATTTCAAAATATTTTGAAATGATTTTTTGAAAAGGAAATAAATTAAATATTTTTTGTTTACTTATTAATTTTGTAATTTCATTTGTAATTATATAAAAAATTTTATTCAAATTTTCTATTTCAAATTTATTACTTAAATTATTTAAAATATCCATAGTATAAATTATACATTCATTAAATTTAATTTGGTCGAATTCATCATAAATTAAATTCATATTTTTTTTAATGTATTTATATATATTATTTAACATATTAGGAATTTGTTTATGTTTTGAAATATCAATATTATACAATTTTATTCCTTCTGTTAAAATAGATAAAAATTTTAGTGTAATATTTGGATAAATAAGAAAAATGGAATTTAATCTTTTTAAAGTTCTTCCACAAATAAAATACATTATACCTTGTTTAGATAATAAATAATATAATAAAAAATATAATATCAATGTTATTGTTCTTTCACTATATCTATGCATTATAGGGTCAATTATAAAAAATTTTGTTAATGTATTATCTATATTAGAAAATATTAATTCATTTAATATTACTGTTATGTGATTATTTATATTTTCCCATTGAAAATCTGATAAATCAGATGAATTTAATTCATAATTTTGAGAATTTTCATTAATTAATGCTCCATGTTCAATAAAAGGATTTAAATTAAAAAAAAATTCTTTTGTTAAATTTAAAACTTTAAAATTAAAATCTCTATATTTTTTTAATTTTAATTTATTATTATTTTGATTTATTGTTTGTTTATATTGCAAAAAATTATTTGATTTTTTAATTGATTTATTTCTTAAAAATTCAATCATTTTTTCATTTTTTAAATCTAATGGTAATTTTGTATCTTCTTTAGTCCAATTTTTTCCTAAATTAAATAAAAGATCATGTAATTTATTATCAATTGTTTCAAATTCAATTTTTGAATAAAAAAATAAATTAAACAAACTTTCAATTTTACTTATTAAATTATAAACATCAATAATTAAACTATTTCTTAAATTTTTTTCATTTAATTCAGAAGTTATTTCTATATGAGAATCTCTTTCAATTTTATAATCTATTTTATCTTTTTCTAAATCAAAAATATTTTTTTTTTCGAATTTTAATTTTAAAGTTTCTTCATAATCTTTATGAGAATTTATATATTTATTTAAAAATAAATAATGCTTAAAATCAATTAATTTTAAAGATTTAATTTTTTGATAATAATTATTATCACTTAATGTAAATAATTCTAAAGATTGATTAACAATATTTATCATTTCTAAATTTTCAAATTTAATTTTATGTTTGATAATATTTGTTTCTTTAATATTATTTAAATTAATATCATTTTTTTTATCATTGATTTTTTCATTTAAATTTAAGATAAAAATATTATATAATAAAGAACAAGAAATCAAAACTTTAAAAATTTTTTTAGAATGTTCTGAAATATAATGAATAAATCTATTATTATTTTTTTCATCACTAATATCTATATTTTTTTCAATATATTTTTTATTAAAATTTATAGTATTGAGATGATATTCAACAATATAATCATTAAAATTTATACAAATTATATATATAATCTTACTTAAATAATTAATAAGATTTTCAATGTTAAATAAATTTTCTATATTATTTTTGTTAAATGTTAATAAAGTTTTAATATTTGTATGAAAAGAATTAGAAAATTTTTCTAAAATTTCAATTAATTTTATTAAATCTTCTTTATTTAAAAAAAATCTTTTTAAACAAAAATATATTATTTTTAAATTTATTACATAATTTTTAATATATTTTTCAAAATTTTTGTTATCAAATTGACTTATACTTTTTACCATTAAATTAGCAAAATTAATACAAATTTTTGGAAGAATAAATGTATCATCAATGAAATATTTTTTATTTATATAAAAATTATATATTCCATTACTAAAATAAATATTTCTAAAAATTATTCTTTCCATACAATTAGTAAGTAAAAAATCTTTATAACATAATGATTTTTTACAAAAATCTTTTTTCAAATGTAATTTATAAAATAAATTCATTAAATTAGAAATAAAATTTGAATGTTTACATAAATCATTAAAACTATTTATGATATTTAATAAAGTTTCCATTGGCAATAATTTGATTAAATTATTATGAATATAATAAAATTCTTTAATCATATTTATATTTATTACAAATCTTGCTAAAATATCAATAATATCTTCATCTATATTATCTTCATTAAAACTTTTATTGTTAAACTTTAAAATAAATTCAAATAATTTTTCATATAAAAGTTCAAAAATGCTTCCATCAAAAATACAATTTAAAATTTGACATTTCCAAATATATGGAATTGTATCATAATTATTTTTATTTTTAAATATTGCATTAATAAATTTATTTAATATTATTCTACTACTATGATTTTTATTATTTTTACATAAACATATTTTATTTTTATTTATATTTTTATCGCCTGTTATAGTTTTTTTTGTTAAGCAATTTGAATGACATTTTAAATAACAAATATAGCATAAATTAGTAATATTACAAGTCTGACATGAATATTTAGCTTTATTATGTAATTTATAATCCAATTCTAAAAATAAACAATAATTAATTCTAATAGATTCATTTTTTTTATTTAATTTATGTCGTTTTAATCCACAATTACATATAAAGCTTCCTTCGTTTTTTTCGAATATTTTTTGAGAATTAATTGAATCTAATTCATTAAATATTATGATATTACTATTATTATTTATATTTTTATGATTAAGTTGATTTTTATATATTTTATTATCCATTCTACATACTTTATGACATTCTAAATAACATGAATTACAAATTTTTTCTGTTCTATTTGGATCACATAGATCACAATAAAAATATTTTTGAAAAAAATGATAGTTTCCATATTCAAAATAAGTACATTTATTTTTCTTTTTTAATATTTTTAATGTTTCATTTGATTCATTTGAATCATTGCTATAATCTGAAGATGATTCATAAGAGATTGATATATTAGAACTAATTTGATTTAATGATTTCTTTGAAATAGAACTATTTTTGTTTTCTGATTTTGAAGAAGAAGAATGAGAAAAATTTAAATGATTTAATTCTTCATTATTATTACTTGATTTTTTTTTTGATGAAGATGAATTAGAAAGTTTAATATTATTTTTATTTGATGATTGTTTTGATTTAAATGATATTTCTTTTATTTTATCATTTGAAACATTTATATTTTGAATTTTATCTAAATTTTGAGAGTGAGGTAAATTTTCATTTTGTTTTGAATCAGATTTTAAGATATTAATATTATTAATATTTTTTGATGATAAATGTTGATTTAAATTATTATTATTATCTATTTTATTATTTATAATATTTTCTTCAGATTTTAAATTATTTTCGCTATTTGCTAAATTACTTGAACTTGTAATTATATCAACTTCAACATTTTTATTCAAAGAATTTATTTCATCTTCATCAGATTTAACAAATAAGGTTTCAGAATTAAAACTTTTTAATGTTCTATTTGATTCTATTTTTTTATTTATATTCATATATTAAATTTAAACTAATATAATAATATTATTATTATAAAATTAATTATAAAATTTAAAATTTGAAAAATTCTTAATTTTAATCATCTTGAAAAATAAATTTAAATAAATTTAATTTTTCACTTGCTTCAATAACATCTGGTCTATTTATTATTTCTTTATATTTTTTTTCAACCTCTTCAACATCCATGTCAATATTTAAATTACCTTCATCATCAATTGCTTCATCATTTTCTTCAATTTTTTCAGCTAAATCTGGATTAGTTAATAATAAAATTTTTTTTTGAAAATCTCTTGTTATTTTTTTTAATTCTTTTTTTTCTTTTTTTAAATTTCTATCAATTTCTTTAATTTCATATTTAAATTTTCTTTCTTGAAGTTGATTCATAATTTTTTCATAAAATTTTTTTTTCTTAAGAGAAACAGCAGCTTCATGTTTATAATAATCTTTTTTATTTGGACGACGTTGAGCCCATTTTATTTTTTCTTTTACTTCTTTATCAAATTTATCAATTTTTTTTTGAATACGCTCTATATTTTTATTTAGATTTGCTTCAATATACAATTCTTCTTCAGAAACTTTTTCATTTTCATCTTCTGAAGGAGAGGAATTTTCTAATTCTTCTTCTAATATATTTTCATTTATTTCATCATTATTATTTTTATTTTTTTTTTCTATATTATTTTTTACAATTTCTTTAAGATTTTCTTTTGAATTTTTTTTATTTATGTTATTATTCATTTTTAATATATTTTATATATTATTAAAATATTATTAAATGAAATAAATGTAAAATTAATTTGAAATAAAATAAAATTATTTGTTTTCAATAATATTAATTATATTGTTTATTTTATTTAATTTATATAAAATTATTATTTTAATAATAAAAGTTTTTGAATAAAAAAATTAATTATTTATTGAATTTTTAATTTTTAATTATTATTTTATTCATTTACTTAATATTTAAAAAATAACAAATTTTAGTTCTAATAAAAATAATCAAAATTTAATAAATGAATAAAAGTAATAATATAAAAAGATTATCAACATTTTTTCAAAATACTAATAAAATAAATATACCAGAATCTAATAAAAATGTTATATTTTCCCCTCAAAAAAAAAAGATGAATTATGAAGAAATAATAATAAAATCATTAATAAAAGAACTCGAAAATAACTTAAATAATGGTAAAAAAATAAATAAAATAAAATTATCTAATAAGCAAATTAAAATTTATATAGAATATATTTTAAATAAAAAAGAAATTTCAAATAAAGAATATTTATTAATTGCATATTATTTAACAAAATATAAAAATATAATTAAATCAATAACTAAAGAAGAAATTTCAAATGATCCAAAAGAAACTTTACTATTAATTGCTAAAAATTTATTTTTGTGTAATAAACCAAAAGACTCAATATTATTTAGAATGGGTCAAAATGGTGAATTATTTTATTTAATTATTAAAGGAAGTGTAAATGTTTATGTAAAACAAGAATATAAATGTTATATGAGTAAATATGAATATTATAAACATTTACAATATTTAAAAAGTATAAAAGAAAATGAATTAGTTAAAATAATATTAGAAAAAAATAAAGATATTTTTAATAAAAATTTATTAGAAGAATGTTCCGTTGGGGATATTAATTTTCATTTTTTAAGTATAGAAATTGAAAATGATTGTTTAATTCATAAAAATAAATTTAAAAATTTAAAATTTATTCCTCCTGAAGATTATATTGATTGTACAATAGCTTATATGAAATTTAGTAAAGATAATAAAAATAATTATAATAATAAAGAAAACAATAAATTTAATAATATTAATTTTTTCAAAGAATTTGATATAGAAGACAATAATAAAACAAATTTAAGAAAGGAAGTAACTTTATATACATATTATAATGTAATTAATCTTAAAGAAGGAGACACTTTTGGTGAAATTGCATTGAATGGAATAAACAATTCATATAAAAGAACTGCAACAATAATATGTAATGAAAATTGTTTATTTGGTTTAATTGATAATAAAATTTATAATAAATGTATAAAATTTGCCCAAAATAAATTAAGAAATGAACATATTGCATTATTTTTAAATTTTGATTTATTTAAATTCATAAATATTGAATTATTTGAAAGAAATTTTTTTAATTTATTTATTTTAAATAATAAAGAACAAGGTTTTTATTTATTTGATCAAAATAACAAGCGAAAAGAAATTTTTATAATAAAAAATGGAAATTTTGAAGTTTCATGTAATATTTCAATTAACGAATTAAATGAAATAATAAAAAATTTTAATGATAACAAAAATGTAAAAGAAAAATTAGGTGAAATTCAATATAATGGTAATAAAATGAATATTTATAATGAAAAGAAAAAACAAAAAAATTTTATTAGAATTTTTAATATAAATAATAAAGAAATTATTGGATTAGATGATTATATTTATTTAAATTCTAATCATTATTTTTGTTCAATGAAAGTTATTTCAAATTATTGTGAATATTATTCAATTGATTATGAACAATTTTTAAATATTTGTAAAAATGTAAAGAGAGTTAAAATAAATTATCCTTTATATATAAAAGATAAAATTAATTTTATGAAAAATAGATTAATAAATATTAGAGATAATTTAATTAAAAATATTATTTATGATATTCAAAATATTAGAATTAAAAATTATTTTCCAGAACTAAAAAAATTAAATGATAATAATGATAATAAAAAAAATAATTATTTAAATTTAAATAAAAAACAAATTAATTTTAATTTATCAAAAGAAAAAAATATTTCAGTAATAAAACCAAAAAAAATACAGATTAAATTTAAATTTAAAAATAAATTAACAAAAAATAATTTTACTTCAAGAAATTTAGATATTTTTTCTTTTTCTGAAAAAAAATATGTTCTTAATACAAATTATCAATCGCAAGCAATTAAAATAAATAATAATACTAATAATAATTTTACTAATTATAATTCAACAAATCAAAGTTTAAATATTAGTAAAAATCAAAAAAATAATTTAACTGATTATTATTTTGATAATACTTTAGGAACTTTATCAAATAATTTTAGCAATAAAAAATTAATAAATAAATCTGTTTATAAAATTAAGACAAAATCAAAAATCAATTTAATTAATTCAATAGAAAATAATAAAATAATTAAAATTATTAGACCATTTTCATCTAGAAATAATTTAAAGGATAGTAAAGAAAAAATTATATTTGAAAATTTTATTAAAGATACTTTTCAAAAAAAAGGATTTAATAATAAAAAAGATAATAATAATAATATTAATGAAAAAAATATTGACCCATTAATATTTGATAAAATAATTGAAAACACAGAAAATAGTAAAAAATATAATAAATTTAATAAAAGAAATAAAAGTGCAAAAGTTTATCAATTAAAAAAATAAATATAAATATTTAATTTTAATTTTAATTTTTTTATTAAGTATATTAAAATTAATTTATAATTTTTAAAATAAAATGAATTAATAAATTGCAATATAAAATTTTAATTTAATTTATAATAATATGTGTAAAAATAAATAATATTTTTAAATTTATAATTTTATAATTGTAATAAATAGATTTTTAATATATTTAATATATTAAATAAATAAAAATTTATTTAA
>JAEEGL017096646.1_pt1 | contig 13698 bp, 9 predicted proteins | sample 9134231 | NCBI WGS metagenome assembly JAEEGL01 (sample SAMN16246548, study PRJNA631951) | gut metagenome | biome: gut microbiome; feature: rumen; material: fiber-attached | host: Bos | place: Iran: Karaj | collected 2018-10
GAAGAAAGAATTCTTGTACGAATAGGTAACAAGTTCGGAGCAGGACTTGGAATTCGAATAAGGGTCGAAGCCGCAAAGCTGCTCATCTTCCTTGAAAGGCAGATTCAATTCTCTGTTTAAATACACTTTATCGGTAGTAACATTCACGAAACTTTTAACGCTTTCAGTCTGTCTTACGCATTCAAGAACATTAACGGTACCCATAACATTAACATCATATGTATATACCGGATCTTTGTAAGAATCACGAACGATAGGCTGAGCCGCCATATGAATGACTATCTCGGGTATTTCCTTTTCAAATACGCCCATCAAGAAATCCAAATCCCTAACATCACCAAAATACTGAGAGGAATTATCTTTTAAACGGCATAATTCATAAAGCGAGGGATTTGTGGGCGCAGGCAAGGATACTCCCACCGTCTTGGCGTTAATCTTATTCAAAAAAATACTCATCCAGGATCCTTTAAATCCCGTGTTGCCGGTTATTAAGATCTTCTTTCCGGAATAAAAATCGATAATATTCATATCAGATAAATCTCCATGTAAATTCCTTAATCATTATTCATTCATCATATATAAATAGTCTTCATACATAATATCGTACAATTCTTCCAGATTACAATCAGAATAATCTGTCAGATAATACTCTCTGATGCCGTCATCAGGGAGAGTCTTATAAAAATCCAAAAAGCATAAATCAACGAACTCCGTTTCCGAATAGTTATTTGTCAATGCATAATTAATAACGTTTTCTTTTCTGCCTCCAAGATCAGGATTAATCTTTACAATATAATAAAATTCGTTATAAAGAAAATTAACAAGGATCCATTCATCAAGATCAATATGATCGGCAATTCCCGTAGAATTATTAAAAACCAGCGAATCTTTGGAATTTATTTCATCAACCGCATATTCAATCACTTTTTCACTGCAGCTCCAGTCACTCCAGTCCATAATATAAATCTGAGGATCTCTGCCCATTGTCGAATAAACATCAGGCAGTCCGGGGCCTGCAGCAGCTACATCTTCCGGGATTGCTTTTTCAAATACAATTTTAAAATTCTCGTAATCCTTATAATTCCATGAAGAATTGATTCTGTTTATCAATGTTAAAGGTATACCTGCGACCGCTCCGAGAATAAAAAAAGAAAAGATCATTACAGGAATATAATAGAACACAACCCCATTCCATATTTTTTTATCTGCGAACTTATTTTCATTAAACATCGTCTGGAAAAACAGCATAAGCAGAATCACAAAAGGGATATGCACAATAGATACATTTCCATATGCCGGTCTGTTTATATAATAAGGCGATAAGCCGAGTCCCAAAACCGCCAAAGGCAATAAGACCTTTTCAAAAGTTTTTTTCCTTATAAATCCAAATGAGCAATATACGAAAACAGTTATGAAAAGAATAAACTCGATATAATAAAGTGCATGCAATCCCGGCAGCGGAACGCTTAATTCATTGATAACATATTCATCGCTGGCTATCGGGAATATGAACGCTTTAAACGACAGGAAATTTCCTCCCAACAGTAAATTAAACAGATTAAAAAACAAATAAGAGATCAGATTGGATGCAATAAATAAACCGAAGTTTACCGCAGCATTCTTTAGCGTCTTTTTTGCGTTATCATTTTCACTGTATAAAAAATCAAAAAGTGCAAGTGAAAAGGAACAAACCAGTCCGGTTTCAAAATTCCAGAGGATTGCAAGGGAAGAATATGTCAGTAATCCTATAGTTCCAATTTTTTTTCCAAAAGAAAGTAAGAAAACCAGTACACATACAGCAACAATTCGATGAGGAAGAACCTGATAATACTGCCCTGACTGAAAATAATAAAATGATATATAACTTACGGACAAAATCGAAAAAATATAAAGAATATCTCTTTTTATCAATCTGTTAAGACCAAGATAAAGAAGTATAAAAGACGCAAGACCGATAATTCCGTTAATGATCATTGCTGAATATACTTTAGGTATTCCAAAAAGTTTCAGAAAATTCATCGGGATTATGTAGAAAAACGAATAATTACCATAAATGCTTCTGACAATATCACTGACAGGTTTAAAATCCGAGGTATTATATACAGGATTAAAATAAGCATGAATGTGAAAAAGATTTCCGCCAAGGTCATTCATTATATTCGGAGCAAACAATACCGCTGTCTGGATAAGTGCTACTATTACAGCAAAAACGATCCTGATCTTACCGTTCTCTTTTTTTATTTGTTTAAGCAACAAAATTAAAGCAGCAAAAGTCATAACTATACTGCCGAAATACAATGCCGGAAAAATCCTGTGCCTGAAACTGTGATCAACATTAAAATCAAATATTCTGTCTTCAAGAAAAAACGAGAAAACAAACCAGACAGTAAAAAGCAGGTCAATAAAGATCATATATCCAAAAGAATAATCGGATTTCAATATCTTTATTTTATCGCTTACTTTTAGCCATAAAAAGCAAAGCAAAAAAGACACAACACAAAAAAGCGAACAAACAGCAGCATAAACCAATATATTATTAGCGCCTGCAAATATTCTCAAAATTATTATATATAAAACTGAAACAATGGCTGTCGTACCCAAAAAAGGGATTGTTTCTTTAACTTTCATTTTCAATCACCCATTTAATAATCTGTAATATGATCTTTTACATAATCGATAGTCTTTTTGATGCCTTCCTCAAATTCAACTTCAGGATAAAAACCAGTATCTTTACTTAACTCGGAAATATCAGCGCAGAGATTCATAACCTGTTTATCAGAATAAGGGATCGCACCAAATAACATATTGGATTTGGAATTACAGAAATCGTGCATCTTCGTAATGTAATTGGAAAGTTTATCTCTGTTTCCGCTTCCTATAACATATATCTTACCATCAACGCCTTTATCTGCAAGTAAATACAATGCACGGGCAGCATCTTTGGAATAAATATAATCCCACTTCTGTTCAGCCTTTGTAAATTCAACTTCTTCTCCTCTGATGAATTTACCCAAAGATTTCATAATCATTGTATAATTTCCATCATACGGACCATATACACTTAAAATCCTGGTCCAGATATGTTTGATCCCAAGTTGGCTGCACAGTAATCTTGATAATTGTCCCGCACATAATTTTGCCATTCCGTATCCGTTTTCAGGAAAAGCAGGTGTATCAGGTTTCAGCATACCTTCCACTCTTCCGTATTCAGCCTGCGACCCAGCACCTATAAATGTCGAGCAGTTAAAGCGATTTGCAAGATTAACGGCATCCAAAGTAAACCTGATATTGTTCAGTTGAAGATTAACATCGTTTCTGTCACTTCCAACAGGTCCGTTCCATGCCAAATGATAAAAAGCATCGTATTTATCGTTAAATCCGTGTTCCTCAGGAATAAATTCACAAAAATCTTCAATATTTAATTCAAGGATCTTTAGGCGCGGATCATTTGGCAGTTGTTTTATCCTTTTTGATCCACGATGGCAAATCGCCAGCACTTCATCGTTATTCTCAAGAAGAACATCGATTAATGTATGTCCGATAGCTCCTGTCGGACCCGAAATGATCGCTTTCATAGTTTAACGCCTCTTAAAAATTTATTCGTTCTTCTTCGACAACCAACGGACGATGGATAACTCTGGTGTTGATATTTAAAATATATTCTCCAATTATTCCGATAAAAAACAATTGTAAGCCGCCAAGAAGAAATACACCGATAACAACAGGTGCCATGCCGGCATTAAAATTGTACCAAAACAGAATTTTCAATATTAAATATGCCAAGCCTATAAGTATGCTCAAAAAAGAACATCCGATCCCAAAGAAAGTTGCTATTCTTAAACCCACTTTAGTATAAGAAGTGATTGACAACATAGCTGCATCATACAAAGTATAGAAATTGTTATGGCTTTTACCTGCACGTCGTTTGGGCTGCTCATACTCTATCTGAACCATGTTAAAACCTTCACCGTATTCAGCCACAATGCCTCTGACAAAAGGGATAGGGTCATCCAATTCTTTCAACAAAGAAATAAATGTCTTATCGTATAAGCCGAATCCCGTAAAATGCTCAATCATTTTAACTGAAGACATTTTTTTGATCATTTTGTAATAGATCGATCTCATTAAATAGATTATTGGTGATTCTTTGCTTGATGTTTTTACGCCGCTGACGATCTTATGGCCTTCTTCCCATTTCTCAACAAACTTGGGAATCATTTCAATGGGGTCCTGAAAATCACAACTCATCGTAATAACACAATCTCCCTCACATTGGCACATTCCGTAAAAAGGCGAATTGAACTGTCCAAAATTCGTAACATTAAATATTGCTTTTATCCTCTTATCAGTTGCGCATATGAGCCTAAGCTTATCTCTTGTTCCGTCGTTGGACGCATTGTCTATAAAAACTATTTCGAAATCATAATCAGAAAGCTCTTTCAAAAAAACTTCTTTGATTGCTTCGCTGATAGGTGTTACATTTTCGTTCTCGTTATAGCAGGGAATTAATACACTGATTTTTTTCATATAAACTCCATTCTTAATCAGAAGTAATATAAAACACTATTTTATGGTCTCTCCGCCATCAGCAACTACAACGCTTCCGGTCATAAAAGATGAGTCATCGCTGACCAAAAACAAAACCACTTTTGCAATCTCTTCAGGTTTAGCCATCCTGCCAAGCAGATTGCAGTCATTAAATCTGGAAAAATCCTTATTGGTAAATAAATTAGTTTCTGTCATTCCCGGGCAAAGGCAATTAACTCTTACATCAGGCGCATAATTTTTTGCCATATATCTGGAAAACTGAATGACTGCAGATTTTGACGTTGCATACATGTAACTTTTTTTGCCCTTTATATACGAATGTAATCCGTTTATCGAAGCATTAATAAGTATAACTCCATTATTTTCGACCAGTTCATATATATACTCCTGGCAAAGATGCATTACGCTCTTCACAGTAACATCATACATCGTATCCCAATCTTCATCCGAGATATTAGGTAAGTCGGCCGTAAGCAACACACCAGCATTGCTTACAAGAGTATCTATCGTGCCAATCGAATTTTTTATATTGTTAGGAAGAGTTCTTAAATCGTTTGTATCGGTAATATCACAGCGGAAAAATCTGATGTTAAAATTTTTGTTACAATTATCGATAAACTCTTTTCCTCTGTCTTCACTTCTTCCGACAATAATGACTTCAGCGCCTTCTTCAGCAAGCAATAACGCGGAAGCACCGCCTATTCCGCTGTATCCGCCTGTCACCAAGACTTTACGTCCATCCATCTTGCCCATAAACACACCTCCGAAAAGTTATTCATTCCATAAAGGAATAATCATGTTTGCTTTCAATTCATCCCTATCCAAAAAAGGAGCCATATCTTCCAAAGGAGGAGAAACCAAACGTCCGTCCGGAAGTTTTCTGGTCATGGATTTCGGTTCGAATTTCTGTGTTACAGAACAAACCACTTCACATAAGCAATATGAATCGGAATCTATGACTTCGTCAATTTTGTCAGCCAATTCCGAATTATCTTTAATTCTTACAAAAGGAATGTTATATGCATATGCTATTTTTTCCAGATCGGGGAATCCTAAATCTCCGCTTTCAGGTCCGACTCCGACAAGTCCGTTATGGAATATGTTATTTTGCGTCTGTCTGATCTGATGATAACCGCCGTTATTTATAATAAACATCTTGATCGGTAGTTTATTAGTAACGATCGTTTGCAATTCCTGTATATTCATTTGAAGGCTTCCGTCACCTCCAACACAGATCACCATCTCGTCTTTAACCGCTTTTGCTGCACCTATGGCAGCCGGAAGTTCGTATCCCATTGACGAAATACTGCAATTCATAATAAAGCGCTGTTTCTCTCCGATATAATAAGTCTGACTTCCGACAACGCTCGCTGAGCCATTGGCAACTACTGTAACAGAATTGTTGGGAATTCTTCTGCTTAAACTATCTATAAATGCATAAACATTGGTTAATTCCTTATCATTATAATGTGCGGAATTAACCACAGGATATGTATTTTTCCACGATAAACATCTGTTTCTCCAGGAATCATTTACCTTAAAATCATCTTTTTCAATAATCCTGTACAATTCATCAATGAAAACTCCGGCATCAGAACATACAGGCAGATCAACTCTTATTGTCGGCTTTTTCATTTCTTCTGGATCGATATCGACATCAACCACAAAAGCTTCACGAGCCCACGAATTCAAATTATATCCAACCTGATAAATGGATAATCTCGAACCGACACAAAGCAAAAAATCACTGTTCTGTACAGCAAAATTGCCGGCCCGGTCTCCCATGGTACCGCCTCTTCCGGTGTAATTATCATTATCGGTTTCGATCAAATCTATACTGTCCCAGCACGTTACTGTAGGAATACCTGTTTTATTGATAAGTTCTCTGAATTTCTCAACACATCCTGATATTCTTATCCCGTTCCCTGCATAAAAAACCGGCCTTTTCGATTCCTTTAATTTTTTTGCAACAAGCAAAACATCATCGCTTATATCTTTTAAAGTAACCTCATCAGCAGAAGGCTCATAACCTTTAAGACTGTCCACGTCAACATTGGCTCCCTGTATGTCCAAAGGAATATCTAGCCAGCAAGGGCCCGGTCTTCCGGAAATAGCAATATAATAGGCTTTCTCAAGATAATATCTGATGTCATTGGGATCTTCGATCATAACGGAAAACTTCGTCATTTCGGATACGGCAGAGATAATGTTAAACTCCTGTCCTCCTAAAGTTCTCAGATTTAGGCCGCTGCTTTTTACAGTCAGAGTACTTTTTACCTGACCGGAAAAAACAAGCATTGGTATAGAATCCTGATATGCTCCGCAGACACCGTTTAAGGCATTGATCGCACCCGGACCGCTGGTAACGCAAACAGCAGCCATCTCATTATTCACACGATAAAACGCTTCGGCTGCCATCGCAGATGCCTGTTCGTGATGATTATATGTACATTTTAATCTTTTATCATGGCCAAATGAATCATTCATATGCATTGCCCCGCCACCAACAACGGTAAATACATTAGAAATATTATGTTTAACCAGAAAATCCGCTAAATAGTCAGATACTTTCAACTGATTCTTTCCTTTCCGTAAAGCTCAACGAAATAATTTAAGCCATAAAAAATCTCATCAACAGAAACATCATGCACAACTTTAAGTTCACATTTATTCGAATAATCAGTGATAAGAACGGCAGTGATATTTTTATCTATTTGCTTCTTGTCTTTTCTTATAGCCGAAATAAAATCCTCGTGAGAACATTCAGCCAAAAGATCTATGTCAATATCAATTATCTGCAAAAGCAAAGCTTCACTTTTAGATTTGATTTCTTCGGAAATATAACCTCTTTTATATGACAAACTGTTAGCCATTATCATACCGATCGCTACAGCTGTTCCATGAGGGATCTCATAATTACTTATCACCTCTATTGCATGTCCGAATGTATGAGCAAAATTCAGTTTAATCCTTTCACCTTTGTCAAATTCATCGATTTCGATAAAAGTTTTCTTATAATTCAAACTTTTTATAACAAATTCATCGATGAAATCCTGATTTTTAGATAAAAGATCCTGTAAATGCTGTTCGGTATAAGTCAGACTTTCCAATCCGCTCATGATATTAAATTTAACCACTTCTCCGAGTCCGCTTTTAAAATCTTTTTCTGATAAAGTATTAAAAATTCTTGACCAAATATGGATCTCATCAGGTGGATAAAAAGAACCCAGCAGATTCTTATACTTCTTATAATTTAAAGACGTTTTACCTCCTATACAGCTGTCGCAGGCAGCCAACAGAGTTGTAGGAACAAAGATCCAATTAATGCCTCTGTAAGTAACATTTGCAACAAATCCCGTAATATCCTGAACGATACCGCCGCCAACAGATACTAATGTAGCATTTCTCTTTGCTGGGATCGTTGTCAATTTATCACATATTTCCAATGCCGTTTCAATAGTCTTTTTTTCTTCAACGGCATCGATCAAAAATAACTTATCGTTATTTATACCTGAAAAGATTTCCGGATACAAATCAAATACTTTTTTATCGATAGCAAATAATGAGTTTTCAATATTTAGCAATCGGTCAAAAAAATCATCACTTTTTTCCAGGATAACTTCATACTCTTTAAATCTCGATAATATTTTCATCCAAACACCTCTTTCTAGAAAGCTGCACTGTTTATGTCGATCACATCCGTATAATGAGAAAACGTCAGAAATTCAACATTCAAATCCGAAAACTCTGATTCCAGAGCAATTTGAACATGTTTATTAAGATAAACCGCCGATTTCTTAACAAAATCATATTCCTTGGTGGGATCCGCATAATTATCCTCATAACTTGAATATCCGTCCATACCTGCGCAAACAACTTTTGAAGGAGAGATCTTTTTCAATAATCTTAAGATCATAAGAAAAGAATTATCTTCAAACATATCGCTCTTCTCCAAAAGCGGATTTCTCATAACTACAAAATCAAACTTCTTTCCTTTAGTCGTAATATTGCTCGTTGCAATGATCCCAACATCGGAACCGTGAAGAAAATCCGTTATCTCTTCATATCTATTGGATTTTGTAACAAATATATAATCAACATTTAAATACTTGGGAATATGATTAACGGAAATAATAACAGGATCATTATCTGAAATGTATTTATTCACCAGATCATACTGAAGTTTAATGTTTTTTCCGGGTCCGACCAATAAAACCGTTTTTCCTTCAAATAAAGGTTTCATTTTTGCGTAAGTGGATTCGTCATCATATTTTTCGATCAAAAACTCATCATACAATTTTTTTGCAACCTGTTCATCATATAACAGTTTTTTATCATCAGGTTCTATCCTGCTGAGAATCTCATCCAGATCAGACTGAGAAAGATTTCCCTGTTTGATAAAGAAACTTAGATAATTCGGGTGGCATTTTTCTTTTGCTGACATATAGAAAAACTTCTGATAACCCCATGCAGTCTTTCGATAAATAGGAAGAATGCTTTCTTCGATTGCTTCCATCATCGGTCTGATCTCATAACTCTTATCAAAATTATCATTTAAATACATAGCGAGTAATTCCAGGGGTGCATTGCCTGCACTTTTGCCCATGCCGAAAAGGGTTCCATCAACAAGGATATCTCTGTCGGTTTTTCTGTTCAAAAATGCAATGGCATTCGCAAATCCCATCTGAAAATTATTGTGAGCATGAAAGCCCAACCTGATATTCTTATTTAATCCGCTGTCCAATAATTCTGAATAATGAAGCAACTTGTCAGGAAGAAGAAGTCCGTATGTATCAACCATGGAAACAGCGTACGGATCTATCTCATTAGCTAACGAGATTAATTCTCTCATATCATCATCTTCATAAGATGTAACAGAAACCAGCTGAGAGAAAACCTTATATCCCAATTCTTTTATCTGGCGGCAATATTCCATCGCCTCATGCATTTTATGCTTCTTGAAGATCACCCTGATACCGTCTATAAAAGAATCCGATGCGGGTTCGATATTCTCAATGGCGCATGTTCCGTAATCAATCATTCCCACAACCATCGGAGGACGTTTTTTGATCTTGCCCCAAACATTTTTAAGAGATACTGTATCAGGCCCTATACTTCTGTTAATGTCAAAAGGTCTTCTATCATCAATAAAACCGATTTCAATAACATCTGTATTTGTATCAACCAGTCTTTCAAAAACACTGATCAAACGATTATGTCCAAACTCCCAATCATTAATATATCCACCATCTCGTAATGTGCAATCTAAAAGCTGAATATCAGACATCACAACCTCCATTTACAAAGAAATCATTTAACTGCATCAATTATTGTCTGAATCATATAGTCTATCATTTCATCAGTCATTCCGGGATAAACACCCACCCAAAATGAATTATTCATGATAATATCGGTATTCTTTAATTCTCCAACTATTCTGTATCCTTTTCCTTCATTTCTCATCTGATCAAAGCAGGGATGTTTTGTAAGATTACCAGCAAACAGCATTCTTGTCTGTACACCTTTATCTTCTATATACTTAACAACTTCTTTTCTGTCCACGCCTTCTTTGCAGGTAATGAGGAATCCAAACCATGAAGGATCAGAGTTCTCGCAGGGTTCGGGAAGTATCAGTTTATCCTCCATTCCTTTGAGACCTTCGTACAACCTTTTATAATTATGTTTTCTTCTTTCAACAAAACTCGGGAATTTCTTAATCTGAGCACATCCTATAGCCGCCTGCATATCCGTAGCTTTAAGGTTGTATCCAAAATGAGAATAAACGTATTTATGATCATAGCCTAAAGGCAGTTCGCCATACTGTCTGTCAAATCTGTGACCGCAAAGATTATCTCTTCCGGAAGGGCAGGAACAGTCCCTTCCCCAGTCTCTGTATGATCTTATTATCTTATTAAGTAAAGAATTATTGGTATATACGGCACCGCCCTCTCCCATCGTCATATGATGAGGAGGATAAAAAGATGAAGTACCGATATCTCCGACAGTTCCTGTAAAATACTTCTTACCGTCTAAAGTATAAGTACTGCCAAGAGCATCACAGTTATCTTCTATCAGCCATAAGTTATGTTTCTCACAAAACTCTTTAACAGCCTTAAGATTAAAAGGATTGCCGAGAGTATGAGCAGCCATAACTACTTTTGTCTTGTCCGATAATGCTTTTTCAAGCATATCAATATCCAAATTGTATTGGGGGATTGTTACATCAACGAAAACAGGGATTACACCATACTGAATAGCCGGCGTAACTGTCGTAGGGAATCCCGCAGCTACTGTGATCATCTCATCTCCGGGTAGTACCTGTCTTTCTTTCAATAAAGGAGAAGTTAATGCCATGAAAGCATTAAGATTTGCTGATGAACCCGAATTAACAAGGCTGCAGTATTTAACTCCGAGATAATTTGCAAAAGCCTTTTCGAATTCGTCTGTATATCTTCCTGATGTTAACCAGAATTCCAAAGCAGAATCAACGAGGTTACGCATTTCCTCGCTGTCAAATACTCTGGATGCATAATTTATTCTGTCACCGGGTTCGAATTGTTTTTTTGATTCCTTAAATTCTTTATAATATTCTCCGACAAGATCAAGTATTTCATTTCTTGCCTGAACTTCATTTTCCCACTTTGACACATTACACCTCCATAAACATTCATAACTTATTTATTTTATCATAAAATCCCATATAAATCACGAAAAAATGACTTTAATCCAATACTAAAATCGAATTAAAGTCATTTAAATTTTTCTTTTGATCAATCCTGCCATTTTTTCCAGGGTGCTTTGCCTGCATCCCAGATATTTTCAAGGATTTCTTTCTCTCTGGCATTATCCATACACTGCCAGAATCCACGATGGGTATAAGACATCAGCTGGCCTTCAGAAGCCAGCTTTTCAAGAGGCTCTCTTTCCAATATCGTTTCATCACCGGCAATATAATCAAACACTTCAGGTTCCAATACCATATAACCTGCATTGATCATTGCCCCATCCGAAAGGCTTTTCTCTCTGAAAGCTCTAACCGAATTGTTTTCAGCAATATCAAGAACACCCTTCTGCTGCTCAACAACTACGGATGTCAGTGTAGCACGTTTGCCATGTTGTTTATGAAATTCAAGAAGTTTACTTATATCAACATCACATACGCCGTCACCATAGGTAAGCATAAAAGTTTCATTACCAACATAAGGTTTGATCCTTTTTACACGTCCGCCTGTCATTGTACTGTAACCTGTATCTGCGACGGTGACTTTCCAGGGTTCGATAGAAGTCTGATGAACAGTCATCTCGTTTTTGCCTGCGGTATAATCAAAAGTAATGTCTGAGCATCTTAAAAAATAATCTGCAAACCATTCTTTGATCATATGCTGGCGATAGCCCGCGCATATTACAAATTCGTTAAAACCATAATATGAATATTCTTTCATAATATGCCAGAGTATAGGTTTTCCTCCTATTTCAATCATAGGCTTGGGCCTGAACTGGCTTTCTTCACTTATTCTGGTCCCGTAACCACCGGCAAGAATAACAACCTTCATTTTTTTCACCTCTTCAATACTATTTAGCCTCTTTTTTATTCTTTTTTAATTGTTTTTCAAAAACAACAGACAAAAATGCAAAAATACCGCATATCGAAACAACTATACCGATCTTAAAGCCGGGTAATTCATACTTGAAAGAAACATTGTAATCTCCTTCGCCGGGAAGATAAATGCCCATAAATGTTCCTTCGATCAGTCTGACGATCTCGGTCTCTTTTCCGTTTACAAAAGCAGACCAGCCTGGATCATAAGGGATCGTCGTAAGTAAAAGTCTGTTATTATCAATATGAATATTACCTTCAATGTTTCCGTTAGAAAACTCTGTGACATTCAGCTGATTTTTTGATAAAAGTTCATACTGACTCTTCAGAGCATCTTTATTTAAGTAATAAATATTGATCTTATCGCAGATATAATCATCTGTAGAACCATATACAGTGATCTGATACGAATCATCCTGCTTATTCATTTTAGCTGAATACGAAGTAGATAATCGCTGTATGGGAGAATAAGTATAATTCTCTGAATCGGCGTAAACAAAATCCAGATCGTATAAAGAAGGATTTTCATTCTGGAACTGAATATAAACATCTCCGCCTTTATCCTTGGCACGAATTATCAATTCACCAGATTCATCATTTCTGTGAAGCAAAACCTCACCTGTATCCAACTGATAAACATCGATACCGTTTTGCAAAAGCTCGACATCTTCTTCAGTAAGTTGAACAAAACAATCATTTTCATTTCCGGATAAAGTATTAACGATATCGTTCATATTTTCAAATACATTGCGACCGCTATACTCATAAAGAATCGTGCCACCATCAACAGCATAACCGATATTTAAAGCATAATCATTTACATCATAACCGATGTCTTCATTGTCAGCCTCCTCTGATGTAGTATCAGGAGCTTTAATTCCGTATTTAACGCCCAAAAGCATTTCATTGACAGGATTATAACCCGTCTCAAAAGTAACTCTCGGAGATGTAGCAAAGCCAACATTTGATAAGAAATTTCTGACAGAATATTTTTCTTCATCACCAAAATCGCATAAACCGTAATAACCGAATAAAGTATCGGTAGTATAGTGATTTTGATTGTCGTTTTTATGCATTATCATTCGATGCAAACCGGGATCGGCAGTTTTGATCTCGTTTACAGTAGCCGTCATAAAATTACACCATTCATAATACGGCTTTGCTTCGATCTTAAACTGAATCTGTCTTGTTGAACCAAATATGATCTCAAAAAACATTATCAATGCGGAAAGGACATATAAAACACGTTTCAATTTGATATTGTCTCGAGTTATGAAAAAGATAATTAAGCTCCATGCTACAAGCAAAACAAAATTGATTGTAAAGCCAAAATTGGTATTCATTATAAATGTTTCACCGTCTATCTCCCATAAGGAAACCGTATGCAAAATAAACAGGTAAAACAAACTCAGCCCGGAAACTATAAAAATCAAGGACTTACTGTTAAATCCGTCTGATACAGCCACTTCTTTGGAAGCCATTGAACATATAACAAAACAAACCAAAAAAGAAAATCTGTACCAGAAATCATCCGGCTGGTCAAAAGCATGCCA
>JAEEGL010910781.1_pt1 | contig 13697 bp, 24 predicted proteins | sample 9134231 | NCBI WGS metagenome assembly JAEEGL01 (sample SAMN16246548, study PRJNA631951) | gut metagenome | biome: gut microbiome; feature: rumen; material: fiber-attached | host: Bos | place: Iran: Karaj | collected 2018-10
AGCCTGTACTTGAACAGCTCTTCAACCTCTGAGGGAGTGGGATTGATCATCCGAATCACCTGATGACCCTCACCCTCGAACTTCCAGTTGATCAGGAACAGGTTCGGGAACACCTCGCAGTCAAAGAACACGATCGGAATATCATCCGATCCACTCTTCGATTCATCTCCCTCCAGCCGACGCATCTCGTCCTGCCGGTTCAGCCTCGGAGCATCCGCAACGTACTTCTGCGCTTCATCGATGTCCTTCGAATGGAAGTGCATCTTCTGGACCTGACGATAGCAGAAGTCTGAGTTGTTGTGGCTTCTCAGGGCGAAGTTTCGAATGTCCTTGTACATGTCCTCCACGTCGTAGTGCATCCCGCTTTCATAAGCCTCGTCAAGAATATGACTGATCCATAAGATCTCAGGCTTGGTGAAGCCGTGGAACTCTTTGCGCAGAGACTTGTTGATGATGTTCCTTAAATGCAGCTCATCTTTTAACTCCTTTACGTCTAACATCTTTTTCTCCTTTACCGGCAAACTGCCCACTGAAAGTGTAGCCAGCGGAAGATTGTTACACTTGGAAAGTCTTCGCCTGAGCGAAGCATCACCCCGGAAGGTCTTGATCTCGATGCCGGGCGCGTACAGGCTGTCCAGCTCTTCCAGATCTCCCGTGTAGTAGTATTCCAGGTGAATGCCGTTGCCTCCCTGAGAAAACTCGGCATAAGTCTTCGGCCATTTGCTTGCGGCTTCCAGATTCAGCAGCATGCTCTTCTTGCCATTCTCATCCTTCAGGTCAAAGTCGATCGTCGCGATCTTCTTTGCCATAACGGCCGGACCATGAATATAATGGGGCTTCGTCGTGTCCAAATCCTTGAGCGTCGTCTTGCAGCTTCTCCAGTTGCGCTCCGGAATCAGTTCACCGTTTCTTTCAACGGCATACTGAGCCTTGCAGTCGGCCATCAGAATATCAAACGGGCTCTCCGTTTCATCCAGCGCCATCGGAAGGGGCTTCTCCTCCTTCTTCAGCACCGGATCCTCCAGAAGGTCCTCCCGGAATCCAATGAACCAGCTTCGAAACTGTTCGCCATTGATTCGAATGCGCGGCTTGAAATCCTTGAAGTATGTCTTGAGCTCGTCGCTAAAGATGTATCGCTTCAGCGGCTCCTTGATTGACACCTCATTACACCAGTCAAGATAGATCTCGTAGGCCCTGATCAGCGATATACCTTCGGGGTCGTTCAGTGCCGTCTGCTTATCGAACACGAAGTTGAAGAACGCATTCGTCTTAAATATCATGCTCTGAGGACGGTATTGGTTGTAATAGTGCTTCCCGAGATCGAGATACACGTCAAGACAGTGCTTGGCAATGGCTCCCAGCTGAAAATCAATCTGCGCCATCAGCGCGTCATACTCTCTGGCCGGAAACAGATTGCCTGTGGGACTTACATCGATCAGTCTTCGAATCAAGCCGCTCTTGCCGTCTGTAATCTTGACTGGATTGTTCGAGCCTAAAAACAAAAAACAGTTTGCCCGCATTGGATAAGCTGTTTTTCCCTTCTCCTCGACCATGACCACCTCGTGAGATATGATCGAGTTGAGCTTCGTGTTATCAGCGATCTGATCAAGCTTTGAATCCGGCTCAACTGCAACGAGCGGGTTATGGCGAATCGGATCGAGAGAAAACCGATTGCTGTTACTTCCGATGGATTTCGCATTGATCGTCACGTGATAGCCATCAAACAATCTGCAGATGATGTCAATGACTGTACTTTTGCCAGTCCCTCCAGAACCGTACAACACGATGAACTTTTGTATGTCCCGACTGTCTCCCGAAACCACGGCACCGATAGCCCATTCCAGCTTCTGTCTCTCAGGCGGATCATACAGCCGCCCAATGAGCCTGTCCCATGCCGAATAGTCGCCATCCTCAAGTGTGTACCCAAGCCGCTTGCTGACATAGTCCTCCCGCTTCACTTCTGTGTCGGCAAAGGTCAGTTTGCTGTCCAGCGGAATATAATTGTCAGGAAGACTTGATACAAACTTTTTGTAGGTCATCCAGCTGTTGGATGAAAAGTTCTTCATGGTTTTCAGTTCAATGGTCTTGTCGGGATAGTTACGCTGAACTTCGTCTCTTTTCTTGTACAGGTCCAGGTCGACAATTCGTTGAACGTCTCGCTCGTTCTGAGACCACATGCCTTTCTCTTCATTCCAAACCGCGTAGAACTTCCCGCCTCGAACCATAAGGTCCTTGGTCCCTTCAGTATCGAAAGCCGGCATGATCTCCACAGACTCAAGCTCTTTGTTCTTGCCTCGACCGCTCGTGACATACTTAACCGCTATGCTATAAAAATCCATCCTTTCCATACCCCTTCGTTGTTGTCTCTGTGCCACTGTGCCATTTTTGTGGCACACTTTATTTAGTTTATAAAAACATGTAAATTACTCTTTTGAAAGTATGTTTTACACGTTTTTTTTCTAACAAATAAGGTTAATAGTATAAAAATGGCACAAAAGGCCAAAAAGTGTTATCCCATAACGTTTTTTGCTGTGCCATTTTTGATTTTAAAAATGACACATGTGCCATTTTTTTGGCACAAAAGGCCGTTTTTGGGCCCTTTTTTGACCCTCAGAAAGTGAGTGAGCTGACGATAGCTGACGTGAGCTCACTCACTCACTTTCTCGCGTTTTTTCGCATTTTGTGCCATTTTTTGACACACAAGTGGCACACTTCACACCGCGTCACGCTCCAACAAATAGGCGTTCATCTGATACCAGATTTCTGCCTTTCGCTGGTCGCATTCAGGCCTTTTCAAAGGAAACAGACCACCGCTTCCGTTGCGCGAATACTCCCGCTCCACCAGCCTTTCAAGGATGTCGTCGACCTCAATCACGCCGTTCTCGCGCACGTAATTGTCGTCCGAAAATCCGCTCAGACCCAGGTTGTCGATCATCTCCCAGAACCATTTGGAAGTGTGATCAACCTCCTTATGCGCGTCTTCGGTCTCGTAATTGATGCGCTGCGCAAGGGCTACCAACATCTCAAGAAGTGTGCACTCATCGAGATCCAGGCACACATACTTCGCCGCATTGATCATGTTCAGATAGTCCTCGCGAAGGGTCACGCCATCCATGGCCCGATTCTCATCATGAGGAACGAGGCTGTAGAATGGCATGCGATGTAAATCCTTCGCCAGCAGCCAATAGCTCTTGTCCTCCTGATCAACGTTTACCAGCTCACACAGCCAGTGAAAATAGTCCTGGTTCACATCAAAATTCATGCTCATTTTGCTTCAAAACCTCCTTCCTCAAAAACTTGTTCAGGCCGCGTTACTTCGCCTGTTCGAACGTCCGCTTATCGCCTTTTTGCTGTTTCTCCCAATCCAGCCGTTCCGGGCATCCACAGCAGACCGCCTTGTCGATGGCTGTCTTTCCGCACATGATACACGGATCGGGATCAGTATCGGGCTTCCCGTTCGAAGCTTTGACCCCGTATGTCGCGCCGCATTTCTCGCATACATACCTGTCGAGTGCCTTTTCGAACATCATGAAGCTTCCACATACAGGGCAGGTGCACCGGGTGAAAGCAGCTTCGCATTCGTCCTTCATCTTGCTGAGCTCTTCTCCAAGCTGGACGCGCTTGTCCTCCTCAGCCAGAATATCCATCTCCATGACCGTCATGATGGAGTAGTTCGCCAGGTCCAGCAGGGTATCGCGAATGCTCTCGTCATTCACCTTCTGCTCGCTGCCAGCCCTGGAGAGCTTCTTGAACCGGTTCAGCTTGTCTGAAAGCCGGATCCGCGCCATGGCCATGCCCTCCTCCACAAAGGTATCGTGGAAGGAATCGCCGTAGTCATGGTTCTTCTGCTCGTAGATCTTGTTCAGATCCTTGCAAATATCCATGTGCCGATCTACCTTATTCATCTTTTTTGCTCCTTTCCTTTTTCAAAAGCCGCGTACAGTCTCCGGCAATAGTCGTCGTTCGCACATCGAATCCTTCTGAGCATACGCAAGCCTTCATAACAGTCAGTTACACCGCACAGCTCCATAATATCAATCCTCAGATTTGGGCAATCGGCACTGCATGCGGGTGTCGCCTTCTCCACGTCCACCTGAAACTTCATCTGGTCCATCGCTACTGTTCCTTCCTATCTTATCTGAAAGTTATGCCGCTTTTCTCTTCTGCATCACTCAAAGTCACGAACCGGTCGCAGGTCGGGCATTTGATTTCGTACCATGCACAATTCTCACGCTGGCTGTATTGAGTCTTGTATTCGGTATTGTCGGCCTCGAATACGCATCCGCATACGCCGCATTTGAATCGCTTGATCTTCTTGGCTTTGTTCACATCACCGTGATAGATGATCCTCATCTTTTACACTCCTCTTACTTTTTCAGTTTCCTCGACCCGGTCCCGGCATCAAACCAGTCGATGAAGCTCTCATCACACTCTTTGCACAGATCCACATCAATCTCTATCCCATGGGAATCGCATAAACCGAATATGATCCTTGACTCAATAACTCGTCTGTAACCCAGAATCCTTGGAACACGTCCCTCCCACGAGATTTCCTTTCCGCATCGGTCACATTTTCTGATCATTGCCATCTTTTTACGCTCCTTTCAAAAGCATGCCTCTACAATGCCCCTCAGACGCCCGTAAAGGCCCTTCTCAGCCGTTTTACCCTTTCGGACGATACCTTGGTAGGGTAAATATAAGAAGCGCTTATACGGGCATTAGAAGAGCTTATAGCACCAGGCGCACATCATACTCTTTCAGCTTTCTTATGACCTCTTCAACCGGTTTTTTGATCAATGCTTTTGATCTGTCAAACATTAGTATGAGTGTGCTATCGGGGTCTCCAACAACAGATCTGACTGTAGCGATCATCCTGGTGTTGAAGTAAGTTCGCTTGTCAGAGTCATCTCCTGTCAGCTTGCTCAGCCTCATCAGCATCTGTATCACCTCTATCCAGCGTCTCAATAGCCCAGCACATCGCGATAGTAGCTCATGTTGTGGTCTACCACGACGTCGTAGAGCATGTCGTCGGGTTCATTGTCGATGTAGATCTCATCTTTCTCGGTGCTGTCGATGATCTCCATGGCATCCTCCCCAAGAACTCCGACCTGATCCGTCTCGACCTCCTGGGTAGCATCGTTGACCAGAACACCATCCTCCTGATAGTAGGTATAGGTGTCGCAGTCTCTGACCTCAACGTCATGCTTGAAGGTCTCCTTGTCGATCATCCGAATGTGCATGTCATGCCGATTATTTTCATTGTCCTCCTCTTCAATGGGAATATCAACGAAAGGATCTTCATTGTCTTCCGACACGTGCCGCTGAACGTCGAAGTCAGCGGGGTTCTTACTGGCTTTGAGATAGGCCTCGGCAAAGGGTCTGGTCATCAGTGTCTGTCCGTTGCCCCTCTGCAAATATCCATCCCTGCGAAGCGTTCTCTTCTCCTCGCGGGTCAGCTCATGATCCGGCCTCTCTTCGTCGTCTTCCTCCCCCACATCATCCGAGTCATCGGGAGCCACACGATCCGCAAAGTGGGCGTTGAACGACTCCGACCGGTACTCCTCGGCAAGTTTTTCGATCTCCGTGGTGGTAGGCTTTACCGGACGAATATCAACCCGGTTCGCCTTCTCCCTCAGACTATCGAGATACTTGTCGACCTTTCGCTCGGCCTTCTCTGCGGCTTTCTCTCGTTCCGCAAAGTTCTTTTCGGTCTTCTTCTGAAGCTGATCGCGCAGCTGTTCATTCTCTTCCTGAAGAGACTTGATGGTGTCTCTGTATTCAGCGGCAAAGTGTCTTCCGATGAAATATCCACCGAATAGCCCTCCAAGAACGAACCCGATTGCGCCGTAAATCCAGTCTCCTCCTATCACGTTTATGCTCCTTTCAAAAACATGCCTCTACAATGCCCCTCAGACGCCCGTAAAGGCCCCTCTCAGCCGTTTTACCCTTTCGGACGATACCTTGGTAGGGTAAATATCCAGCGTCTTAAAGGAGCCTTTACGAACGTTTAACAGCGGCTTTACTTCATGTTACATTCTCGATGCAACCAGCTTTGCCGTCATTTCCTTTCCGAAGAATCTCTCCAGATCGTTGATGATGGGGCCGTCTACGTTGAAGTCCAGCAGCGGACGATTGTTCCTTCCACTGGTGAACTCCCGGTTGTAAGGCAGCTGTCTCGGATCGTCATCGAACACAGCGAAGGACACCGCATGGTCTCCACGTTCTCCGGTATAGTTCCATCCGACGATCTGGCCGTCGATGCTCAGCGGCATGCCCAGCCTGCGATACACATCGTTGAGGAACAGGAAGCCGTCGATCACGAGCTTCTGGTTCATCTCACGCTCGATACCGCGAAGGGTCTTCTGGTTGACGAAGTTGTCGTCCTTCCACATGAAGTTCTGGTGGATCCACCGCTTGTTGACATCATCCCATTCGCCCTCATCGAAATATCTTGCGTATTGGCTGATGCCTGGCCGAGTCTGGACGTACTCCGTCTTCTCGCCGACCACTTCACCGGTTTCCGGATCGACCTCCACCTTGGTCTCCTTCTTCAGGCCGTGCATGTATTCCTGATCCTTCTCCACGCCCTGATCCTTGATGACGAGCTTGCGATACTCGTTGAGCTCCTTTGTCTTGGCTGCCAGCGCAATGGTTGTGGCTTCCAGAGTCCTTCTGAATACCCGGATTCCGTGCAGCTGCAGTGCCATGGAGGTAAGGCCCAGGACGATGGGCAGGGCATAGTTCTTCACAAGAACCAGAGCCATGTCCTTGCGAATATCCTTCACGGCGTTCTTCTCACTGTTCGTCAGCTCTTTCATCGGCCGCATGCGCTCTTTGTCGTCTTCCTCGTAGACTTTGCGAATGGTCTCTTCCCGCTCCAGGCAGTCCTTCACTACGGGCTCGCTCTTCACGGTGGCGATGCAGGACGTGATCACACATCCGAGTCCGAAGAATATGCTTCCGACAGCGTACATCTCGGGCGACACGGACTTCAGAACCATCAAACCTTTTGCTGCTTTTCCGCCAAGATTGAATGGCAAATTCATAGGGGTTTTCCTCCTTATTAAAATATCCAGGGATGAATTACCGCACCGGAACGGGCCAGCCGGGCAGGAACCTCTTGCGGTAGTAGTTTGACTTCATCGCGGCATCCCTCTTGAGCTTGTTTTCCAGGCTCTTGCGGTACGGCGACTTGGGATCGAGGTATTCCCTCCAGTGAAGCGCGAAGTAGGACGTCCTGATCGGCGTGCCCCACTTGTCCGTTCTCATCGGGTTTTCCTTGTTCCGCTTGTTGATCTGGGTGATGCCGTTCATCTCCATCAGGTGTCGTGCAATGCTCCTCTTCAGTTCACGCATGGTTTCCGCTCCTTTCTATGGTCGAGAAAAAAATAAAGGAGAGTCCGCTCGTATTGAGTAAACTCTCCTTCGTCTCCATATCAGTCGTTGTTTTCCTCGCGATCGTTGCTTTCCGTGGGCATATTGAATTCCGTCAGGGGCTTGACGCTCGTGGCATATGCCAGGTGGTTACTGACTCGATTCGTCTGCACGTTCACCTCACGCTTAGCCAGCCATTTGCAGATCAGCCCGCCGATGATCAGCGCAACGCCGCTCACCAGAGCGCCATCGGCATACCCATCAGCGTAGCAGACCTTTCCCTTGCCGTCGGTGATGTCTGTCATGCAGTCGACCGGAGTCAGCCCGGCATCTTCATACCGCTTCAGCGTTTGCTCCATGTCCGACCTGTACTTGCTCGTAGAAACATAGTTGATCATAAGTAAACCCTCCTTAAATATAAAGATTCATTATACCCATTGTTCCGTTCGCGTTCACTTCGCGGGCGTAGCGGTCAGTCCTTCAGACCAGTTCCGGCAGAAAGCGGCCTCCTGTTCGGTGATCAGGTCAAGCTCAACCAGATCGTCCAGGCTGCGATAGATGCCGGTGTTGGAGCCGTTGATCAGTTCGATCTCCATGACATCCGCCAGCTTCTTCCGCTTCATTGCACGAGCCTTCCAATAGCTGATGATCAGAGCGCTCTTACTCTGCGTCTTCTGATTTTCATCGGCCATGTCGCATACCTTTCCCATGAGAGTGGCAAAGTTGCGCACCTGTTCGATAGTCCTTGCTTCCACGGTAATCATAGTCCTTTCTCCCTCCTTCAAATATCATTTGGTGATTTCGATCAAACGGTTTCCGTAGATCTTGCGATAGATGTCGAGCTCATCCTTATACACGTCTACGAATTGGGGTGGTCTCCAATTGCCAGTATGCAGGTCAATATGGGCCGGGATGACCACTGAGATGAACTGTTCTGACTTGTCAAGCCAGTCGAATGCTTTCCTCAGCTGACGGCTTCGTGGACCATTCATGCCAGTTCACCCCGCAAGTCGACAATGAAAGACGCCTTGTCTTCAAAGCCACGCTTAATCACATGAAGCTCGTTGCCATGGCTCTGGGTATAGATGTCATACCCATGGCGGTTCCTGTTGCCAAGAGCCGCCGTCCGGGTATTGAATTGCTGTTTGAAGTCATCGACCATGAATATCACACGGCCATACTGACTCCGATTCATCAGATCCTTGATTGGTCCAGAGACCTTTCCCCTCTCAGTCTTCAAAAGTGAAACACCTGCTTTCCCTTTCAAAAAGTTTCGGTAGATGACGCCTCCACGCCTATACATTCGGCATAGATCTCCCTGAACGATTCGCGTAACGGGCAGTCCTTCCGCCTACCGCACTTGTACTTGTCTATGTGCGTATGGCCGTCATCACCCTTATACATGGCCTTATCAACCAGTTCATGATTTGCAACTACTGGTGAATTCTGCTTGTTGCCAGGCAAAGCAAGGCACCATCCGTTAACGTCCTGTAAGTCACAGATGGTACAGCATAAGGGCAATTCGCTCATGGTTTCAAGCTTTGCAAATATCAAAACTCGATCACCTTCGTCTTCGGGTCCTTCAGAACGGCCTCCACTTCTTCGATGAGCTCTTTGAAACCGGGGTCTCCTTCCTCAAGAATCACCGTTCCGTCTTCAAGCTTTTTCATCTTTCTCGCTCCTTGTCATGTGCTTCAGACTGTCTGTATCCAGGTAGACCCTCAAGTTGTTGTTACGGGTATCCGAGATCTCAATGGTGTAGCAATCACCGTTCAGAGACGCAGAATATCCAATCACTTTTCCTTTCAGGGTCAGGTCGACTTCTTCGCCGATGTCAAACAGGGTGTTCATTTTTGCACCTCCTTCACAAATATCTTGTGATTCCCACGATCGTCCTCGACCAGCACGCGCTGACCAGGTTTGAACCAGCATTTCTCGGCATTCCAAATGGTGTCGAGAGGCGTGCTGACCGGGGCAGTTACTTCATAGCCTTTTTTGAGAGGTGAGACCTTGTAGGCTGTCACATAATGCTCGCTCATTACCCAACAGCCTCCGTCTTATGACCGCCAACGTTTACAATCGGCATCGTGTGGTCAGAGCCCATGAACGTCTCAGGAAGCTTGCCATCCCATCGGCCGGCCTGAATATAATCGATCAGATCCTGGGTAACCGATTCGCTGATCTTCTTATTGGCCTCTGCCTCTGCTTCAGCCTTCACGCGGGTCTCATAAGCCTCGGCATCCGCTTCAATTCTTCTGCGTTCGGCGGCCTTCTGAGTCTCCATCGTCTGCTGATCCTGAACAGTCCTGGCCTTTTGAGCATCCTGTGTGGCGACCTGCTTGGCCTCAACAGCATTCTCAAAGGCATCAGTGAAGTCGATGTTTTCGATACTGATGCTGGAAACGGTGATGCCGTAACCGCTCAGATCGTTTTTCATCAGCTCCAGAACCCGGGAAGACAGCTCCTCCCGGTTCGCGATCAGGGACTCAGCGGTGTAATTGCTGACTACCACCTTGACATTCTCGTTCACCCTCGGGAATATCAATGTCTGGAAGTAGTCGCCGCTGATGGTCTTGTACAGTGTGTTGGCAGCCTCGGGCGTGACGTTGTAGTTCACACTTGTCAGCATGGTTACCTGCTGGAGATCCGATGAGAAACCGATGATCTCCGTGCGCTCGATCTGAGTGCGGACATTGATGGGATGCACCTGCTCGAAATATCCAGTGACATGGAAGCCCGCAGGCAGGACCTTATCCTCGATCTTGCCGAAGTGGGTCACAATGCCCACGCATCCGCTGTCAACTTTTGCAAAGAAACCGTAGGTCGGGTTGAGCAGGTCGACGACGAAGAGAACGATGGCGATTGCGATGATGAAAACGACGATACCGCCCAGGATTCCATTGTAGTCATGATGATTCCTACGCATAGTTATTCCCCTCCTGAATATCAATCTTGTTTGTGTTGGATTATTGGATTTCGAGAAGCTTTGGCGCGTGGTCGAAGCGTATAGCGGTGCATGCATAGAGCCCATCAGGTTTGGTACACGGGCCGAAAGTGATGAATGGTATGGAATTCATATCCCATCCGCTCACGCTACCGATATAGCCCAAGCTGTTCACTCCAAGTACCTTGCACCAGTCGTTGACAGAAGCATATCCATTTTCATGTATCATACGCCGGACCTGTGCGATAGCGTCATTGATTTTCGACCTGTTCGACATAAACGTGATGCCACTGATTTCGTCGAAAAACTTCTCATCGTTGCTCTCGAAAACTTCGGGATCAACATCTTGGGTACCGTTCCCAGCACGGCGCATAGCCTCGGCGTAGATGCTGATCTGCTCCTCACGCTTCTTGGCCTTGCGCTTCTCCCTGTTCCTTCTGACCTTCTCGGCACGGCGCTTGGTGAACTCCTGCAATTGCTGGAGCTTGATCTTCGATTCTTCCTTCTCAGTCATTACCCTCTGAGCCCTGCGCATGAGGTTGTTGAACGCCTTGTTGCCTTCCTTACCGCCGCCCAACGCTTTCTTGAACAGGCAGTAGGCGATGCCGGTTTCCAGATTGAACTCATCATCGCCTTGCACCTCGCTGCGGGTCTTCGAGCCGTCCGCAAAGGTCACCTCCACAGCGTGCTCACCGAACACCTGAATATCCCGGATGCGCTCATACATTTCGGGGAATCTGAACCTCTTGCTGATGAGCTCTGGCATCTGGTTTTTGATCTGAAGGCAGTTGAGCTGTTCGAGAGGGATTTCTATGGTGACCATAGAATGCTCGTCAGGCGCTCCAAACTCAACGTTGAACGCTCCACCGAGCCGAGAGATCATGGACTTGAAGTTGTCGAAATCTGCCTGCGTCATTTTAAGAACCTCCTTAATTGTCATGCGCTCATATTTGTCTGCAATGTTTCTGTGTACGAACTCAAGGAAATCGTATCCCTCCAAACGCCCTTCAGAGTCCAGTATATCCGTTATTACTTTTTCTGAATAGGCGTTTTCGATTCGTACCTTTCCATCGTTGAACACGAACCTTATCAAGCCTGTCTCTATATCATATTCGTGAAAGGTGAACCTTCGAATATGGTCGAGATCCGCAAACAGGTATTCCTTTTCCTGCCGTTCGGTAGAGAATGGATAACAGCGGCAGCGGAAAAGGTCATAGTATTTGACGCCATCTGCGTGCCACTGAATGTCCTCGACTTTGCCGATCGGTTCACTTTGACGATCATAAACCATGCTGTAACGCTCCTTTACTCATCGTCGTCCACACTGCGATACCTGGTGGGCCACCGATGACCACCGTTGTTGTGGCAATTTTCGACAGCGTGTATCAGGTCGGCGGCGAAGACCACAATGCTGTGACCTTCGAAGCTGATCTCAACACCGTCGTAGCACTGATCCACCGAGCTGACCAGGAGCTCCTTCTTATCCTGCTTCACCTCGTTCTTGGCAAAGTTGTTTACGCTCTTCACGATGCAGTTAACCTTAATCATTACATTTCCCTCCTCAATCTCATTGACAGTTCATTCCGGCGAGCCCATTTGCAATGTGGACGGTTAATCCTGGACCCGCCGGATCATTCGAGTCATTTACGACTCATTACAGAACCTTCTTCATAAATATCAACTCCTTTCAATTGTCTTCATGTTTAATGGGCCAGATAGTGACCCAGGGCTCGCCATAACCGTTTTTGACTCCGACAAGATCCGGATGGATTTGCATGCTTACCTTCCACGGGAAATTGTCGAGCGGAATATCCGCTTTCTTTGCAGCATCTGCAAGTATGCGACACGGAGAATAGTCGCAGTCCAGATAGATGCTGTCCCTATTGTCAGAGTCCATATCGGTCAGCTTCTCGATCAGGATGCGCTTAAACTCTTGGAGCTTTTCCGCAGCAACGAGCCGGGTATTCATGTCCGCAATAAGACCTGCCAGAACACTTCCAAAGTTGTCATCGCCATTCTGGTGTGTAACCTGTCCAGAAATGCGCTTCATCCACCACTCGGCAGCCGCTTCAATAACTTCATTCGGAATCTTGTTTTCCATTGAAACCCCTCCTCATTGCATTTCACAGTTTTCTGCGAACTCGATGAGATCTCCAAGAATCTTAGAGATTCGCTTAAACTGTTCTTTTTGCAAAAAGCAGTCGCCTTCCATGACGGAATCCTCAGCAATGATGTCCAAACCTGCCTTGATGTCTACAGCTTCATTCAGCATTTCAATCAATTCTTTAATCTTCATCTTCGCTTTCCTCTTCTTTGGGCAATAGCCCGTTAGCCCTCATGAATTCTGCCAGCGTCTGGAGATCTTTGATGAAATTCGAAAGCTCTCCTCCGCAAAAGTTGATATGATCACATCCGCCTGTGATGATGCTCGGTCTGCGGATCGTTATAACGGTTTTTCCGTCAAACGTACAGAATTCAGCCCACTTCACATCGTATTCGGGCGCATTGCGTTTAATGTGAGCGCTCTTAAAACTGAATTCTTTTTTCGATATATTCATCATTTAGCCCCTTTCTGTGTCTATTCAAATCTCCTCAAGTCTCGGCATCTTCAGCAAATATCCACCGCGGCACTGCACGATTGTTGCACCGTTCATACTCCGCCAGCACCATTTCTCCTGCGTCCATTCTGTCGGCTGCCTGGTTATGGTGTAGTAGTATTTCAGCGTAGCAAACCCGCAGGCTTTGATCCGCTCGTCTACCATGTCCAGAGCTTCTTCTGCTTTCTCTCTTGTAGGAAATACCAGATCGGAGCTTCCTGCAAGTGCTCTTTGAGAGAGCATGACGTCATCGTCGTCCCGAGCAGGTCGTATGCTGCTGTACTCCAGACGTCGGATTCGTGACTCCCCGCGGCTTCTCGTCACACGTTCAGGCCTCTTGTCGTTGTAGAGCGCCATGTGAAGAATGTCCTCGGCTCCTCGCTTAAGGCCGGGAATCAGCACATCGAATATCAAGTAGGTCTTGATGTCCTTGGCATCCACGGCGATAAACGCATCGGCGATACGCTTTATAAAGCTCTTCTTCTCAGGCTTGACACCTTCCAGAGTCTTCTCAGGCGTGCTGTCCGTCTCGCTTTCAGAAGCGCTCACCTTGCGTATCTTGCCAGGAGCTCGTATGGACGAGTAGCTGCTGTTTCCTGGGAATCGTTCCTCTGAAATATCCAGTTTGCTTCGTTCAGCCATTGTGCATCACCTCAAATTCTTGACCGGCCATTCAAAGCCGAAATCCGATCTCTTGATCTTGCATTGAGGCTCTTCATCCTTCCAGAATACGATGCCCTCAATTTCATGCATTTTCAGATAGTCGCGAATCCCTTCGAAAC